>MDTD01018864.1_pt1 | contig 13043 bp, 9 predicted proteins | sample 811221 | NCBI WGS metagenome assembly MDTD01 (sample SAMN05326646, study PRJNA326480) | marine metagenome | isolation source: seawater | place: Pacific Ocean: South West | collected 2011 | reverse complement strand
GTTGCTCTTCCTCCATTTCGGGTGCATCCTCTACAGGTACGTCCCCTGCATGTGCATCCTCTTCAACCGCTCCCCGGGTTGCAACGGGTTGTTCTTCCTCAGTCTCAACCGGTTCTGGTGGCGATGGCGAACCGGAGAGCGAGGTTATTGCCTCGCGCTCCGGCGAAACCTCCACCTTTTCGGCCAATGCTTCGCCGGGCTGCTCCTCGTTGCTGCGCAGGGGCTTGTCCTCTTCAGTGTCCGTTGCTGACTTGTCGTCCATGGCCTCAAGCATGGCTTCATGGGCGTCATCGAGGGTAGTTGCAGGCTGGAGCACCTTTCGGTCTTGGTCTTCAGGAACCGGAATGAGCGTGGGGTGTTTTTCCACTGGCATCCAGAGGCTGAGCGTGTAGCTTTCGTCTTCCACCGGGCGAGTGGACAACAGGGTGGTGTAGACTGGAATTTGTTGATTGAGGTAGGCCAGTCGGTGAGGTTGCTGACACATGGCTTCAACGCTCAGAGCCAAGTCGACATGACGGTTCCATGGCAGGGCCGCAAGCCTTCGGCGGAGAACATCGTGGCGAAGTAAATGCGGACGCGCCTCGCTGAGTTCTCTGGCGACCCTCACCAACTCACCCTTGACGGCAGTTCGCCATTCCTCAACGTGCCAACCTTGTTCGTGAAGCGCATTGAGTTCTTGTTCAACGGACGTTCGCATTCGTTCCAACATGACGCCGTTGTGGGTTGTAGCGTTGGCCGCTCCGTTTGAACGCGTAAGATTCGCAACATGCGTTTCTAGCTCTCGGAGGTTCATCTGGTCGGTGGAGATTTCATGTTCCAGCACGCCGGCGCGACGAAGGGCCGCCAATTCCTCATTGAGCATGACACGGTGCCGCTCAGATCGTCGTTGTGCACGCAGAACATGACCTTGCATTTCTTCGAGAACCTCAGCATCAACGTCTTCGCTGGCGAGAAGCTGGAGTCGCAGGAACGTGTCTTCTTGACCTGAGAATGACGTATCGAGGGCATTGAGTTCGTTCATCAGCGACACCCGAGTGTCCCATTGATCTCGGGCAACGGTCATGCGTTCCATCGCATTCATGGGGTCGTCGAACACCCGTTGTCGCCAAGCACTCACGTCCAAACCAGCATGTTCGTACGATTCCAACAACGCCAAACCGTCAAGTTCGAGTTGCTTCCACAACCCATCCATTTCGTCGACGACATCTTGGAGTTCCTCCGTTCGGTCAAGGTGACCCAGCAGCGTTTCTGAGGCCGCCGTTTGAGCGGGCCAGTGCCGAGCAAATCGGTTCCAGCGTTCCACGAGCGCAAGGTGGCGCTCAACTGAGGCTGCCACCGTGTCATGATTGGCTTCCCATGCCATCAAATCGTTGGGGTGCAAATCACCTTCATGCGGGAAAACAATGCCTTGTGCTCGCCATGCATGAATCGCATCAGAAAGCACTTGACGGCGCTGCTCCAACGCTTGGGCCAAGGCTTGAATTTCATCGGTCAGCGCATCGAGTTCAGACGCTTGTTCTACGTTTTGCATCCCATTGCAACGTTGTTCGAATTCGGTCGCCAAATCTGGATCAAATGGTTGAATCAATTGAACGGCAGCCAGCCGGACATGTTCCCGCTTGGCGTGGAATGTCTGCCATCGTTCAAGATCCTGCAGTCCTTCAAGCAGTGGGCGCACACCCAAGTCACCAACAGGATAGCCATGTTCCCTAAGTCGTTCAGCACCAGCCTCAATTAGCTGACGTTGGCGGGTTTCATCTGCTTCGATGGTTTGCAGGTGGCGAACGATTTCATCCAAACGTTCGGGGGATTCAAAGAGGCGATGAAGGGGCACGACAGCCGGGAGGCTTGAAACGTCCAAGTTCATCAAACGAGTGAAGAGGTTGTCCCAATCGTTGCCGTTGCCCGCTTCAAACCAAACCGATTTGCTCCGGCTCAACGGTGGTTCCCACGAAAGGGTGCCTCGTAGATGCCGTTCGAATTCAACGACGCTTGCCTCAACCGTGAACGGGTTGTTCAATGCCGAGTGAAGGGCGCGCAAGCCTTCATCAGCCCGCCCCCCCCGCTCGATGGCTCGGAATCGCTCATCAAGTTCAGCGGCCGTTTCACGACGCTGTTCAAGCCATGCGAGGCGTTCGTGGGTGCCACCTTCGTGTTCAGAGAGAAACGCCACCATCTCATCGTGTGGGAATCCGAACTTGGCCAGCGATGCGAGGCGAGCCTCAACATCGTCGCTCCCCGGATGCGCTTCGCTCATGACCGCTCAATTCACCCACGGGTCACGGGGGCTTTCAATATGAGCGGTTGAAAAGGGAGGTTGAGGGCGCTCTTTACCGATTCTGACATCATTCGGCCTTGTTTGAGAGGGCTGCAAACGACCTTCTCAACCATCAATTCTTCCGCAGACCATAAAGCCGCGGTGGACCGCTCGGGTTCAATGAGTCTGTTCGCCATCGGTCTTGGCTTGCTTTCCGCTGGTGCTGCGGGGGCCTTCGGATATTCCCTGTATCAAGGTCATCAGAAGATGACACGTCTGCTGGACATGCAAACCCTCTTGCGGGAATCTCAGGCCACGCACTTCCACCACCTCAACCTCGCAACCGAAAGCGTCCTGTCCGATGTGCGCACGCTTCAATCGACGCTGGATGCCTTGCGGACAATCCACCCTGACGTCGATGCATCGCTCACCGTTCACAGTTTCCTGGTTCTGCACGAAGGAAGCGATGCATCGGAAATGGACATGCAGGAAGCTTGCGATGTGCTCCGTTCAGTCGTTCAACATCAACCTGTAGAGGCCGGTTCAGAGAGCGGGCTTTCCGTCAACCATGCGGGGTTGCTTCGCCGTTTGTTGAGGGTCTTCGATCGCCACCAATTGACGATGGCTTCCCTCCACATCGACCCCGACACGGCCCATCGGCTCGGCTTGGCCGCCGCCCATCTCCAACTGTATGAATGGGCCGAGGGCGCCCTTGGCGTAGCGTACCAATTGTCACCCGGGCACGCCAGTGTTCTCGAGGGCCTGGAGCACATTGCCCGCCTTCGTGGCGATGATGCCTTGCTCCGCCATTGGATGGAGGCTCGAATGAAACTCACACCTGACGACCCTGCATTGCTGCGCGCCCACGCTCACCTGTTGGCGTCCATGGGCGACGAAGAAGCCGAACGTGCGGTTCGTCGATTGGAAGCCTTGGGGGTTGACACGGCTGCCGACCGTTCGCTCTTGTCCGGACTCCGAGCACGAGCAGGTGCTCGTTCCGAGGCCATTGAGGCCATTTTGCAAGCGCTTGAAGAGGACCCCAGCCGTTCAGGCGATTGGCTTCATTACGCCCACTTGTTGGAGGCTGAAGGCGAACATGAGTTGGCCTTGGAAGCCAACGAGCGCTGCCTCACCCTCGACCGTCAATCCGGCGAAGCCTGGGCGCTCAAAGCTCGCCTTCTTGCTGAGAAACAGGGTCACCAACGTGATGCACTGAAAGCAGCCACCCACGCCGTGGCGCTGGATGCCGGCGGCGTGGATGCCGTGTTCCTCAAAGCTGAATTGCTCGAGATTGAAGGTTCGGTGGTGGCGGCAGAGGAAACCCTTCTCAAAGCGCTTAACGCTCAACCGTACAACGGCGAATTGCGCGCTCGAATTGCAGGCCGCTACCTCATTCAGCATCGTGTTGAGGATGCGTCCGCCCTTCTCTCGGCAACACCGGACGGCATTGATCATGCTTTGCTTCATACGGTCGAAGGCCGCTTGCATCTGGCCCACGCCGACCGCTTGCGAGACGGCACCGGGGAAACGGACCGAACGCTGCTGAACGACGCCCTTCATGCCTTCAACGGCGCCCTGTCGTTGAACCGAGAGTTGGGCGTTGCATGGCTTGGTCTCGCTCGTACACAGCGGATGATGGGCGACCTTGAAACGGCCAACGAATCCCTGAGCAGAGCCCAGCGACTCAGCCCCGAGAAGGACCCGTCCATTGCATGTGAAGCTGCTCTTCTCGCCCTCGACCAGGGCGACGCGCAAACCTCGCTTCTTCACGTGGACGCTGCTGAGGTTCACGGACAAAACGCCACGACGGCGTACATCCGAGGCAACATTTCAGCCGTCAAGGGACAACTCAAGCAGGCGCTGTACCACTACAGCGACTGCCTGACCTTGGATTCATCTCACATCCGGGCCCGATTGAACCGAAGTTCGGTCTACATGGGATTGGACGACGCTCAGAAAGCCCTTGACGACGCCGAGACGCTGTTGGACTTCGCTCCTCAACTGGCCGTGGCCAGAATTCGAAAGGGGGATGCTCACATGCACCTCGGCCAGTGGGATTTGGGTGCGAAGGAGTTCAAGCACGTGCTTGAACAAGCACCCCATCACACCCATGCCTTGACACAGCTGGCGGCATGCTACATGGGGATGGACCGAGCAGAACGAGCCGAAGCACCGCTCAACGAAGCCTTGCGTCAATCACCCGACCATGCTCCCGCTTGGCACCAGCGTGGTCTGTATTACATGCACTTCAACATGATTGACAACGCACTCTCGGACTTCGAAGCCGCCGTCCGATGCGATGGCCATCATCTCGCCGCCCGTCTCCAGATCGCTGCCCACCACCACGGCCTTGGCAACATGGACGCCGCCGCCACGGCTTGGAAAGCCATTCTCAGCATTGATGCCGAGCATCAATTGGCCAAGACGCGGTTGCAAGAGTGCGAGAAAAACTTGATGAAAAGCGCTTGACCACCTCCGTAGGTAGGCGGCGCTCCCATGGTTGAGGTCAAAGAACTGAATTTGACGGAAATCCTGACGGCGCTGCAGGATTTCATGACCTCTGACGGGGCCATCTCACCGGAACAGCGTGAATTCTACACCGTGTTCCGCCAGCACCTCAACGAGCACGAGGGTGAGTTCAGGGTCGAAGACATTGAACGGCTCTTGATGAAGGCCAAAGAGGAAGTTCCGAATCTGTTGGAAGAGGAATTCATCAAGATGGGAGAAGCCATTTTGACTCGTTACCGCAGCAAAAACGAGGACGCCATCAACGAACGTATTCGTGCCTTGGCAGCCGAAGAAGCTCGCAAACGGGCGTTGGCTGAAGAAGAGCGAAAGAAGCGAGAAGAAGAAGAACGGCTCGCCGAAGAGGCCCGCCTCGCTGAAGAAGCTCGCTTGGCCGAGGAAGAGCGTCTCCGCCAAGAGGAAGAAGAACGCATTCGACAAGAGGAGGAAGCAGCACGGCTTGCCGAAGAGGCCCGCTTAGCCGAGGAAGCACGTTTGGCCGAAGAAGCCCGACTCGCCGAAGAAGCCCGCTTGGCTGAAGAGGCCCGCCTCGCTGAAGAAGCCCGCTTGGCCGAAGAGGCTCGCTTGGCCGAAGAGGCTCGTTTGGCCGAAGAAGCCCGACTCGCCGAGGAAGCCCGTTTGGCTGAAGAGGCTCGTCTTGCAGAAGAAGCCCGTGTTGCTGAGGAAGCACGCCTGGCCGAAGAGGCCCGCTTGGCGGAGGAAGCTCGGCTGGCAGAGGAAGCCCGACTGGCGGAAGAAGCACGTCTGGCGGAAGAGGCTCGGCTGGCGGAGGAAGCTCGCCTTGCAGAGGAAGCACGCCTGGCCGAAGAGGCGCGAATCCAGGCAGAACTCGAGGCCGGCGAAAGCGCCAAACAAGCCTACTGGGACGGCCAGGAACTTCCGGGAGACGAAGCAAAAATTGTTCCCGATCTTCCGACCGATGCAACCCCTGCTCTCGACGCTGAAAACGGTGGAGGCCGAGGAAAACTCCTCCTCCTGGTGGTGGCAGGTCTGGCCGTGGCCGGTGCTGCAGCAGCCATGTTTGTCTTGTGAGCCGCTTGAAAGCAAGCCATTTTGACCCATGAGCCTCAAGCGGATACCATGGCCCTTCAGACCGGAGACGCAGCCCCCGATTTCAACCTCCCAAACGCCAACGCTTCCGTCGGTGGAGAACACGTTTCTCTGGCTGACGCTGCAGGCGCCAACGGTACCGTGGTGCTGTTTGAGTGCAACCACTGCCCTTACGTGGTGGCGAGCGTGGGGCGGATCAACGCCATGGCTGAATCTTGCAAGAGCAAGGGCATCGGTTTCGTCGGCATCAATTCCAACGACCCCGTGGTGTACGAGAACGACTCCTTTGAGCACATGGTCAAGCGAGCGGACGGCGGCATGCCCTACGCCTACCTTCACGACGCCTCTCAAGCCATCGCTCACGCTTACGGCGCCAAGCGAACTCCCGAATTTTTCCTGTTCAATCCCGCTCATCAGCTGGTGTATCAAGGCCGAATGGACGACAGCCCTCGAAACCCCAACGATGTCTCCACCAACGACCTCGCCCAGGCCATTGAGGCCATGCTCAGTGGGGAGCAACCTGCTGTGGATTACACGGAATCCATCGGATGTTCCGTCAAGTGGAAGGCCTGATGTTCATGACCGGGTGCCGCCGTCAGTGCGACTGGGACGACAACATGGTGTGTCGGTCCTGTGGCATTGACTATTCTCCGCCGTCCGAGGAAGAGTAGGACTCAGTACTGTTCCAAGACCAGTTCCGTGGTGGTGCTGGCAATCTCGTTCGGTGCTGCGAGCCACATCTTATCGAGGAGGGCGCGCAGTGCCATGGTATCGTCAACGTGAACGAGGGCGACGAGGTCGGCTTCTCCAGAAACTTCGTACACGATTTCCACACCTTCCCATCCGGTGACTTCTGAGGCAAAGGAACCGATTTCCGAACCTGGTGAGACTTTGATGCGAACCAAGGCGGTCAAACCAACACCACCCTCACGGATGGTGTAGCCACGGATGGTGCCGTTTTCTTCCATGTTTCGGATGTGAGTGCGAACCGTGCGCTCGCTGGCCTCAACCCTCGAGGCGAGATCAACGTAGGACATGCGTCCGTTCTTTCGGAGTTGTGCGAGGATGGCTCGGTCGATTTCAGCAATGCGTGGCATGCATATCGCATATTCGGCCCCTATTTGAAGAAATTCCCTCCACCTTCCGCCCATATAGGGCCTATTTATTATCGATATCCGCAAGTATTTATCCAAAATCCTCCTTTTTTGGGAAGTTTGGGTGCTGGGATATTAGTCAACATTTGGCCGAGGGTCCACCCCGTTTGATTGAAGGAGCGCGCCCACCTCGCCAAAACGAGGGAACTTCATGGCGGGCCACATCACCGGTCTTGACGCACGCATGGTATTGGACAGCCGGGGGCAACCCACGGTTGAGGTGGACTGTTTTGTCGACGGCGGTTTGCTTGGTCGCGCCATCGTTCCTTCCGGGGCTTCCACAGGCGCATACGAGGCGCTGGAACTTCGCGATGGCGACGCAAGTGTCTACCTCGGCAAAGGCGTCTCGAACGCCGTGAACAACGTCAAAGATCACCTTGAAGAGGCGTTGGTCGGTTTGCCGGTTGACGAGCAGCGCGTGATTGACGAGGTCATGATTGAACTCGATGGGACGTCCAACAAATCCAAACTCGGTGCCAACGCCATGCTCGGTGCTTCGATGGCGTGCCTCCATGCCGGTGCTGCGTTCCACGAACTTCCGTTGTGGAAGTATGTCGGTGGCGTTGCTGGCGGCTTGATGCCTGTTCCCATGCTGAACATTCTCAACGGCGGGGCTCATGCTGCTTCGAACGTCGATGTCCAGGAATTCATGGTCATGCCCCATGGATTCGATACCTTCCCTGAAGGCCTTCGTGCGGGGGTTGAAACCTATCACGCCCTCAAAGCCGAACTCAAGAAGGACGGTTTGCTTGGCGGCATCGGGGACGAAGGGGGGTTTGCACCCAACCTGCCTGCGAACGAGGAGGGTCTGAAGTACATGGTTCGCGCCATCGAAGGCGCTGGCTACTCCACGGACGAAATCGGTATTGCACTTGATGTGGCATCCACGGAATTCCTGAAGGATGACGGGTATCACATGGACGGCAAGGTGCTGTCATCCGACGACCTGGTTGAGATGTATGGTGGATGGCTTGACGAATACCCCATTTTGTCCATTGAAGACGGGTTTGGCGAAGACGATTGGCGAGGATGGGCAGCCTTCACCAAAGCTTACGGTCACCGCGTCCAAACGGTGGGCGACGACCTCTTCGTTACGCAATCTGAACGCCTCTCTCAAGGCATTGAACTCGGGGCCGCCAACGCCATGCTCGTGAAGGTCAATCAAGTTGGAACGGTTACCGAGACCCTTGAGGCCATGGATTTGGCCTCAACCAACGGCATGAACAACGTCGTTTCCCACCGAAGCGGCGAATCCGAAGACGTCACCATCGCTGATTTCGCCGTGGGGACGAGGGCGGGTCAAATCAAGACCGGCGCACCCGCACGGTCAGATCGCGTGGCGAAGTACAACCAATTGCTCCGTATCGCAGAAGACGTCCACGAATACCGCTCACCCTTCAATTGAAGTTAGCATTCATCGTAGGAAAAATACCGCCACTTAAGTATGGCACCAATGGCGTTCAACGCATGAACCGCGCGCTAACGCTTCTCATGATTGCCTGCCTCAGCCTTTCCACCGTCACCTTTGGGGTCTCGGCTGATGAAACCGAAGACATCCCCGCCAACGCCGCTGCAACCGGTGTTCACGAAGCACTGGTTGCCGCATTGGGCCATGCTGGCTTGGTGGAGACCCTCCAAGGCGACGGTCCGTTCACGGTCTTTGCCCCCACCGATGCTGCCTTTGAAGCCGCTGGCATTGACCTCTCCACGTTTGACAATGACGAGGCCAACGCCACGCTCGTTGACATCCTCACCTACCACGTCTTGAGCGGTGCTGTAGACGCCGCCAACGTTACGGACGGTTTGGTTGCCACCATGGTCAACGGGGACAACGCCACCTTCACTGTCGACAACGGAACCGTGATGATCAACGACGCAACCGTGACCACCGCCGATGTTGTTGCCAGCAACGGTATCATTCACGTCATCGACAAGGTGCTCACGCCACCCGCCGACGAACCCGTGCTTGATGACATTGCCACCGTGGCCACCAACACCGGAGTTCACGACTCCCTCGTTGCCGCATTGGCTCACGCCGGCTTGGTCGCTACCCTCCAGGGCGAAGGGCCGTTCACGGTCTTCGCTCCAACCGACGAGGCGTTCGCCGCAGCCGGCATTGACCTCTCGACCTTTGACAACGACGAGGCCAACGCCACCCTCACAGACATCCTCACCTACCACGTCTACGCCGGCTCTGTTGCTGCAGCTGACGTCACCGACGGTATGGTGGCGACCATGGTGAACGGCGACGACGCCACGTTCACTGTCGTGAACGGCACCGTCATGGTCGGCGACGCGACCGTCACCACTGCCGATGTCGCCGCCTCCAACGGCGTGATTCACGTGATCGACAAGGTCCTGACACCACCTGCAGACGAACCCGTGGTCGTCGATCCCTTCGAGGGCGTCGACTGTGCCGCAACCATCGGCATTGACAGTTCAGGATTTGCCTTCAGCCCAACCGTGGTGAACATCGCCGTCGGCGAGACCGTCTGTTGGTTCTGGGAGGATTCCTCCATGCCCCACAACGTCAAGCAGGTTGACGGCTTCAAGTCGACCACCTACGTCGAGAACGGTATCACGTCCGGCGAGGCTGCGAGTGATGTCGCTTTCCACCACACCTTCACGGAAGACACCACGTTCTACTATGCTTGTCAGCCCCACATCGCCATGGACATGTTCGGCGAAATCGTGGTCGGTGACGGTGGCTCGGAACCTGCGGCAGAACCTGCCGATGAAAGCGAGGACACTCCTGGCTTCATGGCCGCTGGAGCCCTCGTCGCCGTCATCGGTGCACTGGCCCTCATGGGTCGCACTCGCGACGAGAACTGAGGCTTCACACACACTGTGAACCCCCCGTTCCGTGAACGGTGGCTTGCCACTTGCTGTGGTGCTCATCCAAACCGTTGAAAATCAACAACGGAGAGGGTGAACAGATGCGACGGCACGTGCTCCCTGTGGTTGCGCTTCTCGTAGCGCTGCTCATGGCCAGACAAATCTACCCTTACGCTTCGGGTACGGAACCGACGGTGGTTGAGGGCTACGAGGTCAAGCGCGTCGCTGCCAACCTGGGCGGCCCCACCTGCTTGGTTTGGGCCAATGACACCCACTTGCTCATCTGCGACAGGGACGGCGGGGCCATCACGGAATTGAACCTCCAAACCGATGAGCGACGGACGCTTCTTAGCGGGCTGGATCGGCCTCACGGACTGGTCGTGTTGGACGGTGCAGCCGTGGTGTCGGAGGCCGGTAAGCTCACATCGTACACCATCGCTGAAAGCGGTCTCTACGTCGAGCCTCGCGTCCTCGTCGAGGGGATTCCAGTCGGCAATCATCAGACCAACACGGTGGACGTTATGCCCAACGGCACGTTGCTGTGGCACAGCGGCTCGACGTGCAACGTCTGCGAGGAAGCAGACGAACGAAATGCGGCGCTTCTCTGGGTCAATGCCACCACCGGTGAACACGGCGTCCTTGCCAGCGGGGTTCGCAACTCGTTCGATGGTGTATGGGTGGACGGCCACGGGTACTTCTTCACCGATAACGGGCGTGATTGGGAAGGCGACCACCCCGACGAGGAATTGAATTTCATGATTCCCGGTGCCGCCTATGGTTGGCCAAACGATGCACCCGAAACACCGGTTCCACCCGGTACCGAGGCGCCCGTGGGCCGCTGGACGCCTCACACGTCCATGAACGGCGTGGATGTTCGTCCCATTCACTCCTCGCTTCCAGGGCTGTCCCCTTCGGAAGGGTTCACCCTCTACGCCACGGTGTACGGTTCGTGGAACACCTTGTTCCCCGTCGGTCAGGAAATTCTCCGCATCGACGTCATGCCCGACGACGAACCCAACACCTACACCACGGAGATCACTCGCTTCGCTTGGGATGCAGGCACACCCTTGCCGTTGGTGTTCCATCCCGATGGCACGCTGTACTACGCCATCTTTGGTGGCGGCGGGCAACTCTTCACCATCGATGCTGTAGCAGATTTGTCTTGATGTCGTTTTCCAGCCGACCCATGCTCAAGTCAGTCGAACGGCAAGATCGGTGACCGATTCACCGGGTTGCGCCAAGGAACGAATGTACCGGGCCACGGAGTGCTGAGAGTGTTCCAAATCCCATGCATCACCGCACCATTCGAGTGACGTCTCGGGAGCGGCTTTCGTGTTCGCGTTGGACTCAATGGACCACACCGAGCAACCGCTTTCATCCTTGGCCTGCACTTGGAGGTACCATGGTTCTGGTGCATGTTCGTGTTCACTCTTGAGATGATGGCGCTGAACAAATCGCACGATGCAATCGTCCACGATGTGGAGGATGCCCGCTTCGTTGAGCATCTCCAGCACGTCTTCGTGTTCCGAACCAGGTTGGAACCACAGCAGCGGCATGCCTTCCTGTCCATGGCGAACCATGAGTTTCATGACGGCTTGTTTGGCTCGTTCAGGCGCAAGGAAAAACACCACGACTTCGGGTTGGAGGCCCTCCTCGATGGCGGGGCGAATGGGGCGGCCGAGGATGGCCCCGCCTGCATCACGAGGATGAATCGGCACCAAGCGCCAACCCTTCCCGTCCAGATCGTGAATGGCTCGATGGGCTGGTTTCTCGGGATTCAATCCAGCTCCGAGAACGTGGATGGAGGAGGCCCCGCAAACCGTACCAACAATGGCTGGGTGTGCATCCCGAAGCATGGTTATCTTTTGCTGGTTTTCTTTTTCAATCACTGTTCAAGCCCCCAAAACAGCAGTATAAAAGCAACCCGAAGTGTAAGGATTTCATGAGCAAATCATTTCTTTTGGTCGGTGGCAGCAGCGACATCGCACGTCAGCTTGCCACCATGCTGCTCGATGACGGCCACCAGGTCACCCTCCTCGCCAGGGATGGTGATCGGGTCAGTGAACTGGTCGGTCGTGGAGCGCATTTCGTTCAGGGGGATGCCCTCGACGAATCCACCGTGCAGACGGCCGTTGCACATGCTGCAGGATTGAGCGAAGACGGCTTGGCTGGCATGGCCCACCTCGTGGGATCCATCGCCCTCCGTCCACCCCACGCCACGAAACTCGAGGATTTCGAAGCCGTCATTCAGACCAACCTCGTCTCTGCGTTCCTCGCCCTGAAAACAGCAGGCAAGGCGATGCTGAAGTCCGGAACGGGCCGAATGGTGTTTACCTCAAGCGTCGCCGGTAGCTACGGGCTCACCAACCACGAGGCGATTGCAGCCGCCAAGGGTGGCATCGAAGCCATGGTGCGCGCTGCCGCTTCCACCTATGCAGGGCGTGGCCTTCGTGTCAACGCGGTCGCACCTGGCCTCACCGAAACCCGTCTCGGTGCGACCGTTCTTCGCTCCGATGCCATTCGAGAGGCTTCCGTTGGCATGATTCCGCTCAAGCGAATCAACGAACCCGATGAGGTGGCTGCAAGCATGCACTGGTTGCTGACCGGGGCACCGGACAACCTGACCGGGCAAGTCTTGCACTTGGACGGTGGCATGTCGGCGCTGCGAGGGTGAAACATGCGCATCGCAGTGGTCGGCGGCGGTTTGGCGGGCCTCACGGTCGCGTTGGGCTGTGAACGAGCCGGCCACGAGGTCGACCTCTACGAAGCCTCAGACTGTCTCGGTGGCCGGATGGGCACTCGTGCGGAAGGCGACCACCTCATCGATCTCGGTTTTCACGTCCTTCACACCGCCTATCCCGCCCTCCACCGATGGGTGGACGTTGAGGCTCTTGACGCCAAGCCGATGGACGCCTGCACGATGACCATTCATCCAGGAACCGGCCGGCGACGGGTGTTGGGGGATGCGCTCAGCGCTCCTCAATACCTTCTCCCGACCTTGAATTCAGTGGGCATCATCGATGGCCTACGCTTCCTTCGATGGCGGCTTTCCACGTCAGGAAAGGACCTCGAACGCTCGATGGACCGACGGTCACCGACCATCGCTGACGGACTTCAAGCGCGAGGGTTTACCTCGTCCACCAGGGATGTGTTGAAGCCGTTGTTCGCAGGCATCACCATCGATCCGTCGCTCTCCGAACGCATGGCGTTCGCTGATTTCG
>MDTD01094673.1_pt1 | contig 13044 bp, 14 predicted proteins | sample 811221 | NCBI WGS metagenome assembly MDTD01 (sample SAMN05326646, study PRJNA326480) | marine metagenome | isolation source: seawater | place: Pacific Ocean: South West | collected 2011 | reverse complement strand
TTCGAATCCCGTCGTCCCCGCAAATGGCCAGATAGCTCAGTCGGTAGAGCACTTGTCTGAAAAACAAGGGGTCGGCAGTTCGATTCTGCCTCTGGCCACTCGCTTTTATTTATCAAAATAAAAACCTAGGTTATTAAACTAAAATTACCATATGAAAATAGACAAAATTACAAATCTTGCCAGCCTGCTAATTTATTTTCTTTCAGTTGCACAAGTTGCCAAAAGAACAATATTATCAAATACTTTAGAGTATTCGCCTTGGTCTTATTCAGAACTAATAATTTCCTACCCAGGGATTTTTACACGAAGAGGCTTTTTGGGCGAGTTAATTACTTTAATAGACTCTGATTTGGTTCTGTTTGATACCGTAAATATTTTTCTGTTCATAAATTTTATTGCCTTTATTCTGCTCTCTTATGTGCATATAAAATTTTCTAAATTAACACCGTTACAACATCTACTTTATTTAATTAGTATTTTTGGAATTTTAAATATATCCATTTTCAATCAGTACTACCACAGAAAAGAAATGTTTGTTATAAATTTATTTTTGCTGACATTGCTAATTATCAAAATTAAGACAAATACTAATATTACTTTTGCTTCTACTGTGACATTCTCTGTTTTGATGATTTTAATTCATGAAGGAATTGCGATGATTGCAATAGCATTTATCATATTTATTCTTAAGAAAAAAAAATCTTTTTCTACATATTTGATAAAAACTTACTCAACGGTTATTCTCCTTACTTTTATTAGCGTAATAGTTAGTGCAGGAAATGTATCAGCATCAGACTTGATATGGAGTAGTCTCAGTGAATTTGATCGGGGTTTAATAGATATACAAACAAATGCAATAACGGCAATAGGCTGGTCTTTATTTGACTCTTTTTTCAAAACTACACAAGTCTTAATTTTTTCAGGTTCAATGTTTTTGTGGTCATTTTATTTTGCAATTTTTGCTTGGACTTTTTTAGCAATATTTAAAATCGAATTAAACAAACAAAATTTTAGTTTTACAACATTGAAAGAATTTTTATTGAAAGAGAAATATTTTGTAGTAATCCCAATTTTATTTATAGTTGGTTTTGATTGGGGGAGGTGGATTTTTTCACTATTTCATTTAAGTTTTTTCACTTTTTTAATTTTAAATAATAAAATTGAAAAAAATAAAACTTGGTCTGTTGCAATTGGGGCTTTTATACTTATTTCGTTGTTAACAATTATGCCAGAATGTTGTTTGCAAATGGAAGGCACTACAGTTTCTTCAAATTACTACAGAGTTTTAAAAAGCATTCAGTTAACTTTGCAATCTGCTTTCGGTTAAAAGAATGGAAAAAGTTTTATTAATCACTCCAACTTATAACGAAGCAGAAAATATACAAAAATTTATAGATTTTACAAAAACATTTGAAGAGCTTCATCTATTAGTTGTTGATGACAATTCACCTGATTGCACAGCAGAAATTGTTGAGAAAAATATGCAAAGTAGTGATTCAGTTAAAATCATAAAAAGATCTGGAAAACTAGGGTATGGATCTGCGATAATTGAAGGTTATAAGTGGGGTTTAGAAAATAATTATTATCATTTTGTACAAATGGATACTGACTTTTCTCATAGATTCGAAGATTTAACTAAATTAATCAATGAAAAAAATAATTATGACTTAGTAATTGGAAGCAGATATGTACCTGGGGGTGGAACAACAGGTTGGCCAAAAAGAAGGCAGTATTTATCAAAATATGCAAATAAACTTTGTGGAATAGTATTTAAATCTGAGATTAAAGATCAAACAAGTGGTTTTAGATTGCTGAACAAAAAAGTTATTAATGAAATAATAAATTATGACCCTAAATTGAATGGGTATGCTTTTTTAGTTGAAATAACAAATTTTATAGAAGAAAACAATTATAAGATTAAAGAAGTACCAATTATTTTTCAAGATAGGTTCTACGGAACCTCCAAAATGAACTATAAAATTATTTTTGAGGCAGTAATGTTTTTATTAAAAAAAACAGTGCAAAAAAGGTTTTAAATTTAATTTACTTTTTATTCAGTTCTTAATTTCTATAAATACAAATTAAAGATATCAATTTAATCTTAATTTTCTTTTTATAGTTTTTTTTAATTTTAATTTAACTGGAGTTAAAGATTTCCAAAAGTATTGTGAACTATAAAGCTCCGTGACAAACTCTTTTCCAGTAGTTAATTTTGATTTTGCAAGAACTATTTCTGAAATTCTATTTATAAAATTGTATTCATTTAAAACTTTGCTTTTTGAATCTCGTAATTCATCAATTTTTTCTAAATAGACATTACTTTCTATTAAATCTTCTATAGTTTTTATACTTTCATCAATATTGTTTATATCTATAGACTTATAAGATTCTTTTAGAAAATAATCACTTACATTTGGAGCGCCATAGTAAATTGGAAAAGATTCTCCAAGAAATGCATCAAACAATTTCTCTGATATTAAATTATTTTTTGAATCATTTTCTAAAACTAAGTGATACTTAGAATCAAAAATGACCTTACTTTTCCTTTCAATATCTTCAAAACCTGCTCCATACCAATGAAGCTTACTTCCAAAATGACTTTTTAGAATTTTTAAAAACTCAATTCTTAACTCATGATTTTCAGTATTTTTTTTGTTAGAGCATATAACGCTTAAATCAATTGTCTTATTTAATTCATTGTTCTTTCCTAATGTTTTAAAGCTCATTTTTGAAAAATCAAATGGTGAAGCTTCATAATTAGCATGAATCATCCAAGGTAAAAATGGGATTGTATTATTTAAATTATTATGATTCATTGGATAACAACTATATATTGTTCCAAATTGTGAAATATATGAATGCATATAGTCTTGGAAAAAATGACTTTTCTTAAAGGATGTTTCTGTATTCAAATAAATAACATTTTTTTTGGGAACTTTACAGTATTCAATATCTTTATCTAAGTCCTCAAAAACTAACCAGAAATCTGCATTGGATACATTTTTATTTATTAAAAAGTTTATATTTGAGAATTTATTGTCATTGATGTCAACAAAATTCGAAAAATCTGCAGCTTGATTTTCGTTAGGAAGGGTTATTTTGACGTCGATCATAAATATATTTTAATTATTTTTAATACTTTAATCTATATTTTGAAAATCTATTTAAGTATTTTTTTGATGTCCCCTGGAAGTGAATATTTGCTATCTTAATTTTTTTCAAATTAATTAAATCGTTTACAGAATTTCCTTTATACAACTTTATTTTTTTTCTTCTCATCTCAAAATTATTAAAATCATAGAATCCTTCAGCCAAATTGAAGTTGTTAACAAATACAAACTCTTCACCATTTTTACTTTTGAAAGGTTTCATCAAATTTTGTGGGTTGATTTTTTCAAGTTTTTGAAGTAAAAAGTAAAGAGTCATATCAGTAATTCCGCCTCTAATGTTATTTTGTTTATGGTAATTAATTTTTTTCTCAATTAAATGGAACTTATTTTTAGTTATATATAAATCGCTATACAAATTTTCAAATTCGATAAAAAACTTCTCGTCAAGAAGTCCACAATGAATTGAGCTATCCATACGGTAATTTTCTTGAAAAGATGGAATGCAGTAGGCATTCTTATTATCAAATTTAAAATCGTTTATATTTTTAAGTAGAACATTGTCACTATCTAAATGAAAAATTTGCTTATAAGTTTTCTCTATTATGAAATCGTAGATTATGAACACCCTCTCAAAATTCATCCACTCTATTTCTTGTGGCTGGGTATTGTAATTCACAAAATATTTTTTAAAATTTACAATCCTTTTTCTTGTTTCATATTCTCTTATATTAATAAACTCTACATTGTCATTTATTGAAGCTAGGTTACTGACACTTTCATCACCAATTAAAAACACTTTATTGTTTTTAGATGTAATCTCTAAATTGAATTTCAAATAGGGTTTGAGACCCCTATGAACAATCACGCAAGGAATATCATAATTTTCCATAAATTATATTTTAATGATTTATGTACTCTGATAATTAATAATTTGCAATACTTTACTAATACCAAAAATTTATTAATTAAACTAAGATAACCTTAAGTCAAGTGGTTTGTTTATTTATAAAAATAGATTTAACAGTTCGATTCTGTTTATGACTACTCATGGATTATAAAAAGTTTCATCTTAAACGTTTGAAAAACGAGCTATTGAATCGCAATAAGCTATCTGACTCTTCGTCTAGTGACTACGAATATTTAAATGTTGTTCGATCTGCAATAAATAATTCGGAAGCTTATAAAACATTCAGAAGTAACCCAGGTTATAAAGACATACTAGAGCATGTAGGAGAAGACTTGGCCAATGCATATTTTGAAAATCTTTGTAAACACCTAACTAACAAAGAAATATTTAATTACTGTAGTGCTATTAAAAATATAGGAAATCCTGAATTAATCTCAATAAACAATTCTTCAATAAATCCAACGAGTCTTAGATATTTAAACGTAGCTATAGATATTAAAAATAGATTCCCAAATATTTGTTTTGAAAATGTTATTGAAATAGGGGCAGGATACGGTGGTCAAGCATTAATTTTAGACAAGTTTTTTAAAATTAAAAATTATTACTTTATAGATCTACCTGATGTAAATCTACTTATTGAAAAATTTTTAAATGACCATAGTGTAAATTTTGATGCACATTTTGCGACAATAGATTCTATAGAAAGTAATAATAATTATGATTTGATAATTAGTAATTACGCTTTTAGTGAGTTACCAAAAAAAATGCAGCTGGTAGCAATTAATAAAATAATTAATAAGTCACAAATGGGATACATGCTTGTAAATAATTTTCACAAAATCTCATTTAGGTACTTGTCTCAAAAAAAATATAGTAAAAATATTAAAAATCTAAAAATTCATGATGAGATTCCAAATTCTTATCTGTTTAATAAACTACTTACATTTAAAACTAATATTTGAAATATTTATCATATTAAGATAGTTTTGTTAAAAAAATATCAGCTACTATAGGTCTTGTTATCTGATGAAAAAATTTAAAAATAATATTATTAATCTCAATAATTATGCTGCTTTAAATTTTTCTACAAATACCTTTGTTAAGTTTTGGAATCTTATTTTTTTTGTTACAAGAAACAGGTTGAGATTTAAAGCAATAGAAAATGATAATATACTTGTTGAAGACAGCAATTACAAATTTATTATTTCTCAAAAATTACGCGCTTGGTTCTATTTTAAATCGTTAGAAAATCGTTTTGAATCACTTGGTAAGATGTATTTTTTTGACAAAATACAATTTAGTAAAAATGACATTATTATTGACTGTGGTTCAAATATTGGCGAAATCTATTATTCGTTAAAGATTTTTAATAAAGAGAATTTTGAATACTATGGCTTTGAACCTGTCGAAAGTGAATTTAAGATTTTAGAAATAAATACCGCCAACAAAATTAAAAGCCCGGTGGCACTGTTTGATAAAAATGAAATTAAAAGACTTTATGTTCACAAAGAAGGAGCTGACTCAACCCTGCTTAAAGACTCACGATATGGTGAGAGTGAATATGCGGATTGTAAAAGATTAGATTCGATAAATAACCTCACTGGTAAAAAAATTAAACTACTTAAGCTTGAGGCTGAAGGTGCTGAGTTACAAGTTTTGATTGGATGTGGTAATGTTTTAAAAAATATTGAATATATTTCAGCCGATCTTGGTTTTGAGTTGGAAGAAGGAACAAAAAGCAATCAAGAAGAAGTCGTAAAATTTCTGAATAATAATAATTTTGAAAATATTGATAGCAATTCCAGAAGTGTTAATTTATTTAAAAATAGAGATTTCATTAACCTTTAATGTTTTAATTTGAAATCTATTCTTCTTAAAAATCTAAGTTTATCTGTTACATAATTGAGATTAGTATTTTAGTTATCATGTATATATGAGAGAAAAAACTGTAAATTATCTATCTACATTATTTTTTTTAGGGACTTTACTTTCTTCATATATTCTAGGTTTAGTTTTCTATGACTCAACAACCGGCTTAGACTGGTTTAAATATTTTAACTCTGTTGGATATTTTTTAGGTTTTGATACTGAAATATCTGATCCCCAAGGAGCTCTTTATTTTTCTTTTATAGCTTTGATGATTGAAATAAAAACAGATATATTTCAATCAAATAATTGGAATTTGATATTAAATAACTCTATACAATTAACTAATTTTATTTTTTACTTGATAGGAATTATCGGAATTGCTGCCTTATTTAAAAAAAAGGGATACCGCACACAAACAATATTAATATCCTTATCAGTTCTAAATTTTTTACCCCCTGCATTATATTTTCGTTTAACAATGAAACCTGAGGTCCTTGGTTTTGCCTTATTACCTTGGGCATTTTATTCGTTAGAGTTGTATTTTAAAGAAAGAAATATTGCGACTTTAATATTTTCTTCATCGATAGTTTCTATTTTAATTACTCAAAAAGCTTCAATTTCAGGAATGGTACTTTTGTCTCTTTTATTTATTTTTTTTAAGGAAGTAAAAGATATTAAAAACAACTTACAAATACTATTAGTAGGCACTTTTACTACAACTTTGCTTCTTTATGAAAATTACAAAACAATGGGAAAATGGTTATTTGAAAAACCTGTACCTACCTCCTCATCCTTAGCAGATAAATGGAACCACACAGCAAGCATGAACTTCTTTTATAATATTGATTTTAAAAATTTGTTAGAAAATCCATTTAAGCATTTACATTCAGATTCTATGTTGTCAATAACTATGCTTGATACATTATCGGATTATTTTGGTTTTTTTTGGAATCACAAAAATACAACAAATTATATTGCATATGGCAGGATAAATTTTAGTGAAAACTTTTTAATTCAAACATTTCTACAACAATATATATCTATTATTTTTACTGTTTTATTTTATTCACTGATTGCTTTTCTTTTTATAAAAAAAATTAAAGAAAGAAAATATCTTTTATTACCGGTATTGGGACTTCTAATACTTATCATAAATTCCCAAGGGTTTCCAAGTAGAAACTTTGATCCTGAAACCGGAGATCTCTTTAAAGTACATTATTATTCTTTCCTAATCGCATTCACATTTTGCTTTATCTTGATTCATATAATGAGTAATTACAAATATTCTGGATTTTTAATTATTTTATTAATACCCACTTTCTTACTGTCTATTGGATTTCCAAAAGAAATTGATACAACAATAAGAAATGGCATTGATATAAGAATTAATGAATCTGAAATATGTAAATTAATTAGAGGGTTTCAAAATGAAAACTGTAGCAATGATGTAAATAATTATGAAGAAAAATATTCAAGAAATGTAACAAAGTTTGATAAAACTATAGAAGAGCCTAACAACCTAAATATAAATATATTATTTATTTTAATATCTATTTTTACTGGTTTTTTATCTATTTATAAAAAGGAGTAGACCCGCTAATTTATTACTGTATAAAGTATTTAGTAAGAGTTAACATTGAATCATGGGACTTGCGTTAAGATTAAAGACTTTTATTTTAAGTTTCTTTATTAGAAATTTTAACGATGTTAATTTTCACAATTTAGAAAAATTTACACAAATAAAGAAGATCTGGTTCAATATATATCTTGACAATATAAAAGGAGACTATATAGAATTTGGAATTTTTAAAGGAAAATCTTTGTACCACTCAATCAAAGTAGCAAAGAAATTAAAACTATATAATGAAACTACATTTTGGGGCCTTGATTCATTTAAAGGTTTCCCAGTTGAAAACCATGATTTTTACACATCCGAAAATTTTAAATCATCAAAAAAAACTGTTGAAAAATTTTTTTCAAAATATGACAGAACAAATATTATTGAAGGCTTTTTTGATCAAACACTAAATAGTGAACCGTTAATAAACATTCCAAACATATCTTTTGCATTTGTTGATTGTGATATTTATGAGTCCGCTGAAGAAGTTTTTGTATACCTTAATAAAAAAATCTCAAATGGGGGCTTTATTATGATAGATGATTTTACGAGTATTGATAATAATGGAAATTATATCGCCAAAAGTTTTTTTGATATCTTTTCAAACCGTGAGTTAATTCTATTTGATACTTATTCAAATGGACAAACATTTAGAATAATGAACTAATTTATGAAATTGGTTTTTTCAGGTCCGGTTAAGAATTGTGACAGTAATCTTGAAAAAAATTTAAATTTTTTAATTAATTTAAAAAAGGATAGACGGATTGACTTGGTTGATATTTTTATTTTAGAGGGAGATTCAACTGATAACAGTAAAATTATTTTAGAAAAATACAAAAGAAATTCTGAAATAAATCTATTTATCAAGAACAATTTGGAAAAAAAGCTTTCTAACAGGGTTGAAAGAATTGTTTATTGCAGAAATTTACTGCTCAAGGAAATAAAAAATAAAGAAACATCGTATGATTTTTATATACCTCTAGATTTAGATGTTGAGTTATTTTCAAAAATATCAACAAATGAATTTATAGAAATTCTTACTCGAATTCAAAAAAATGATGATATCGATGCTTTGTTTCCATTTTCTGTGCCGTTTTATTATGACCTAGCTGCTTTAAGATCTGTAGGCTGGGTGGAAGAAGATATCTGGATAAAGTTTAACAAAATGGCAAAAAAATTAAAAATTGGAAAAATTTTCTTAAGAATTTTATTAATTTTTAATAAACAAATTAAAAAGCCTAAAAATAAAAAATTAATTCAAGTGGAGAGTGCTTTTGGAGGTATTGGATTATATAAATTAAAAGAAGGAATTTCAGACCTTTACAAATATGGTTTGACTGATAAAGCTGTGTCTGCAGATCATATCGTGTTTAATTCAAATTTTAACAAAAAGTACATTGATCCAAGTTGGACTGTTAGTGCTCCTCTTGAGCATATTGAATTTAAAACTTTATCATTATTTGGAAAGATGAAATATATTTATAAAGAATTGCAATTTGAATTAAAAAATCTTAAGACACAATAAAGGACGTTTGGTTTTTATATGAATGTAATTAAAAGATTTTACGTTAGAATTTTCAAATTTATCATAAGTAAATTACAAAAAAGCTTTGAAACTAAGAGGCTTGGGACTGAGTATGGTGGTTGGAGCTTAATTGATTTTAAAGAATTAAATAATAAAACAATTATCTCGGCTGGTTGTGGTGAAGATATTTCATTTGATATAGAATTTTTAAATTTGTATGGAGGAAAAATTATTCTTGTTGATCCTACCCCACGCTCAATAAATCATTTAGAACAGGTGTTTAATTCTGTTGGGAATAAAAAAACGAAAGATTATGTAGATGGTGGCAATCAAAAAATAGAGTCCTATGATTTAGAAAATATACAAACTGAACAACTTATTATCAAAAATTATGCATTATTTAAAGAAGATGGAACAACTGTTAAATTTTTCCCACCAAAAAACCCAGAACACGTAAGTCACAGTATCTCAAATTGGCAAAAGGGAGAAACCAATTCAAATAAGAGTATTGAGGTCGAAACTATTACTGTAAAAAAAATTATGGAGGACCATAAAATTAATGAATTAGAACTTATAAAACTAGATATTGAAGGTGCTGAAAATCAAGTTTTACCAAACTTAATTACAAACAAAATTTTTCCAAACCAAATACTTGTTGAGTTTGATGAGCTGCATACTGATAACTTTGTGTCATATTGCAAAGCATTAATAATCATTTTAAGATTGCTGTTTAAAAAATATATCCTAATTAAAACTAATAAGTTTCCCGACATGTTGTTTGTAAAAAAAAGTTTGATAACTTAATTTAAATTAAGACTGATTTTCAAAAAATAAATCTAATGAACTCATCAGTAATTCAGTATCAAGACTTTGGCTAAAATATATTTCGAATTGTTTTTGTAATTGGTAAATTGACATGTCACTACCTGGAATAAACAATTTATTATTTTTTTTTGCTTCAAGGACTAAATCATTAAGATTCTTTGTTACATTTAAATCAATTAAGCTATCACAGTAGGAAAGTATACTAAAAACTTCTTCTTCTTTAGTTGTGCTTGGAGTTGCATTGATTAATACTGAATATTTTTGATTTGAATTTAATTTTTGTAAATTATGTTTTTTAATAAATTTTTTTGCTTTCTCTTTATCTCTTCCAGTTAAAGATATATTGCTACAATTTAAATCTTTCAGGCAACTTACAATTGTGTTAGTTACAGAACCATATCCATAAATTAATGGATTGCTTAAATCAACTTTTTGTGCAACCTTTTTGAAGCCATAATAATCTGTGTTGTAGCCTGTCAAAATTCCATTTTTGTTTTTTATTGTATTTATATTTCCCAAACTTAAAGCTGCTTCATCAACAATGTCGACTAATTTAAACATTTCACTTTTTAACGGTGATGAAACACTGCACCCATATAAGCTAAGTGTTTTTATGGATGATGCTATCCCTTCAGCATGAACAGAATTAAACGGCAAATATACATAATTCATATTCAACTTATCAAACAAATAATTATAAATTGTTACTCCAAAATTTGTAGGGTTATTGGAAACAGAAATTAACAGCCTCGTATTGTTATCGAATCTATTTTTAGTCATTTAAAATTTTAGATACTCTTTTGCCAATACCTATTTCATCTAAATTGTACCTCTCATAGAGATCATTTGGGTCACCAGATTGCCCATAATCATTTACTGATATACAATCTATATCAACACATAACTTGTTAAAAGCTATCAAGTTTAAAATAGAGTCTGTTATTCCACCAACTGAATAGTGATCTTCAATTATTAATATTTTTGAATATTGATTTATTTGCTCAATGTAACTTTTTGAGTCTAAAGGTAATGACGAAACTGAAATTAAACCAACTCTATTTTTTTTATCTAGCTTTGTAATAGCTTTGTGTGCTTCAACTGTTGGAGCTCCCTGGGCAATCACTAGAAGATCGCTCCCATTTAAAATACTGTCTGGTTTTCCAAAACTAAAAGGTTCTTCATAGTGAAAATACTCTTGCGGCTGCCTGTTAAGCCTGAGGTACTTAGGTCCTTGTAGTGTAACTATTTGGTCCATTATGGACGAAGTTTGATACTCATTAAAAGGTTGGAATATCCTTACATTTGGCAACAGACGCATCAAACCAATATCTCTTAAACCCATCTGAGTTGGGCCATCTTTACCAATTGCCAAACCAGCATGTGTACCAACTAATGTGACATTCGCATTATTAAGGCCGATTGATTGAAATATTTCTAAAAACTTTCCAGTCAAAAAATGCCCAAAACTAGTTACAAAAGGTTTGAGGCCTTGAGTAGAGAAACCAGAAGCAATTGAAATTGCGTTTGCTTCAGCTATTCCAATATCAAAGAATCTGTCTGGAAAAGATTCTTTAAAATCTAATACTCGTGTTGCCTCTCCCAGGTCACAATTAATAACTATTATTGACTCATCATTATCTGCAAGCTCTAGGAGCTTTGTTCCAAAAAAATCTCTAGTCGCTTTCATATACTTTCCTTTATGTCTAATTTACTTATGACTAATGACATTGTTTCCTCGTCAACAACTCCTCCATGACTTCCGTCTAAAATCTTAGTATCTTTATTTATAAATCCTTTAGTAGTATTTGAATTCACAAACAATGGTTTGTTTGAGTCCGAATCTAAATGACTTTTAACTGTGTTCATTATTGCATTTGAATCATGTCCATTAATTTCATCTACATCCCAACCAAATGCTTCAAACTTTTCTCTCAAAGGATCTAAGGACATAATTTCTGATACCTTTCCATCTGATTGTCCGCCGTTATTGTCTAAAAACAGTATTAAATTCCTTAAGTTTCTATTTCCAGCAAACATAACAGCTTCCCATATTTGTCCTTCTTGGATTTCCCCATCACCTACTAAAACATATACTTGACCTTGTTCTTTTTTTAATCTTTTTGCTAAGGAAACGCCTATACCAAAAGATAATCCTTGCCCCAGAGCCCCAGTTGTTAGCTCAACTTCGGGAAGTCTAGAAACATCTGGATGCCCTTGGAGAGGACTGTCTATTTCTCTTAATTTATTTATTAAATCTTTTGAGATTGTATTATTTACCATAAGTGCGGAATATAAAGCTGGAACTGCATGTCCTTTGGATAAAATAAATTTATCTTTACTTATATCCATAATTTCAAAATATAAAGTTCCAATGATGTCTGAGCAAGAAAGGGAAGAAGAGGGATGTCCTGAATTAGCTAAATAACACATTTCGCAAATATAATATTTAAGCAGATTGAGTTGTTTTTCTAAATCACTCATTCTCAAGCTGTACTTTTAGTTTTAACAAACCAACAATAATTGAATTTATTGATAATACTTCATCTTCAAAATGAAAATTATTATCGTTACTACCTGTTTGTCCAGGGAAGTTTGAGGTTCCTGGAATTAGGATGCTTACATCAGCAAGTTCATGCGATTTGCCTCCATTTCCTTTTGAAATAGAGATAACTTTAGCTCCAACATCTTTTGCTACTTGGAATGCATTGACAATATTTTTTGAGTTACCGCTTCCACTAAACCCCATAACAACATCGTCTTTATTGACTTTAGGAGTTAATGCAGCTGAAAACATATGTTCAGCACCAAAATCATTAACTAACCCTGTGATTTCAGCAGGAGATGAACATAAATTCACAAAGTTTAACCTTTTAGAGACATTTGCACTTTCTGACTTGTCTTCAGAAACAAAAGGGTGGTGTGTAAAGTCACAATATAAATGATCAACTGTTCCAGCATTTCCACCATTTGCCATAGCAAATACAGTTGATGAATTCTCATATGCAGAAAATATAACTTCAACAGCTTCTTGTACTTCAGTTATTGGATAGTTTTTAAGTATGTCAATTTTTTCATTTATGTACATACTTATATACTCTTCAATATTAATTTGTTTACTCATAAATTTTTGGCTTAATAACCTCTAATTATACAATACTTGGTTGAGTTTAAATTGACCCAAAAAATATAG
>MDTD01186949.1_pt1 | contig 13045 bp, 10 predicted proteins | sample 811221 | NCBI WGS metagenome assembly MDTD01 (sample SAMN05326646, study PRJNA326480) | marine metagenome | isolation source: seawater | place: Pacific Ocean: South West | collected 2011 | reverse complement strand
TGATATAGTCAGTAGAACAAGCATCTTTCAAGAGGTCTTGGTCTGTCAAGTTAATCATTACTTGCTTTTGCCCCTCTCCCAATTGATCTTTCAACTGACCAATCGCTTGAACCAACTCTGTGGTTTCTTGGATCTTATTCTCATTGGCTTTTTGGATACCAAAGATAGTTCCACCTGTGATCAATCCACCACCTAAGAAACAAATAATACCAATTGTCAGCGGGTCCATAATTCTCTCCTTTAATGTTTTACTCATAGAATGATCTCCTATTGCAATAAAGAAGAAACATAGACTGATTATTCAAATAACTCTTTGAACTTTGGCACATCTATCTTCACAGTAATCCCCATAGGTACATTTTCTCCTTTGTGTGTGAGTAATAGTGGTGTGTTTCCAAGACACTGTGCTAACTTATCACCCATCTCATACACAAGTTTCATAGAAATATGCTCTAACTCATACTTATAGAATGGTAATTCTCCTTTTGGCTCTTTAACAGTATTTTCCTCAACCTCTTCTTTTGGTTGATCTGACAGAGAACCTCCATCTTCTGCTTTCGTGAAGAATGGTTTTAATTCTGCACACCACTCTTTCTTACCACTCCTCATCTTTGACAAATCCCACGGAACAGTCCAATCTTTACCAATCTCCACATCAGTAGTAAATGGTACAGTCCATTTCTTGTGGAGAATAATACTGTTCCTTGTCATAATGTGTTCAAGGTCATCAATTGCTTGCTCTAATATGTCACCATCTATCTCAAAGACCAATTCATCGTGCATTGTTGCAATTAGATAACACTTATCTTCCCAACCCATTTTAACTATGTGAGAGTAGCACTTTGCCATAGCAATCTTGATAATGTCACTACCAGTGCCTTGAACAGGACCATTAACACTGTTTCTCTCTGCCTTGCTGATGAAAGACCAGTTAGACTTTCCAGTCTCCACATCTGTTCTTGGCAACTTTATGTCTGGAACAGGATAGATCCTACCAAAAGCAGTCTTTACAAAACCACTTTTCTTTGCAAACCTCTTTGTCTCCCCCCACCAAGTGGTCAAACCAGTGTATGACTTGTCAAAGGTGTCTTTAATTCTATGTCCCTCATTCTCATCACAACCAATGGATCTCACTACTGCTTTCCCACTACCACCATAAGATAGTGCAAAGTTGGTAGCCTTTGCATAACCACGATAAGCCTTGAACTTTGGATCTTTTAAGATACCCTCTCCATACACTGAGATACAAGTCAATGTGTGCAAGTCTCCAATCTTATCACTGCCACAATTCGGACAGAAAGATGGTGGTGGTAGTGGTGTGCTTTTCCCATCACCACGATCAAACTTAGTGTCACACCCACTACATCTGAAAAACTCATTCAACCATTTTGGTTCTCCACTGAGATTAGTGACAATACGCAATTCCTCTCCACTGTAATCAATAGCAACAAGGAACTTATTCTCTCTCGCTATTACACATTCTCTAATCCTCGCCATACACTCAGGTCTAGTGGGATCATAAGTAGCAGGTGTTCCGTGAAAGGGAAATCTACACCCACCCTCTTTCTTAAAGTTCCCACTCTTTACACTAAATCTACCAGTATCTGTATTCAGACCATTGAAATTAACCTTGATAGTGTCATCAATAGGCTCTCTGTCCTCATAGAGAGTGAGAAGATAGGTAGATAGTGCTTTCTGCACCTCTCTAAACCTTTTGATCTTCGCCAACCACGGATACTTAGCACCAGCCTTATCTAACACCTCATCAAGTGCTCCCTTACTCGTCTTTACTTGACCACTTGCCTCTGTTCTCTGTAAGTGTGGTACTTTCAATTCATCAAGCATTTTACCCAATTGTTGTGCAGACATAATGTCATATTCAGCAGGCCACCTACTCCTCTCATCCTCAACTCCAATTCTCTTAGACTTTTCCTTGAAGAATGGATCACGATCCACAATCATCTGAACACTCGCTTTCCTCTTACAGTCCTCAATCAAGTCAGAAATACTAGGCTTATCCTCTGCAATCTCAAAATTGGGGTTATGCTCCTCTATCTCTTTCTGCACCATATAGAAATACAGTGGGGTTATATCTCTCCCCAAGTTCTCACTTGCAGTATCATAAACTGCTTTCAAACTTTCAAAGAGTTCTCTCTGACCAATAGAGATCAGTTCTTTAACCTTTGGCACATCTATCTGTACTCTGCACCTCTCCATAAATCTTGTGGCAGTAAGACACCTTTTCTCTATGATATAGACAAGAGTTTGATCTCTTATCTTCATCTTTGTACCTACTACTTGTGGGTGTAGTTTCTCCCATAGGCGATAAGTACAGATTGCATCTCCAGCCGCATACCAAATAGTCTCTTTTGCACTTGGATCGAAAGAGGAAAAGTCATAGTTAAAGTTCTTCTTCTTCTTTTCGTGACCATACAACTCATAAATCTCAATCATTTCCATATCCAGTTCTGTCTTGGATAGGAACTTTAAGCCTTTCTGTCTTGCCCTACTATCTCTCAGATATGCAAGGATAATAGTATCTTCCCACACTCTTGGGTCTTCCCACCTACCCCAACTCTCTCCCCCATTATTCTGCAACAACTCTTGGTCAAACTTGGCATTGTGAAAAATTGCAACTGCTTTACTACTCGTCAGTCTCAACATCTCTCTGTTGGCAACAGAAAAAGGTAGGTTCTTATCTGTGTCTTTATGTCGAATAGGAATGTAATAGCCACTCTCCCTATTAGGTGAAATACAAATACCCACTATCTTTGCCCTTGTTTCACCATTGAATACTCTCGTATCCAACCCATTGGTTTCAAGGTCAAGTGAGTACCTACCATTCTTGATACACTCATCGACCAACCAAACCATCTTATCTTCTGTGTTGATCATTTCCAAAGTTACAGTAGTCATCCACTCCTTTGGTTCTATCTCTACCTTATCTTCCATCAAGTCAAACAAGTCCATTTCAGTATCTCCTATGGTTTTGTATATATACAGAGTTCTGAGAGGTTAATGTAAAGAAAACTCTCTCCCCACCACTCTGATGACATACCCACCATTTTTCCAAACAAGAACCAATTCTGCAAGTGCTTGTGCTTGCAACATAGAAAACCCCTGTGGTTCATAGCAATCTGCCACCTCTTTGTTTGGGTAACAAGTTTTATTCGCCATATCACATATCTTTTCAACCTTACCTCTACACCAACCTACACTCTTAGGCAACTTGCGTAGTTTCTGCGGATAGGGTGTTCCCAAAGCATTAAGCAATGGCATTGTGTGTTTGTGCATAGCATTACTGTAAAGATCACCATCTATCTCTATAATCTGATGTTCCCATTCTGTACCAATGAGAAAATGATAATCTCCCCACGAACCATTTTCCCTTGTGGGTAGTATCCTCGCAATAGTGATCTCTCCCCACTCTCTGTCTGTAATAGTGAAAGTGTTGCACCTCATTCTTCTTTTACTGTCTTAAAGTATCTCACCACTGATCCACTATCATCATATCCACGAACAGTAGTGTCTTTCACATTGTTGCTATTCCAAACCACACTTGTATTCTCTGTGGAATAGAGAGCCTTTCCAGTAGGTTGTCTAACACCACTTTTGCTCTCCCCACCTTGAATAGAAATAGGCTCTATCGAACTCTCTGAAAGTAAGACATTAGCAGGCCACCTACCCTTATCGACAAGATATAGAACCACATTCTCACGATCCTTGTAGTCTTCTCCATCTTGTCCATAATTTCCACCTTTCATATTAGGATACTCTTTCTTAGTTATTGCACCTGTACCTGTGCCAATCCTCGTACCATCAATGTTGATCCCCCCTGTCTCGCATAGGGTTACTGTGGTACAGACATTGTTTATCAAAGGCTTTCTGACAAGAGTGATAATCATTTACTTTCCTGTGTTGAATTCACTGATCAACTCATCATCTATTTCATCAACAAGAGTATCTACTTTCTTCTTCTTTTTATACCCACTTTGCTCTTGTTCTTGACCAACTATTTCAATCTCATCCCAACAGGTTAGCAATCTTCTGCAAGACCACTCAACCCTTGCAAAGAAAGGTTCAAAGGGTGCATCATCTCTTGCTTTTAAGCATTGAAATCGCACCCTGTTGGCGGTTTTCAACTGATTATTTACAAAACTTGTGGTGACTATATCACTTGATCTCTCCGCCTCATTTGCATAGGAAAGGTGTGTAAGGTTGTAATTACCCCCATTCTTTTCTGCGGCTTTGAACCCCTCTCGATTGATCTGAAATAGAGCCAGAACTGCCATACCACCACCACGATTAAAGTTCATAGCCAATCTCTTTAAGTCTCTCATTACCTCATTCAGTCTCTCTGTTGTACCAAGTCTCTTATTCCTCGCTTGCATAAGACCTGCGTGATCCACACAAATCATAGTGAAAGGGTCTTTTGAGTAAATTAACTCTGCCTTTGATTTCAAATCTGCAACTGTAAAGTCTGTTTTGTCTGGATCTGTGACCTCAATATGGATCTTTCCATAACCATTGGGTGGTGACATAGATGTTCCATCGTCATAAGTAAGATCCTCTACTACTTTCTGACCATTGAAATCTGGAACGACATAATTAAACAAGAACTTTTTCTCTTTATCTCCCAACTGAGCATCTCTGATCTGAGTGTAGATCAAACCCAACTCTACCTTATCCTCTTTCTGTATTCCCAGTTTCACTCGTATATCATTGAACTTAGGGTGTAATGAGTGCATAGCATAGAGTATTCTTCTACATTGGTTATAGGGCATTTCAATAGAGAAGATAAGAGTACTGTGACCATAGAACACACTTTGATTGTAAGCCCAATTGAGCATAAAGGTAGATTTCAATCCACCAGTGAAAGCGGCGTGTGTCCATAACTCAAACTTTTTAGCACCTTTGAGTGTGGTATCTATCTGTGCAAGTCCTGTGAATTGACCAATACCTGCAAGAGGGTCGCTTTCTCTTAGGTCATACTCTTTCTGAAAGTCATCACCATCTGTGGTAACCTCTCCAAACAATCTCGTACCTAATGTCGGTGATACAATCTCACTTGAATTATTGACAATGTGTCTGATAGCCTCAATAGGACCTTTGATGAGTTTATCTTTCTTACCCTCTTTTACTTTCAGACCAATCTGATTGATCTTATTTGCCTCATTCAGTATTTCGTGAACTTGCTTTATCCTCCTCTCCTCTGCTCTTGCTTCCAATCTCACTTGGAAATCACCACCATAAATAGGTGTATAAGCAATGAGGTTTTCAATCCGATCTATGACAGTGGTGTTGTTCTCATTCTGAAAGAACAATCTAATAGTACCAACCTCAGGAACACTATTGTAAGTCTGAGCGAAATCACGAATAAACTGCCAAATACTATTATCCTCTACAATCTCAAATCCAAGACCACTATCCACTAAGCAAAGATAGTTTTGAAAGAGAAGATCACCACTTTCACCATTTGTCTTGAAACACGATCTAAGTAATACATTCATCTTTTCTTTCTCCAATTTTTCTTGGATTTCTTATCGTTCTTATCTTCATTCTGCATAAGTTCATCAAGCATAGATCCAAACCCATCATCACCCACACTATCTTGTATAGATACAGACCTTTCTTGTCTTTTCGGTGTTGGTCTTACTCTACTCTGCTGAGGTGTAGTTCTTATCTGCTCACCCACCATTTCTAAATTAAAGTCATTCTTTGATCGATCTAGTGTGAGGTGTTTCAACTGTATCAGCAAACTTTGAATACCCTCTATCCAACAAATATGACTTGGAGTGAGAGGATCATCATTACTATCCACCAACCAAAATGGCTTATTGATATGTATTCTGTGTTGTAATGTTTCCCATAGAACCTCACCCATTGCTTGGTTTCTCGCTTTCTTCACTCCAAGTCTCACTATCAACAACTCTGGTGGTTCAATAAGATCAACCAAGTTCATATGTCTTGAAGATACTTTCGACACATCAGGATCAAAAATCTCTGCTCCCTTTACACTATATGAACCCAACCACGCAGTGATGAGGTCGGCATCACTCACTACTTTGAAATGCCAATCTGCTTGCTTTCGCAAACCCACTGATAACAAGTGGGCTTTCAAAGAGTTCTCACTACCAGTGATCCATACATTATTCTCTATATGTTCCATCAGCATAGTGTTCTTGACAGGCTTTGCCTTTGATAGACCATACCAAGCCCTATTCACATTATCAATTAGTGCTTGTCTCATTACGCAAGCACATCTCTTTGTCTGAGGTGGTCCTTTCACTTTGAGAGTGACCACACCTCTACCACCACAAAGAGGACAATCTACATCACCATTACCACTTGGATACATAAAAACCTCATATTTTGATATGTCTATATATACAGAGTTCCCACGAAAAAAGACAAGGATAATTCCTTGTCTTTTCAACCTGTTTGAAAGAGTTCCTATCAGATGGGGTTATTTCACATTTCTTGCATCATTCATAAGGCTCTCAAATAGATCAGATATATCATTATGACTTGATACCTCCACATCTTCCATATTGTCTCCCTTAATCCTCTTTCCAATGACTTGCTCTATCAAACCCATCTTAGTGTTCAGTACTTGCATTACTCTCTCGTCAATACTGTCTCTCGCCATTAGATGAATAGCAAATACCTTATCGTGCTTACTACCAATCCTAATCATTCTACCAAGTATCTGAATATAGTCGCCAGCACTCCACGGACTATCATAGAAAATGATTGCTTTGGCTGATTGAAGATTGACTGCCTCTGCGGCCGCAGTGGTGATCAGAATGACATTGGTATCATCATTTGGGTTTTGAAACTTTTGCTGACTTTCTCTCCTTTGATCCTCATCTTCTGCACCAGTAATTCGACAATGCTTTATCTTGGCTTTGTCTAACTTTGGTTCAATGAGGTCAATCATCTTTCTAAACCTTGAAAAGACAATCACTTTCTCTCCATCGAACTCCCCTTGAATGAGATCCAAAAGGTTCTCCAACTTTGCACTCTTATCACTTTCAAGACTATCCAGTAGGTGTAAGTGATTTACGATCTGCTGACAGTAGATAATGGCAGTGAGTTTGGTAACCTCTTTCTGCTCTCTCTCACCATCCTCATTCTCAACCTCCAACAACCCTTGCAGAGCCTCGTTGTATTTGTACCTCTGCTCTTTTGTCATTTCAAACTTTATCTTTTTGGTTGTGAGTGTTGGTAACTCACTTGCTACTGCGAACTTTGGTCTGCCAATGAAATAGGGGTCTATTATGTCTCTGAACCTCTTTATGTCGTCTTTTCGATAACCAACCACAAGCATTATCTGTCTGTTCGATCTTGGTAGTTTCTGCAATCTTGTAATGCAGTAATTTCTGATGAAAGAGTTATGTGTAGGTGGGAATAGATCACCCTTTACAACACGATAGATACCCCATCCCTCTACAAGGTTGTTCTTGATGAGAGTAGCCGTCAAAGCCCATACTCGCTCTGCTCTATCTCCTAAGAACTTACAGACTTGATGTATCTGTGTCTTTGGGTTCTTGAAAGCAGTCGCCTCATCATAGACTACCATATAGTTATCCCAATCTTGCATTTGACCATAGTCACGCACTGCTGATCGGTATCCCATAATGAGGACACAAGGCGATCCGCTGTGATCTTGAAACTCTTGTAATGTTTTCTCTCTTTTCTTTGGTGTTCCCTTTGATAAGAAACAAGTGATACCAGTAGTGAATTTTTCAAACTCCCCTTTCCACTGAGATACTGCACTCTTATTAGTGAGAATAATCACTTTCAATGTAGGATCACTCTCCCATAGAAAGCACATAGCCGCTATTGATTGTAATGTTTTCCCCAAACCACAATCATCACCAAGTAAGAACCTTTTCATACACGCAAGGTGTAGAACTCCTTGCACTTGGTAGTATCTCAGTTTCAGTGGAATTTCTGTACCATCAAAACCAGTAAAGGTATCTTTCAAGTGTTTAGTCTTTTTCAGAGACAGGTCTTGCCTTTCTCTAATTGCTTTCAGTTTTTTAATGACCTTTGCATTGTCGCCCATAGGTAAATCTCCATAAGTAAGAGTGCTTATCCCCTTTATATACAGAGTTTTTGTACTGCTTATCCTATAAATTTCGCAACAAACTTGGAAATAAAGTATTCACCTTAGTGTAAGAAACTCTGAAATCCCTATCACTAATTGCTCGGATTATATCCTCTTTGAACCACAAACATTCTTTTCTTCCAAGAACTTTATGACAATGCTCTCTTGTGAGTTTCAACATTTTGATCCTTGCTTTCACCATCAATAACATCATTTGCTTTGAAAGGCTCTTAATCACTTTATCTGTCAGAACACGATAGTGTTCTTTCAAGTCGCTCTCCTCATACTCTCTGAGAATGAGTGCGTATTGGTCTGTTCCATCAAGTCTTAAAGAGTTATCATAGAACTTTGCCTTTACAAACATAGTCATAGTCTGCTTATCCCACTTACTCAGCGATGTGGGGTAGTCTGCTTTTTCGAGTCTGCGTATGAGATAGTGATAACCTACTGTATCAAGGCCTGCTCTCACACTCTCTACTCGGATCTTCCCATACCACAAGTCTATTTTGTTTCTGAAATCCTTGTTCATTAAAATCGCAACCTTTTCCATAGTGTCAAGGTATGCCTTTGAATTGTCAGTATATTCAAACTTGCGTAAGGTACGGTATGTCATAGTAATTCCCCTATATCTATCACCAACCTACCACCACTCTTTGTCTCAACAGAAACACCATTGGTACTTTTCACAGTATGAACATTACCATAGGTTGTCACTTGAAACTGTCGCTCTGGTATAGAGATAAACCCCTTTGTTGTCTTTTTAGAAATCTTGCTTTCTCTCTTATGTTTTTTAATAAGGATTTTAGCGATTTCTACCAGTTCCATTCCCTCTAAGTTATTGGCTTGGATACATTTCAAGGTTCTACTACCAACAATACCATCTATTACTCCACAGTTATAGCCTATCCTATGTAGTTGGGCTTGGATCGTTCTCACTAAGGTCTTATCTCCTTTCCATACCCCTATATCAACAGAACACGCACACACCAAACTACTCCACATTTGATGACCTCTCCCCTCTGCAAGAATACGATCCATCAAAGGTTGCCAACAACCAAAGTGATGAAACATAAATGAAAGACTATCATCAATTGCATATCTATTGTAAGGGGTAAAACCTAATGGTACTGCTAATCCCCATAAAGCATTAATTTGATCTTGTGTGGTGGTTTCAAGATTATCAATCTGTCTCATCTCAAAACAAATCTCTCTGCCAAGCCTACTCATATCTGTGCTGATTGGTGTCTCGCAAAGATCCACAACCCAACCAAAGTTCTTTGCTCTTACAAGCAACAGTTCCACTGCTTTCTTCGTATCTTCTGTAATCTTAAAGTTTCCAAACTCCACTAGACCTATTCTTTTCATCATTACCTCCGACAAAATCATTGTACCCAACAAAAAAGGCTGAGTGTAATACTCAGCCTTTTGCATATAAATAATTATCTAAGAGGTTATTCAGCAGATGCTGATGATCCACCAAGAATGTGCTTGAACAATGTCTCCCAAGATCCAACTGCGGCAAGACCTGCACTTAGTCCTTGAATGAGAGCCTCTGTCACTGCTACTCCACTCGCAAGTGCCATCCCACTAGTGGCAAAGACACCAATAGCAAGTGATACCCACGGAATAGCCTTTGCACCCACTTTGTCTTTAAGACCAAACTTGTTAGCAACAAAGACAAGTAGCATAAGAATGATACCAGCAACCACGGGCCAGTTCTTAGACTGAATAGCCTTTACAAGTACAGTGATTTGCTCAACTGCTTGATTGTAATCTTCTGCAACTTTGGGATCTTCAACTGCAACTTTCTCCTCAGCCTTTTCCTCAGCCTTTTCATCTGCCTTTTCAGGTTCTTCGATTTCTTTTACAATCTCTGAGGGGGTTGGTTGAGTTTCTTCTGCTTTTTCTTCAACAGTCTCTACCTCAACAGGGGTAGGTTCTTCTGCGTTAGCAAAACCAAGAAATGCAATTAATACAAAATTAATCATAATAGTTTCTCCTAATAGAACGGAATGTTCAATTTATCTTTTTGTATAGGTAAATTATTGTTACTAAACTTGAATAGCACCAATAGGGTGTGGGATATGAGATCCATATTCTTTCACCTCGCCTAAGTTATCTAATTCTTCCTTGATACGCAAGTATTGCTCCTCACTGGTTGCGTTCAATAAGGCTCTTTTCAACTCGGCTTTCCTCTTATCAAGGTGAGGTTTTCGGATCTCTATGGGTATATCCCTTTGTGAAATAATTGGCATTTTATTCTCCGCTTTTCAAGAATGGAACAGGATCAATCTCTACATTTGGGTGTTTCTGAGAGTTGGGTGCAAACATTGGCTTACCATTTAATCTATATCTATCTGCACTTGCATACCCCTCACCATACCCACTCGGAGAGATCTCCCCTCCAAGAGTGATACCATTCTTCTGAGTATTGGGGTTTCCAAGAACTCCATTGGTGATAATAACCATTTGGATCTCTTCCCCACTACTCATCACTTTATTCGGGTCATTGAATACAGTCTCCTCAAAGTTCTTCACCAGTAATGCTTTACCAACTAATGCACCACCTTTAAGAACAGGTTGCAAAGGTGCTGATAATGAACCACTGACAAACTCTAATGGACCACCAGGATTATCTCCACTCAGCAACATACTTGCACCCCCACCTCTGAAAATTCTGTATTTCTTTGTTCCAGTAGGGCGATCTGTTTGGTGGAAAGAGGTGTAGTTTAGAACACCCCCATCACTTAGTGAGATGTATTCGGTAGGTGCTCCCATAAAACGATCTACCTCCTCTCCTTGATCTGTGAGAGGTAGTAGTTTCTGCAATGGTCTAATACTACTTGCAAAAGTTTGCACTGCACTTGACTGGTCATTCAAAGGGTTCTCACAAATGAAATCACTATCATTGAGAAGAATACCCATTGGAAATCTCTCTGTCATCCCTCCAAGATTAATCTGACTTGTTCCATCACCACCATTGAATGGAACATCTTTACCTCCACTGAAATTAACAGTGGTAGGTGAATATGCTCCCATTGGTCGTGTAGGAGGTTTCGTGTTGTCTCTTTCAGTATGTAGAAGAAAATAGTTATTCGTATTTACTGAGGTAGCCATTCCAGCCTTAAACAACTCAATCTTTAACTCATTACCCTGTTCTCCTGTTGCTACACTATATAGATCAATAGATGTGCCATTCAAAATAGCGAAACAAGTTGATAGTAACTCATTATTAGTATTGATAGCCTCTGCTAATACTTTCATACTTTCTAATGGATCTGAGTAGGCTTGTATTTCGTAACAATAGGGGATGCCAGAAGGATTGCTTGGAGTAACTTTGAATACGAACTTAATTTTCAAACCATCAAGCCTTGTGATTTCTACACCCCAATCTTCAAGTTGTGCAGGTAATAGTGAGAGTACTTGTTGAATAGTAGCCTTTGCTCTGTTTGAGTTCCTAATTTGGCTCTCTGTAAAGGCTCTTGGCATTACTTGCAGTCTGTTCTGAGTGCTACTACTGGCAACTCTTGACTTTGAGTTATCAAGGTATCCTGTGTCCATTAAAGTTCCACTATATAATTGTCCTCCAATCTTTCCTGTTCCCATAGTAGTATAGAAATCTACACTCGCAAGAACTTGAAATACTCTCTTATTTGGCATTTCAATTAGTGAGTTTCCATTGCTGTCAAACTGTTGAATTGGAAATGCCAACTGATGAGTATTAGCAGTAGAGATTTGACCATATCTTCTTTCATAGTCTGTAATGGTCTTTACATTTCCAAACCTTGTGAGGTACGGATCTCCTTGATAAACAGTTCTGTTGTAAGTTATCTGAGTTCTCGCATTAAGAGGTGCGGCTGATGGGAATACCATTGTTATATCTTCTAATTGCTCATTGTCTCCATCTGAAACCAATTGACCTTGACTATGGTGTCTCCTAGCAAGGACATAGTTGTTCCCATTGATCCAATCCTTTGAGAAACCAAAGATCACACACTCCACAACATATTCAAAATCTTCAAAGTTCTGCTTTCCACTACTACTGTCATTTAATTGATGATTAGGACTGAGTTTGGTATCTATCGCATTACTGGGAATTACATAAGTGTGATCTCCATTTTCAGCAGTCAAATCCAATGCTCCATCTCTCATAATAAACAGAGACTGAGTGTGGTTATCTTGCTTTAGAAGATTGGTAGCAACATCACTATCTAGGGTGACACGATCAGCAATATATGTTTTACCGCCTTTGGCGATATAATCATCATAGTCATACACTCCATATATTCTCGCAACTCCAAGATAGGGTGGCAATTGAATACCTTTAAGACCACTACCAAGATCGCTTGAACGCACTGAGTTAAACTTTTCCACTACTGTTTTTTGATTGGCAGTAGCAGTTCCAATGTCTGTGGATTTTCTTGCCTCATAGTATGGCTTATTCAGTGCGGCTCCTATTACAGTTCCACTTTCTCCATAACTAGCAGGAGCATTGGTTCTGAAATAAATAGGTTTCACTAACGCACCACTACTTATATTGTCTTCACCGCCAATTATCTTGAATACTGAGTTGTTTAATTCTGTGCTATCCACAAACAAGTGATTGATACCATACAAGAAAGAACCAATTTCTGCCTGTGAAAAAGGAATGTCTTGGCGACCAAATCTTGGCATATATTCAGGAGGTATTTCGTAACCCATCTTCTTCCCACTGGACTGATTTCCAGTGAAAAGTGTCAAACCATCTTTTGCTACACCATTAGGATATGAGTACTTACCAATCAAACAAACATTATTACCGTCAGCATCCACAGTAAGTCCAACAGTATGTGCTTGTAAAGTCATTCTTCTTGACCGATATGGTCTAAAAACTAAAGTCTTTGAACCACGATCATAGAAACTCTCACTTTCTCTATCTTGCTCACTATTGGC
>MDTD01077888.1_pt1 | contig 13048 bp, 9 predicted proteins | sample 811221 | NCBI WGS metagenome assembly MDTD01 (sample SAMN05326646, study PRJNA326480) | marine metagenome | isolation source: seawater | place: Pacific Ocean: South West | collected 2011 | reverse complement strand
GACCAATGTTGAGAGGTTCCAGGCATTGAGTGGACAAAGATCAGCGGTAATGACCCATTCCCACCGTCATCAATATAGATATTAGATTTATCCTTCGACATCATGTTCGCTCCTTTGTTTGTTTCAATTCAAATTTATAGGTTGATGGCTATCATTGTATCAGCTATAGACTGACATCTATTGTCAGTCATAGCTGATACAATGATAGCCTTTGAGATTGGGGGAGAAATGCGCGCGGACCGACTTCTTTCACTCATGATGTTGCTTCAAAACCGAAGACAAATGACGGCAGAAGAGTTGGCCACTGAATTGGAGGTGTCGAAACGAACGATCTATCGTGATATTAACGCGTTAAGTATTGCCGGCGTGCCGGTCTATGCCAATGGGGGGCCAGGCGGCGGATATGCATTGCTGGACAGCTATCGTACGACCCTGACCGGATTAAATGAAAATGAAATTCAAGCACTATTTATGCTAACCATCCCCGGCCCAATATCCGATTTGGGGGTAAGCCGGCAGCTTAAAACCGCTGTTCTGAAATTGACCAGTTCATTTGCCGACGAGCACCATGAACACGCCAACTACCTGCGTCAACGCTTGCACTTGGATGCGGCAAGCTGGTTCCAAACAGATGAACCGGAACCTCACCTGAAAACCGTACAAAAGGCCGTTTGGCAAGATTGCCAATTGATACTATCTTATCGCCGTAGCAACAGCGCGATGAGCGAACGTACCATTTCTCCTTATGGATTGGTGGCTAAAGCAAGTATTTGGTATCTGGTTGCTGCAACTGAACAGGGGATGCGTGTGTATCGGGTATCTCGAATTAAAGCGGTGCAAATGACCCAAATGCGTTTTACCCGGCCCCAGGACTTTGATTTAGCCGAATTCTGGGTAGGTTGGGTGACCCGTTACAAGACCAGCTTGCCAAAATATCCAGTGACCCTGCGAATTGGTCCGGATTTAGTTCCAGTCTTGCACTATATATTAGGAAATAATGCTGTAGCACTTGTTGAACAATCCCAGCCCGACTCGGAAGGTTGGCGAATAATAGATTATACCTTTGAAAGGGTTGAAGAGGCCCAAGCATATGTGTTGGGAATGGGTGCATCAGTGGATATCATTGCCCCTGAAGAGCTGCGGATCAGGGTTGTGAAATTAGCCAAAGATGTTGTGGCACATTATTCTCGCTGAGACGCTGCCCACGAACACTATACTCCCCCTCAGATACCATGGTGGACAGCAGGATATCACGGGGTAGTATTTCCCGAAGGCACCACCACGAAAGGGCCTGGACTTCTGCCGTGTAAAAATGGTATCTTCCACAAGGCCAACGACACTGTCATCCGGCCCGGTACTGGCAGACAAGTACGGCACCCGTCTCAAAGAAAAGGCTCATGCGCAGATCTCCCGGCAGTTGGCGTTCAGGGAAACTGTGCTCACGCGGCTTCCCAACCAGGCTTTCTAACCGTTCTCGAACAAAAAGCACGTGCGGTTCTAATGAAGCCGGGGTACGCTCCGCTTGAAGGTAAGTAATCACTAATTTTCATGAGAATTCTATTAGGAGACAAAATGATTCCCGTAAGACAGATCAATCGACTATTGGGGATTGCGCTTCTGGTGCTGATGTTCACCGCACCGGCTCTGGCCGCAGTCCAGCCCAAGTACGTATTTTATTTCATCGGTGACGGTCTTGGCGCCTCCCAGAGACAGTTCTCTGAGTTTTTTCTAAGGGAAAAAACAAAGGATAACACAAAAGAACTGCTGATCAACACCTTTGACGTGGCAGGGATCAACACCACCTACTGCGCCAACACCCTGATCACAGACTCTGCCGCAGCAGGTACGGCACTGGCCTCCGGCGTGAAGACCAACAAAGGCGTGGTCGGCAAGGATGCCGCCGGCAACAATGTAAAAACCCTGACAGAAGCGGCCCGGGACAAAGGCATGAAAACCGGCCTGATCACCACCACCCGCCTGACCCATGCCACGCCGGCGGCATTTGCCTCCCACAACGTTTCCCGCAACAATGAAAACGAAATTGCCCAAGATTTCGTGAAAAGCAATGTGGATTTCTTTGCCGGCGGCGGTATCCGTCACTTCATCCCCCAGAAAATGAAGGTTGAAAAGGGGGATGCCATCGGTAAAACCATCAAATCCAAAAGAAAAGATGACAAAAACCTGGTCAAGGAATTCCAGAAAAAAGGCTACACTACCTACATCGGGATGAAAGGTGCAAAAGCCTTTAAAAATGAGGATTTCAAAAAAAAGAATAAAGTGTTTGCCGCCTTTACCTACACCCATATTCCCTATGAAGTGGAACGGCGCAACAAGTACCCTGAGGTTCCCTCCCTGGCTGCCATGACCAAGGCCGGTATTGATGTTCTGTCTAAAGGCAAAAAAGGCTTTTTCATGATGATTGAGGGCGGCAGAATCGACCATGCGGCCCATGCCAATGATCCCACCGGCGTCATCTACGACACCCTGGCCTTTGACAACGCCGTCCAGGTGGCCTTCGACTTCTACAAAACACATAAAAACGAGACCCTCATCGTTGTTGTGGGCGACCATGAAACCGGTGGCATGGGCCTTGGCATGGACAGTATGGGGTACAAACTGGACATGAAATCCCTTCTGACCACAAAGGTATCTGTTGAAGATACCCTGGCATATGGTGCCGGCCAGTACAAAGGCGACAGAGCCGCTTACACCAATTACCTGGCCAAGGAATTCGGCCTTGTCAACCTGACCGAAACCGAAGCCGCCCGTCTGGAAAAAGCCATGGCTGCCGCTGATGCCGGGAAAACCATGGGGTATTACAAGGTGAATCCGGCGGCCCTCACCGCCGCCCGCCTGCTCTCCGAACGGGCCAATATCAACTGGACCACCACCATTCACACCGCCACCATGATCCCCATGTCCGCCACGGGCGTGGGAGCTGCCAAGTTCGGCGGTTACAAGGACAATACGGAAATCGCCCGGATGATGGCCACCATGATCGGTGTCACCCTGTAACCCTTTATCACACAATAAGCGATCCCTTGCGCGGCCTGTTGCTTTTTGCACGGGCCGCGTCTATATTTTTTTCTATGACCGGAAGATTAAAACCCCAGACACTTTTGGCATTCGGCGCACTGGTTGCCTTACTGGCCGCCATGGCCATGTATGTCAATTCCCGGACACCCTCCCTGCATCCCGGCACCATGGAAGTGCGGGCCAAGGTGATCACCGCAGACGATTCCGAAGTCAGATCCTCCGGGCTCTCCCACATCGGCTTTCAAACCCTCACCGTTCAAATCCTGGACCCGCCATTTGAAAATCAGGTCGTAGAAGCCCTCAACAGCCTTAACGGGCAGGTGGACCTGGAAAACCTTTTCAGGCCCGGCGACCGGATTATTGCAGCTCTTATCCTGGACGAAACCAAGGGTATCCACCATGTCAAAGCCGTGGATCTTTACCGCCAGGATAACCTGCTTATACTTTTCGGGCTGTTTGTGGCAGCCCTGCTGATCTATGCCGGGGTTATCGGGGTCAAGGCCCTGATCTCCTTTGTGGTGACGATTTTCATCATCTGGGAGTTCCTGGTCACCCAGATTCTGGCCGGTCAGCCGCCGCTGCTGACCACCACCTTCACCCTGATCCTGTTGTCCGCTGTCATCATATTCATGGTGGCGGGATTGAACCGCAAAGGCCTCACCGCATTTTTAGGCACCATCAGCGGTCTTGTCATCACCCTGCTGGTGACCCTGTACTTCGGCAGCAGAGCAGGACTGTTCGGCATGACCCAGCCCTATGTCAACGCCCTGATCTTTTCCGGTTACTACGATCTTGATATCCGGCAGATCTTTTACTCCGCCATCATCCTCGGGGCATCGGGGGCCGCCATGGACATTGCCATGGATATTGCCGCCTCCATGGACGAAATCCGGCTCAAGAAACCGGACATCACGGTGCCGGAACTCATCCGTTCCGGCGTCACTGTGGGACGGCAGGTCATCGGCACCATGACCACCACCCTGCTTTTGGCATACTCCGGCGGTTACCTGACCCTGCTCATGATATTCAGGGTAAAGGACCCCAGCTTCATGCGGATGATCAACCTGAAAATCGTATCCGCCGAGATCATGCGCACCCTCATCGGCAGCGTCGGCCTTGTCATGGTGGCCCCCATCACCGCACTGCTGGGCGGGATCATTATCCTGGGGTTTTCCAGACAAAAAAAATAATCCGGGCAAGCCCCATCTTCCGGCCTGTAACACTTCGTTACAAACGCCTACGATTTCACCGTAGTTTTTACATGGGTGGCGGGGTATATGCCTTTTCAGACATGAATGACATCCATTTAAGGCACATCTTCCATTGAAATAGATGCGTTTTGGGACTCATGCGGTCTGAAATGGAAGGTTTTAACTTGATGCACAGCCTAATCTGAAATCAGGAGAAAAAAATGACCCGAATAAAACACCGCCCCCTTTTGCTGGTGCAGCTTTACACCCTCATCCTTTTGTGCATTGCCGCCGCAACCGCCATGGCTGAAGGCCCCCATGATCCGGACGATCCGTTCACCCCGGGTTTCAGCGGTTACATCCAGCCCATGGCCGGCATCGTCTACTCAAAGTCCTTGTCCAGTGTCAGCGATGACAACAAACGCATTACCTCCCTGGACCAGGACGCAGAATCCGAAACCCAATTTTCCCCCATGCTCCTCTGGGGCATGGGCTACACCCTGAAAAATGAATCCACCCGCTTTTTTGCCGGCGCCCCGGAAGAAAACATCATTGAAGGAGACTTTTTTCTGGAACTGGGAATCCAGCAGAAACTGGGGGACGGCACCGTATTGAGTGCGGCCTATATTCCGGGCGTAGCAGACGAAGACGTCTGGGCCGATCCTTACAAGCTGGGATCAGACCGGTCGGAAACCGACAGGGAATCCCAGGCCGTCCGGGTGGCCGCAGAATCGATTCTCGGCACCCCGCTGACACTGCAGTACGGATTCGGTACCCAGGATATCGATAAGGATGATGCAGGATTGTACCACTTTCAGCAGGGGCTTATCACACGCTTAGAACAAGAGACCTTAAAACGCGCCGGCGACTTCCATCAGGTCCAGGCCACATATGCCATCCCCTTGGGCGCCCAAACCCTTCTGCAGCCAGGCATCGTGTACACAAAGGCCAGTCTTGACGGGGATGCCAGCAGTTATGACCGGATCGGGGGCCACGTCTCCTTGACCACCCCTTTAGGCCCCTGGCACTGCTTTACCACCATTTCCGTCAGCCGTGCGGCCTACGATGCCTCCAACCCCGTCTTTGATAAAACCAGGGAAGACTGGACCTACGGTGCCATTGCCGGCGCCGCCTACGCCGCCCCCTTCGGGTGGAAAAGCGTAATGTTCAACCTGTACACCGGGATGAACCGGGATGAGTCCAATATCAAATTTTACGATTCATCCGCTGCCTTTGCAGGCATCGGGGTGACCTGGATGTTCTGATCCGTCCCCTCAATTGTTCCGGCCCGGACCCGGTAACAGGGACCGGGCTAAGACAGCCTGCGCGACAAAAGCTTTTACTTGGATAATGAATTAAAGGAAGGTATCGCGGTCATGGCAGGGGAGGCTTACCACCACCTGTGTGCCCTCATTCTCCCGGGAGGTAACAGCCACGCTGCCCCGGTTCAATTCCACAAATTCTTTTACCAGGATCAATCCCAGGCCGCTGCCGGACTCGTCACCGGTGCCTGGTCTTGAGGCGGATTTGCGGATATCAAAGAGGCGGGCGCAGACTTCCGGGGTCATGCCGCAGCCCGTGTCTTTGATCACAAGGCGGCAGAACCCGTCTTCCTTTGTATCCGAGATGTGGATTTCCTGGCCGCCGGAACAGTATTTGATGGCGTTATGAACCAGATTGCGGATGATGAACATCAGCATATTTTCGTCACAGACCACGGTGCTATCCGGCCGGATATCGGTGGTCAGCCGGATCTGTTTTCCCCGTGTATCCTCCTGGTAAAGGGTGCTCACCCGTTTTACCGCCATTGCCAGATTAACCCGGGAAGGACTGATATCCATGCGGTTGGTCTGGGTCTTGGCCCAGTTGAACAGATTTTCAAACAGGGTGTAAATATGGGTGGTGGAATGGGAAATGCTCAGGACAACTTCCTTTTGCTCCTCCCGGTCCATGGTATCAAAGTAGTCGGACATCAGCTCCACGCTGCTGAGCAGGGCGGAAAACTTGTTTCTCATGTCGTGGGCAATGGTGGAAAAAAACTTGTCCTTGGTGGCGTTGGCCTTTTCCAGTTCCCGCCGCTGCCGGACCAGGGTGATGTGGGTCCGGACCCTTGCCTTTACCACAGGGGGGTAAAAGGGTTTGGGAATATAGTCCACAGCCCCGAGGCTGAATCCCTTGGTGGCGTCCATGACTTCGGAAACCGCGGTCACGAATATAATAGGAATGTTCCGGGTGGTGGGATCGGCTTTCAGGCGTTTGCACACCTCGTAACCGTCAATGTCCGGCATCATGATATCCAGGAGAATGATATCCGGTTTATGCAGGGCGGAAAATGCCAGATCACATCCTTTTTCACCGGATGTGGCGGCAAGTATCTTGAAATCGTCCTTGAGAATCTCCACCAGGATTTTAATATTCTCCGGTGAATCATCAACGATAAGCACAGATGCGTCTTTTTTCCCTTGGTCCATCTGATACGGTTCTCCCAAATCAGACCCCTGTTGTGTCGTACCCTGTATTATTGTCAAAGCTTTCGGCCAGATCCGGCCTATGGTTAGGGTTACTTTACACGGTTCTGTCAAACTTACAACAGTTAAATCACCGGACTGCGTATAATGTCAAGGAATCCGTCTTTTTTACATATTTTTAGTAATCCGCAGGGATGGGCCGGGGCATCGCGGTTTACTCCTTGCCCGAACTGTTTTTACGGGACAACGGGTTGACTTTGCATTGATCCGTTAAAGGTTATCTCTAACCTTTGGGTTGCTTATTCACAACAAAACCATTATTGGTGTCCACAAGAGACGACAAATCCGCCGGAGGAAAATAATGATCAAATCGGCAAAAAGATACATGAGCAAAATGATGGCCAAAACGGCGAACCGGGTGGATTTCACCCGGGTAATCGAACGGATTGCCAACAGCAGCCAGGGACGCCCCCATCTGGAACGCTACGCCGCCCTTCCCCTTGACTGGGAAAACGCGGACGACATCAGCACCCTGGCCGTGGACCTGACCATGGCACAGCTTGAAGCAGAACACGCCCCGGACACCACGCAGGTGGAAAGGGCAGAAATCGAGGACCTGATCAGCAATATCCAGATCCGGTATGACAGGGAACTGCACCTGAAAGCGGCGGCCGCCGTCCGTGTGGTGTTCGACCATCTCTTTGACCATTCCGCCAATCCAGACCTGCCCTTCACCTCTCCGGACGGCCGTGACCTCCACCACATCGAAACCCTTAAAAATTACCGCAACGACGGCCTTGGCGTACTCTACCTGATCAACCATAACTCCCATCTGGATGAGTTCATCTTCAACAGCCTCATGCAGGACCTGGGCCTGGGTCTGCCCGTGTTTGCCGCAGGCCAGAACATGATGGCCATTGAAAGCGTCGCCAAGGTGCTGATGATCGGCTCCCACGTGGTATTGAGGAAATCGGCCTCCCGGCACCAGCTTGCCGCCCTGTACAACTACTGCAGCGCCCTGAGCCGCTTGGGCGCCCAGCAGGGCATCTTTCTGGAAGCCTGGCGCGGCGGGGCCAGAACCCGCGACGGCAGCCTGCGCTATCCCAAACGCCTGGTGGCGGTGCGCGGCGCCATCGACACCGACAGGGACCTGGTGATCCAGCCGGTGGCCCTCTCCTATTCCGTGGTGCCCGAAGACCTGATGATGTGTGCCCGGAAAAGCGGCAAAACCTGGTTCAACGGCGTCAGCCTGATGAAAACCCTGCTCAATTTCCCCCTCCACCCCCGGACCTGCCTGTGGCGGGCCTCGGAAAACCTCTACTCCCGGTGCCGGGTCTCTTTTCCCGAGCCCATGCTGCTGAGCACCCTGAAAGGCCAGTGGCAGCAGGACAAACGGGGCACGGAATTTGACGAATTCGTGGCCCTCAACGCCATCACCCAGATTGCCCGGACCAAAAAAATCATGGCCAGCCAGCTTACGGCAAGGGCCCTGACCAATGCCAAACGGAACCACCAGGCAGATCTGGACAAAGCGGCGGAAGAGGAGATGGCAACCATCAAGGCCTATCATGCCCAGCATTTCAGGCAGCCACCGGATTTTGAGGATTTTATCCTGAACAACGACACAACGGCCATCGTCAACGACGGGATCACCACCCTGACCAAACGGGGCATCCTTAACCGGTGGAGCAAGGACAGCCTTAAGCTGCCCGCCGTCCAGGACGAAATCGGCCTGAGCTATTACGCCACCCACGGGGACAGGCGGCTCTACTCTCCCACCGCAGACCAGAACATCGTGGTGGTGGGTGCCGGCAACTGGGGATTTGCCCTGTCCAACCTCGTTGCCCAACGGCTCCTGGAAGACAAAACCTACGACAATGCCAGTATCACCATCTATGACCCCAGGAAAAAACTGGTGCGTCACATGGGTAAAGAACGGCTGGGACCGGGGCGCTTCAAGGACATGCGCCTGAAGAAAAACGTCTTTGTCACCCATGACACGGCATCGGCTTTCAGAAAGGCCAGCGAAGTCATCATCGCCTCCAAACCGGAACGGTTTGAGGCCCAGGTCCGGGAGATTATCGACACCTCGGAACAGCAGATGAAGCTCATCATCGCCACCCGGGGCTTTATTCCGGGCACCACCCTGCTTCCTTTCCACCTGGTGCAAAACCTGCTGCTGGAATACCGGCGGACCGACATTGATGTCCTGACCCTGGCCGGCCCCCTTGAAACCGACGACCTGGTGGAAACCGGCAAGGTGTCGGGGATTCTGGCGGGCCCGCCGCAATTCTTAAGAGAGGTGGCGGATCTTTTTATCAAACCCGAAGACAACCCCTTCCTTTCCACCGATCCCATCGGTGTCCAGTCCGCGGATATCCTTGCCAGGGTGTACGCCCTGAGCGTCAATATCATGGCGGCCTGTACAGAAGGCAAACCCGGTGTGATCCTGGGCCGGCTGTATGCACAGGCCTCGGATGAGGCCAGGTCCCTGACCCTGGCCATGGGCGCCTCCCCCGACACCTTCACCGCCGGAAGCATCCCCTGGACCGCCTCCTTTGTGGCCCTGGCCGCAGAAGGCCCCCTCAAGGAGATGGGGGAAAAACTGGGGGAAGCGGCCAAAAAAGGAAAGAAGCCGGACAGCCGGCTGAACAAGCTTAAGGCCAGGTGGCAGAAGGGCACGAAAAAAATCCAGGTGCTCACCGATATGGAGGCCGCCCTGGCCTGCGGCGAGCAGCGGGGTGTGGAGCTTTCCCTGCTTCGCCAGGCCTATGATGTGGTGATCAACCGGCAGATTCCCCCGGAAGAAGAATAAAGCGCCCGCCATGATGAAAATGCTGAAACGACTCACCATCCTCCTGCTGATCTGCGGGGGGGCCGCTTTTTTCGGCTATGCCTACCATGTCAACCTCAAGGTAGAGGAACGGTTCAAGGAACGGCTCTGGGATCTGCCGGCAAAGGTGTATGCCCGCCCCCTGTCCCTTTACCAGGGACGAGAACTTGCACCAGGCGCTCTTGAAAGAGAGCTTACCCTTCTAGGATACCGTAAGGTGGCCGCCCTGTCCGGCCAAACGGCCCCGGGCAGCTACACCCGGCATCAGGGCCAGTTCACCCTGATCTGCCGCCCCTTTGACTTCGGAGACGAACGAAGGCCCCTGCGCCGCACCCAAATCACCATATCCGGAAACCGGATCACCCGGCTTGCAACGCTTACCCGGTATACCGGCCAGGACACCAATCTGGAACGGCTGGATCCGGTCCTTGTGGGGCAGTTCTATCCATCTTCCATGGAAGACCGCATCGTACTGGATTCGAGCGATATCCCCGGACTGCTCAAATCCGCCATCGTTGCCGTGGAAGACAAAAATTTCTACAGCCACTACGGCATTGATTTCAAATCCATACTCCGGGCCGTGGCGGTAAATATAAAGGAGGGCCGGTTTACCCAAGGGGCCAGCACCCTGACCCAGCAACTGGCCAAAAATTTCTTTTTGACACCGGCAAAAACCATCCGGCGAAAGATCAGCGAGGCGTTTGTGGCCGCTGCCATTGAGCGGCACTTCACCAAGGATGACATCCTGGAAGCTTACATCAACGAAGTCTATCTGGGCCAGGACGGCACCCGGGCCATCCACGGCTTCGGCCTGGCATCCGAATTTTATTTCGGTAAACCCACCGCCCTTTTGTCCGTCAAGGAAATCGCCCTGCTGGTGGGCATGCTCAAAGGGCCGTCCGCCTATAATCCCAGAACCCATCCCGACCGGGCCCTGGAACGCAGTCACACCGTCCTGCACCTCATGGCGGATCAGGAGCTGATCTCTTCTACGCAGTTAAAGAAAGCCCTTGCCGGGCCCGTGAGCGTCATACCGGTTCCCACGCATTCCCCCTTTCCCTTTTACCTGGACCTGGTCAAGCGCCGGCTGCTGGAGGAATACCGGGAAGAAGACCTCAAAACCATGGGACTTCGCATCTTCACCCCCCTGGATCCCCTGGTGCAGCTGGCTGCGGAAAAAGGGGTGGCGGAATTTATGAAAACCCGGGACCAGCACCGGGACCTGGAAGCCGCCGTGGTGGTCACCGACAGCGCCTCCAACGAAATCCAGGCCCTGGTGGGAGGTAAACGGGCAAGATTCAGCGGATTCAACCGGGCCCTGGATGCCCTGCGCCCCATCGGTTCCCTGGTCAAACCCGCGGTTTATCTCACCGCATTGTCCGAGCCCGGAACCTATACCCTGGTGAGCCGGGTCAGCGACGCCCCGGTCTCCCTGGAAGCCCCGGACGGCACCCTGTGGCAGCCCCGGAATTTTGACCGGAAAAACCACGGGGACGTTCCCCTGTATAAAGCGCTGGTCCATTCCTACAATACCTCCACCGTAAGACTCGGCATGACCCTGGGCCTTGATGCCGTGGCAGACACCTTGGGTCATCTGGGGCACACACCGTCCCCCCCCCTGGTACCCGCCATGCTGCTGGGCAGCCTTGACATGTCGCCGGTTCAGGTGGCCCAGGTGTATCACACCCTGGCGTCAGAAGGATTCTACACCCCGGCCCGGGCCATCAAAGCCGTTTATACCCCGGATGGCGACACCCTCCAGCACTATGCCCTGACCATTGAACAACGGCTGGCTCCCGGCCCGGTATTCCTGGTCAACAAAGCCCTCCAGGCCGTTGTCAGCGAAGGTACAGGCAAATCCCTTGCCAGATGGCTGTCCCCGAATCTTGGCATTGCCGGCAAAACCGGCACCACCAATGACCTTCGGGACACCTGGTTCGCCGGGTATTCCGGAAACCGCCTGGCCGTGGTATGGGTGGGCAGGGACGATAACCTTCCCACCGGCCTCACCGGTGCCACAGGTGCCCTTCAGGTCTTCGGCCGGATCATGGCAAAGCTGCCCAACACCCCGCTGGACCCGGGCCCTCCGGATGATATTGAATGGGCCGTCGTCGATCCTGTTACAGGCCAGCGAACGGGCAGGGACTGCCCCGGTGCCCTGGCCGTTCCTTTTATCAAGGGGTCTGCCCCGGATCACCTCACCCCCTGCGCCCGGACACGGCAGCAAACCGGCCCGCAACCAACCGCCCCGGAACCGGAATCCCACCGGGGCGAAACAAAGAAGCCGCGATACCTCATCGACTGGCTAAAGGATGTTTTTAAATGAACCCGAACCGCTTTGGTATTATGATGATCGTTCTTACGGTTTTCGCCCTGTCCGCCTGCGCGGACCGCAGGGTGGTCACCGCCCCCGGCACCCATATTCCCCCGGATAATGTTCCCCAAATCGGCGGCCCGGCCCCTGCCGACACCCGGGTGGCCTCCCGGCCTTCTTCCGTTTCGCCCTCGCCAGAAGAGGTCCGGCCGGCCTCGAAAAAACGGTCCAAAGCCCTGTCACGGATGCTTCGAAAGGCGGAACGCCAACTGGACCAAAACCAGCCCGACGCAGCCTTTAACACCCTGGAACAAGCCCTGTCCATGGACGGCCGTGATCCTTTGACCTGGCACCTTATGGCAAAGGCGCGCCTGGCCCAGGGCCGCTACCGGCAAGCCGTGTCACTGGCAAAAAAGTCCGACAGCCTTGCGGCGGAACATCCCGAAATAAAAAAGAAGAATGCGGCACTGATCCGAAAGGCCCAGGCCGGCCAGGGATAACAAAACGATTACTCCGGGGTTTTCATGGCGAAAGCTCTACGTAACCCCACACAAAGCAGACGAGGAAACCACATGAAAATACTCATCATCGGCGGAAACGGCACCATCGGCAAGCGGGTCAGCACCCATTTTTCAACCCAGCACGAGGTCATCATCGCCGGCAGGCACACAGGCGATGTCACCGTGGATATCTCGGACAGCGCATCCATCACCGCCCTGTTCAAGGATGCGGGCAAGGTGGATGCCGTGGCCTGCATCGCAGGCGACGCCAAATGGGCGGAATTCAGCACCATGACCGAAGAGGATTTTTACATCGGCATTAAAAGCAAACTCATGGGCCAGGTCAACCTGGTGAGAATCGGCAAAGACTATCTGAATCCCTCCGGCTCCTTCACGCTGACCACAGGTATCCTGGCCGACCATCCGGTGCGCCTGACCACCAGCGCCGCCATGGTCAACGGCGCCATCCACAGCTTTGTCAAGGCAGCCGCCCTGGAGCTCTGCCCCCTGCGTATCAACGTGGTGGCCTCCGGGCTGGTGGAAGATGCCGTGGATAAATACCGGGATTATTTCCCCGGCCACAATCCTATCCCCATGGCCAAGGTGGTCAACGGATATGTGAAAAGTATCCTGGGCCACAATACCGGCCAGATTATCCGCATGTACGATAATTGCTGATGTCCATGATCATTGCCAATGAATGGTAT
>MDTD01029606.1_pt1 | contig 13048 bp, 7 predicted proteins | sample 811221 | NCBI WGS metagenome assembly MDTD01 (sample SAMN05326646, study PRJNA326480) | marine metagenome | isolation source: seawater | place: Pacific Ocean: South West | collected 2011 | reverse complement strand
ATCTGGATGCTTTGATATTTCTACTTTAACGTTCCTATAAAACTTATCCCAACCTATGCTACTTACACGATGCGCTTCATTTAACTCGTTGACTTTAAGAAACTGTTGTATGGTAGTGATTACACCCGTAAATATATTGATAAGACCGAGTGCAACGGGTGCATATAGCTTTGTATCTCCATCATCCTTTAAAAGTCATAATAACTTTTTGTGTCGCGATACTTGTCTGGGGTATAATACAAATGCTTGGGAAATATGTTTTCTTATATGGCAAGAGAAGAATTGTTTTAGCATTGATATTAGGATTCTTCTTTGGATATATTTCAAGAAACTATATTTATATATCGGATGAAATAGGTTCTTTGGCTGTTATTGGGAATATAATTCCCGGTTTGATTGCGAATTGGATGGACAGACAAGGCATAATAAGAACATTATCTGTTGTATTGTTAACTTCTGTGATGGTTAAGTTGGCTGTTATGTTACTATTTGGCGGGGCTATTTTTGAACAACTATAAAAGAAAGCCATTTATACCCGCAATTCAAAAAACTTCTACCTTGGTTATTCTCGCATGTATATCATTGGTTTGTTTTTTTATTTCTGTTCATTCAAAAACAATTGATATGTCTCCTGCATATTCCCAGAAGTTTGAAGCTGCAAAATTGATGGAAAAAGCTATGATAATATTAAAAGAATCAAGGATGGAAGAAGGTGTGTTTGTTGATATTCAAAATGATCCGAATGAAACTGGGTTAGTTGGGAGCCCATTTAGTTTAATCACTACTGATGAGGGTGATTTAGATTCAAAACTTACAACTCTTGATCCAAATTTTTCTGCAGCAATTATACATTTGTTTACACAATTAAATTTAAAAGGTCAAGATACGGTCGCTGTATTGATGACGGGTTCCATGCCTGGTGCCAATATTGCTGTATTAGCGGCATGCCAAGCTATGGATATAGTTCCTATTACTATATCGAGTGTTGGTGCATCTCAGTGGGGGGCGAATCAGGTTGATTTTACATGGCTAGACATGGAATCAGTACTCGTAGAAAACAATTTAATTTTTTCTAAAAGTATAGCAGCGTCTATTGGAGGAAGAAATGATATGGGTAGACTCCTATCTCCAGCTGGAAGAAATATCATTACTGAAAATATTCAGAAATACAATATTCCTATTATTTTGAAAAATAGGCTTGCAGAAAATATTGAGGAGAGAATGAATGTTTTTTCATCATTTATACCCATTGAAAACTACAAAGCTGTGATAAACATTGGAGGAGGAGTAGCAAGTTTGGGTACAAGCTTTAATTTAAAACTTTTGCCTCCAGGGGTAGTGAGAAGATCTGACATGCTGAACATCACACGCCCAGGTGGTATTGAAGGAGTATTTTCAAAATTTTTAATGTCAAATGTTCCCGGTTTACACATACTAAATATTAGACCGCTTACTGACAAATTAAAAATACCCTTTGCTCCAATACCTTCTCCTGATATAGGTACAGGAAGTTTGTATGCAGAAGAACGATACAATCTATGGGTAGCGTTTTTTTCACTCTTGACAGTGGGTGGAAGTGTCATAGCGGTAGGCATACAAAGTAAAAACAAAATTAAACAACATTTAATACAACATGAGCCAGACAGTCTACTTTAAAAGTATTATATTTCTTTTATTATTAGTTACACCACCTTTGGAAGCGAAATTACTAAAGCCCTCCAAAAATGGAGAAGAGAAAGAAATACTAATTATAAATGGTAAAAGAAGACTTTATTATCCAATAAAAAATGAAGGCATGGATTATAGTATTGAAGGACCAATTCGTTTGGAATTTATTTCGAGATATCCAGTATTGAAAAATAGGAGGGAAAGTCATTCATATGATTATAACATTATAATAAATGATGAAGATACAATAACTGTGAAGCATCGTTTCAAAGTGCAAAAAACAATTAAATCTATACAACACCCTAAACATTTTTACACATATTCTGGAAATTATTTCATAAACTTAGACAAGGGCTCACATACCATTAGACTTATAGAAAATAAAGACCGAAAATATCCCGTATTGGTAAGGGTATTAGCAAAAGAATTTGGATCTATGGGTAAAAATAAAAAAGTTTTGGAGCCCTCAGTCCACCAAGCTCCAATTAAAATTATCACAGAAGGAAAAAGTATAAATTATTTTGAGTGTAATTATTCATATCCATTACAGCTTGAGACGAATGGAAATAAGACACTTCGTATTTTAACTCGATTACAGTTCACGGAATCTATGGGGCAGGAGGAATCTTATAGATTAAAAGTAAAAGAAGGTGATAAAATCATAGGAACATACTATTTTAATACAGAAAGATCATCTGTATCTGAAATTAGTGGTAGGTTAGATAAGATACCGGGAAAATGGAGATCTTGTGATATAAAAATTCCAAAAGGTAATCATAAATATATTATTGAAACTTTGGACAAGAGAAAAACTGTACTAACTCGTTTTATAGTGTACTAATGAATCACATAGCTAAATTAATTTTAAGCAGTGCTGTAATTATTTATGGAAAAACACCTCTCGAGTATACTTTTAGTGTCTCAAATGGCTACGATAATAATGTTTTGCGATTATCAAAAAACGAACTTGATCGTGCCACTCGGAATAATAATATTTTGGGTGGTGCTATGACTTATGATAGTTTTATCACAAGAGTTGGTGTGATTTTTAGGAAAGATCTATGGAATTTTGAACGTAAATCAGTCGGTATGAAGTTTTTATATTCTTATTCGAATAACATTCATTTTCATGAAAAAGAATATTGGTCAGGTGGTATAGATTTAACCTATAAATGGGGTTCTTATAAAAATCTTAGATATTCAATTCGTCATTTAAACGATTTTTATTTGAGACATTATATCAACCGGGATATAAGTACAAACAATCTTGAACCATGTAAATTCAGTGATCGCGATCAAATTGTATTAATAACTCAGAGAATGTCAAAATATATTTGGGTCAATTTCGGATCTGGATATTTGCAGAGATATTATGCAAAACCCTTTACTGAATTCGATCTAGATATTCTATATTTGAGGGGCAAATTGAACTATAAAATCCAACGATTAGGTTCAGTTTCTTTGCAGGTCACCTCTGGTAGAGCGATTAGTACTTCAGGTGGATTGCCAAAACGTCCTAGCAGTTTTGATAGGTCATATTCAAATATGGAGCTATATATGCCATTGAAACTGAGATTCGAGAATCACTTTTTCAAAGAATACGGTGTTTCATTACGTATAGATGAAAGAATTTATGATGCTGAAAATGAGGAGGATGTTTTGCATGCTGGCAGAAGCCATATTGATCAAAAGTATGATCTTTGGATAAAAAAAAATATTAGACAAAATGTAAGATTAAAATTATCTGGTAGGTATAGAATTCGTAAAACAAGTTCTGCCTATGGTTGGGTAGAAGATCTTAAAAGTTTTAAACAATTGCAGTGCGCATTAAGTATGGAATGGGATTTTGTGTATGATCGCTATTAAAAAAATAATTTTTTCATTAATTACTGTATTAATATTCCAAAATTGTATGGAGCCTAATCATGAAGATTTATGGTCCGTAAACATAAATAGTGTAATGCAAACTAATGGTTTCGCTCGAGATGTGACAATATATGGTGATAATGCAATTGTTGCTGCAGGTCAATCAGGCGTGCAAGTATGGAACTTAAATTCCAATTCCCTTGTAAAAAGTTTTTTAGGTTATGAAGAGGGAGGTACATTTTTAGAATTTGATGACCTAGCAGTTATAGGAAAAGATTTAGAAAACAATCTCATATTTGTTTCAGAATCAAATGAAGATGTGAAAATTTTCTACTACACTGAAGATAGCATAATATATCGAAATACAATCATGAGTGCGCGTACCAAAGATTTTGTTTCATTTTGGTCTAATACAGATCAATTTGTAATGTATTCAGCTGATAATGATGATGGTATGAAATGGCATTATTACAATCTTGACTCCACAAGTTCATTTGGCATCGATTTCATTGAATGGACTCCCTATGGTGGTTCTGAAATTTATACCCCTGGTAAACCATTAGGAATAGACTCAGACGGTTTTAGTAACATAGTAATGGCAGTTGATCAATTAGGTGTTGAATTATATTCCATCGATTCGCTGGGTGCAGATCCCATGCTCGTAGGAAGAGTTGATACGGAAGGAAATGCTGAAAAAGTCAGTTTAATATCAAGCGGTGTATTCGTTGCTTGTGATAATGCAGGTGCAAGCTATATACCAAAAGAAAGTTTCAATAATTCGAAAGAATTATTTCGATTTGCTACAGATTTCACTGTTGATCATATTGCTGTAAACAATGATATTGCTGCACTTTCAATAGGATCCAAGGGAATAGCACTTTATGATATATCAAACCCTAAAAGTCCTGTAGAAAAAGGAGTTTTCCCTGTAGGATATTCTTATATGTCGCTGTTTTGGAATGACGATTTACTTGTATGTACACGTGAGGGATTGCAGAGAATCAGCATCAACAAATAACCAAAAAACAATAATATCATAAAATCACAAAGGAAAATAATGAGGCAAGTTCTTTTTATTATGTTATCAATATCATATCTATTCCCAACATCTTTTGATTCACAGGATGGAGCTCCAATCAGGCAAGGTGTCCATGTTGAATGGTATCGTACGGTTGCGCCCGGCCATCAGGGAGAAGCTATTTTTGTTTGGTCTGACACACGATATGGAATGAGAAATATTTTTGCACATAAGGTTAATCAGGAAGGTGTGTTTTTGTGGGGAGAAGATGGTGCTGTTGTAACTGATCTTCCAGGAAGGCAGGAGGATCCTGTAGCCATAACAGATGGTGATGGTGGCGCATATATCGCATGGGTGGATTACAGATTTGATCCCCAAGGAGATATTTATTTTCAACATATTAATTCAGATGGCCAAATATTATTGGATTCTAATGGTGTAGCTCTAGCTCAAGTAAACGGAAAGCAAATAACAATAAATATGTGTACTGATAGTTTAGGAGGAGTTTTTGTAACCTGGCAGGATAAGAGAGGAGGCGTGGATGATGATATTTATGGCACTCATATAAATAACCAACATGATATTATTGCGCAGGGAATTGGCGTACCAGTCGTCGTAGAGGTTGGGAATCAAAATGCAAAAACAATTGAATATGCTGGAAATAACGAGGCGTTTATTGCTTGGGCTGATTTTCGAGAAGGTGCAAATGCAGATATTTATGGGCAACGTTTAGACATTAATATGTCAGGCTTATTTCAAGAAAATGGATTTCCCATCGCCTCTACAGATGAACAAGAATTAAAACCTCGCGCAACTTTTGTTAGTAATAGCACCTCTTTTGTGGCATGGAAAAAAGGAGATGAAAATTCTAGAATTCTTTATCAATTTATAAATGAGAATGGTCTAGTGTTTACTGAGCCTAGGTTCGTATCAGATAATGATGCTTTACAGACTGCACCCAGGGTTAAAAGAAATTATTCGGGGGAAGTATTTATAAACTGGAAAGATCTTAGAGATGACCCAATTGATGGGGATCAATATTTTCAAAAAATTGATTTGGATGGCAATCGTTTATGGAATGAAGGAGTGAGAATTGATCCTGAAGATGACACAGATTTTAGTGCAAGATTTGCTGGAGAGATTAATGGAGGTTTGAGTATCATTTGGGAGAGAGGGACTTTCCCTGAAGTAGATATTTTATATCAACATATTAATTCTGATGGCGTAACCAGTCTAGATTATCCTGCTTTTATTTCATCTGACCCGGGATATCAATACGCTCCCATACTAAGTGGTAATATAGAAGATGGTTTATTTGCTATATATGGAGATAGAGGTGCAGGCAGTATTGATCTGAAGGTTCAAAAAATAGGATTAGATTATTTGCCCGAGTGGCAAGGCACCGGACTCGTTGCAATGGATGGTTTAGATGGCGATGTCAATTATACCCAAACTTATAGAATTGGTAATAGAGACATATATCATATATGGGAAGATAATAGAGCATCGAAAAAAATATATGGTTCAAGATTAACAGATTTATATATTGAAGAAAGAGATGGTAAACAGCTGACTTACAGCGACAACTCATCTTCAGAAACAGATTTTTCTACTCCAGTAATTTTAAAAACAGATAATAAAATTTTTACTGCTACTTTTGATGGATCATCTTCACCAAAATTCATTCGTGTTAACAAAATGGATGAGAATTTAAATAACGCTTGGGATTCTTCAGGTGTCTCGCTATCGGCCGTTTTTGATATGAGAAATGCACTTTTATTTGAAACATCTGATGGTGTCGGCTGTGTATGGTCAGAAAGCCGTGGATTTAATTATAATATTTATTATCAAAAATTAAATGAGAATGGCGAAATAACACTAGACAATGAAGGTGTCGAGTTGGTTGATTCAAATGGTGATGACTATATAATGGCTGTAGAACCATCTCCCAATGAAGATGGTAAATTTATGATTTTTTGGATGGAGGATGCTTGGCCTGCAGCAACTCTCAAATTTTCTAAAATGGATGTTGAAGGCAATATAGAAATTGGTTGGAATCCTAATGGAAATAATTTAAGTAATGCATCGTTTGACTCAAGACACTTACAGGTAAAACCATATGGTGGAGATGAGGGGTTGCTCTTGGTCTGGATACAAGATGGAAACTTTTCAGATATATATGCTCAGGTAATTGATTGGGAGGGTAACACACTCTGGCAAGATGGAGGAATTCCCATAGTTTCAGCGGATAATGATCAAGTTAATGTTTCTTTTGGATTCAATGAATCAAATAATAAAGTTCTATTTGCATGGGAAGATTATCGAAACGGATCTGACTTTGAAATATTTTCTGATGTTCTTGATGTAACTGAAGGAACACTACTTGGAGAAACTTTACAGTTTTCAAATGATACAACTGATCAATATAATCCAGTTGTTCAGTTAATCCAGAGTAATGAATTTTTAATTCTTTGGGAAGATGAAAGAGGGTACTATAATAGTGACCCATTGCTAATAAATGGTGTAGATCTCTATGGAACTGGATATATTATAGGTCAAGGAATGACAACACAAATGAATGGAATTCCAATTTGTATTGCCTATCACAAACAGCAAAATGTAAATATTACGAAATATAATGGTGATGAATATTTTTTAGATTGGATAGATTTTAGGAGTTCTGGTAAAGAAGATCTCGCTAATTATTATGGAAAAATATTGGTTAAGGCTGATGTTCTTTCATCCTTTTCACCATCATGTGAAGATTGTTACGAGCCCAAAGAATTTAGACTATTGAGTACATACCCAAATCCATTCAATGGAAGGGTAAATTTCAAATTTGATATTCCAGCAAAAAGTTCGGCGGAGCTAAAAATATTCGATTTATCCGGAAGGTTGATATATGATCAGCTAATCCTCCCCGGATTATCAGGTACAAAGCAAGTATTTTGGAATGGTAGTAATACAATTGGTCAATCTGTATCAAGCGGAATTTACTTATATATTTTTAAATCAAATGAAATAATAAATAAAGGTAAGATTAGTTATATAAAGTAATACATGAAATATATACTTATTACATTGCTAATATCTGTTTCATACGGACAGACCCTTGATGATCAGTACCACTCCACATCAGAAATATATGCTTTTCTTGATTCGTTAAATCAGTTAGAAGAATTAAGTGATTGGTATCATTTGGATACAATTGGTTATTCAACTCAGGAAAGCATCCCTATTTTAGCAGTTAGAATATCGGATAATGCTTCAATTAAGGAAGATGAACCAAGAGTTTTATTTATCGGACAAGTTCATGCCGAAGAAATTTTGGGTGTAGAAATTGTGATTGATTTGATGAAAGATTTATTATTTCCTGATGCGAACATTTTATCCCATATGAATATTTTAAAACAATACCTGGACATATGGATTATTCCCACTGCAAATCCTGAAGGTTTAAACGTAGTTCATGATGGCTTGGATCTCAGTTTTAGGAAAAATAAAAGAGATATGTCTCCAGAAGGTCCTACTCCCAATAATATATTTGATTATGATCCTTCTATAGGTAATGATATTGATGGAGTTGATCTAAACAGAAATTTCAGTTTCAACTGGGCATTTGGCGATACTTTTCTTGAGCCTGATAATTCTGACTATGCGTCGCATTATGATTATTATAAAGGTGAGGAACCATTTTCTGAATCTGAGGCGGTCGCAATAAGAGATCTAGCAATTGATAATGATTTTGTTTTTTCAATAGTATGGCACAGTTCAAGATCAGGAAATTTATCAGAGAAGGTATTCACTTCATGGAAATGGGAAGATGAAAAAGAATCTCCAGATTTAGAAATCATGAAGTCAATTTCAGATTATTTTGCAGGTTTAATTGAGACAGAAGATGGGACCAGCACCTATTTATCAGTATACAGTGGTTCAAGAAATGGCAAACTACATGATTGGTTTTACAGGGAGACTGGATGTATACAATATCTTGTTGAATGTGGCACTTCAAATCTGCAGCCAGAAGGGTTATTAATCCTAAATACAATTGAACGAAATAAACCAGCAATGATCTATCTTATGGATCGTACAATTGGCTATTATACAGATGCTGCTCAGATTACAGGTAATATTTATGATGCTGAAACCAATCTTCCAATTGAAGGGGCCATTGTTGAGGTTTTAGAACATTCAGGATCGGTATTAAAACCAAGAAAAACCAATGAATTTGGACGTTACAGACGAATTCTTGATGTCGGGACATATACGTTTATATTTAGGGCTGAGGGTTACATAGATAAAAATCTATCTCTTGTTGCTAATAATAGTAGCATTACAGAGCGGGATGTATTTATGTCACCTGCTCCTATTTATCAAGTGAATCTTAAACTGGTACATGAAGATAATAATAGTTACAATGTAAATGGAAAAATCGTGAATGAATTTGGCGTGAGTGACATAGAAATTTCTACTGGGGATAACCTTTTTAACCTGTTTGGAGATCAATATGAATTTCAATTTTTAATGAATGATAATCACATTCCTTGGGGAAAAACTATTTCTATTGAATCCGACAAAGAGATTAGCATAGTCTATCAACCTAGTCAGGTGTTTTCTATGCACGAACCTTGGTCACTCGAGCATTCTCAAGGTGATTGGCATATTGAAAATTTTATACTAATGACTCAAGAAAACTCTTATTACGAAAACAGAGATTCATTAAATAATGTCCAGTGGTTAGAATCTGAAGCGATCGATATTTCTGGAAGCAACAGAGCAGTGGTTTCAATATCTCATCGATATGAAACTGAATGGGACTTTGACCCCCTTAAAGTATCAATATTGGATCTAGATAATAGTACTCTGGGTTCAAAATCCTTCACGGGTGATAACTGGAACGTTTTTCAAACTGATTTAGTAACTGCAACCTCTGAGGAAACTTTTTCAAGTGTAAAAGTCAGGCTTGAATTTACTCCTGATAACACTGTCAATTATAGAGGTTGGGAAATTCATTCATTAAAAATGTACTCTGCTTTTGACGAATATCTAAATATCAAAGAAATTTCAGGTAATTATTCGCCCAAAATTCCGCTTCGAATTAGTGGCCTATTTCCAAATCCTTCAAAAGGAAGTTTTACATTTGATTTATTAAACTTTTCTGGAGGTAATGCTAGCGTAAATATTTTTAATTTATTAGGTCAGAAAATTTTTCATAATAATTTTCAAGGGTTGAGTAAGGGAAAACAATCAATCCAAATTAATTTAAATAGAGACAGCGGACTTTTCGCAAGTTCTGGGGTCTATTTTATACGAATTGAAACAAAAAATCAACAGGCAGTAAAAAAATGTATAATACTAAAAAATTAATCTTCATTATTTTGACCTATTCTTATGTGCTTAGTTCAAGCATAACATTTCGTGGAAAAACAAAAGATCAAGTTTTAAAAAACAGGGTGCCAATATCTTTTGTAAATCTAATATCGAATAATTACGAAATTTTGCCGTCCCAAATTAATGCTCAGAGAGGTAGTTACATGATAATCGCTCCTGATAACGTGGTCGAATATTTAACTGATTTTGCAACCTTTAAAAAATCTCAAGGTTTTGAAGTATATATTCTCTCTTTATCAGAGGCTGGTAATATACCTTTGGAAATTAAAAACACAATCGCGAACACACTTTCTGAAGATCCTATGCTTGAATATGTTTTATTGATTGGTGATGTTGATGGCTTCTCAGAATTTCCATCGTTCTACTATGGACCTGAAAATGATGTGACGGATCAGCAATACACTCATATTTTGGGTGATGATAGTACCCCTGACGTATTTATCGGAAGATTGTCGATTGATTCTTTATCCGATTTAGCAGTAATTATGTCAAAAACTATCCAGTATGTTAGGGATCCTTTAGCATTTGACGATGATTGGCTAGATAAAGGACTTGTTGTAGCAGGAAATTATGCCAATACTTATCCGATACCTATTACACCAAAATGGACCTCATATTGGCTGATGGATGAGCTACTTGATTATGGATATGATGAAATTGATACTGTATTCTATCCTCCTATTCAACAAGGTGCACCTTACATAATTCCTATAATAGATGACGGAGTTGGGATTGTAAACTATAGAGGATGGGGTGATGCAAATGGCTGGCACTATCCCGAGTTCCATGTTGATGACGTGAATGATCTAAATAACGGATGGCTTACACCAGTATTTTTTAGTTATGTATGTAATTCTAATGATTTTGCTAATAATGTTGACCCTTGCTTAGCCGAGGCTATTATACGTGGTGGAACTCCAACTGTACCAAAAGGTGGGGTGGCATTTATTGGACCATCTGATTTGCACACCAGTACCAAATATAATAATGTAATAAATGCTTATATGTATGATGCAATGTTAAACCATGGAATATATGAATTAGGACCTGCAATGCAAGCAGGCCAATATGGTCTAACAAAAGAATTTCCAGCACAAAACGGACCAGGTGAAGCTCAAGAGTTTTATGCAAATGTTTACAACATTCTAGGAGACCCCTCACTACAAGTATACATAGACACTCCCGGAGAATTCAATTTTCAAATAGAATCATTGAGTGATAAAGAGGGGCTATTGGATTTAGTTCTAACTGATTACCATGGAGTTTTAGTAAAAAATGCAGTAATAAGTGTAATGAATGGAAGTGAAATTCTATCGAAAGGTTTGACTAATGATAGTGGAAGATTTGTTGCAACGTTAAATATTGATGAAGTAAATAATGTAGATATATACGCTAATAAAGGTGGCTTTATTCAGGGCCATGAAATTGCTCAAGTTGAGAACTCAAATAATAATTTAATACTTAAAAATATCAATGCAATAGGTGAATACGGAAACGAAGTAATCTCACTTGCTGAACAAGTAGCGATTTCAATTAGTTTAGAAAACACTACCAATGCAGATATCTCTGGTTTTAGTGGTCAATTTATATTTTCTGATAACGTTTCACCAAGCACTTTTACCATTGATATACCAAATATAGCAGCAAACTCTTCAATAGATTTAAATGATATTATGGTCACTATTTATGGATTGGATAATGGCCAAGGTGTAAATGGTAAGCTATTAGACCAAAATAACGATATAATCTGTGGTTTTGTCATAAATGTTGAAGTACCGGTTTTTGGTATATCATTTGAAAATGAAGTATCATCTAATGATGTTTTTGATCCAAGTTTAATAATAACAAATTATTCGGGAGGAGATTATTCGGATATTTTTATTGAAATATCTACTATTTCAGAAGGAGCGGAGGTACAATTAAATAGTTCATCCTCACAATTATTGAGTATATCTCCCTATGAAACCTCAATCCATGCTACAAATTATTCTGTAGATCTTGATGATATATCTTATGGAAGTGATATTACCTTTAAAATTGCACTATTAAAAAACGAACATGAGTTATTTTCAAATCAAGTAGAGCTCAGTTTGAAACCTCCAAGTGATAATTATCCTGTTGCACCAAATAATTTTGGGTACTGGGCATATGATGATAATGATGAAGGGTACGATGCAAAACCTAATTTCAATTGGATCGAATTGGATCCAAATTACGGTGGGGCTGTTGATGCAATACATTATCAACTGGATGATGATGATCACGTAAATCTAGACTTACCATTTACATTTAAATACCATGGAAATGATTATAACACCCTAACGGTAAGCTCAAACGGCTGGGCGTCTTTTGTCCCATGTGATATAGATTATTTTTGGAATATGTCTATTCCAATGTACATGGGACCCAAAGCATTATTAGCACCTTTTTCTGATGATTTAGAAACGATTGACTCTGATGCCGATGGTGTTATTGATATATGGATTAACGTATATACATGGTATGATGAAGAAAATGGTAGATTTTTCATCGAATGGTCCAGAGCACTGAATGGCTATGATGAAGAAACAGAGGAAACCTTTCAGGTGATTTTACATGATCAGAATTCTATACCAACTCTGGATGCAAACGGTGTAATTGATTTCCAATATCTAGAAATTTATGATATAGATGTCACAAAAAATTACTCGACAGTTGGTATAGAAGCACCAGGAAAAAATTATGGTACTCAGTATGTATTCAATAATGTCTATGCACCAGGTGCATCACCATTGCAAAGCGAGAGAATTATCCGTTTTACAACACAAGCACCTGATAATTATATTTCATCTTTAGATATTGATAAAAAAATAATTGCAGATCAATTTGAATTAAGTCCTGCGTTTCCTAATCCATTTAACCCTACTACTCATTTTGAGTTAACAATTTTTGAAAATGAAATGATAGATTTATTTATTATAGATTTATTGGGAAGAAGAGTAGCTAATATCTATAATGGTTTTTTAACAAGAGGAATGCATAGATTTTCATGGAATGGTAAAGGTTACAACGGAATTTCTTTAGGTTCAGGCACATATTTCACTGTTGCCAGAAGTGCAAACAACT
>MDTD01202384.1_pt1 | contig 13050 bp, 7 predicted proteins | sample 811221 | NCBI WGS metagenome assembly MDTD01 (sample SAMN05326646, study PRJNA326480) | marine metagenome | isolation source: seawater | place: Pacific Ocean: South West | collected 2011 | reverse complement strand
TCCTTCGTTTAGCAGGCAGCGAAAAGTGATATAGATGCAGTTCTTCGCAGTCAACTCTGCTGAGATTCTCTTATTCTCTTCGAATTCCGGATTTAATGAGTATCTGACATCTTTAAAAGCAGGAGCGTCATCACCATATTTGGAACCACAAATATCATTTAAATGCTCGGCCAGACCAAGGTCATAGCGTGGATGATCCGGAGCTAGAACTATCCACTCCTTCTCCTCTTCCAGGCGCCCGGTATTTCCTCTCAGCAATGCAGCGCTCGTAGAAGCGGCGATTAGTCCATCGCGCTCCACCGACTGGCGTAGATCCTTGAGAAGACTAAAAACTTTCTTGCTCGATGGAGCCAGCATTTCTCTTTCGGGTCGGGGAGGCAAGGCCTGCTCTATCTTGCCGATGGCATTGTCCAGCACGCTCTCTTTCAGACGGCCAGACTCAACGGCTTTGACCAGTGACTCCCTTGCCATAACACAGTCTTCCATGTTTGAACAGACAAGAAGTAGGTGATTGCCTGCCTCTACAGCCGGTACCACTGCATCGGCAAGAGATGAAGAGTCGGTAAGCCCTTTCATTGTAAGGTCATCGGTAATAACGAGACCATCGAATTTCAGGTAGTCCTTAAGAATCCCTGTGGATATTCGCGGAGAAAGACTGGCCGGCAATGGCTCATCGTCTATACATTTTATCCAGAGGTGCCCGGTCAAAACGGCAGGCAATTCCGAAAGACATGCTTTAAATGGAGCCAGATCTATATTCCAGAGCCTGTCCGTATCGACATTGCTTATTGCTAGAGCCATATGAGAATCTTCCAGGGTGGCTCCATGACCGGGAAAATGTTTGCCCACAGGAACCAATCCCGCTTCTTTAATTATCCGGATCATCTCACTGCCGTTCCTTTCCACAATTCCCGGAATAGAACCATAGGAGCGCGTGGATACTATCGGATTGACAGGATTGGTCAAAACGTCCAGCACCGGTGCCAGTAAAATATTTACTCCAAGCAATTTCAACTGCTGACAAGATCTCTTAAAAATAGACTGTATCAACTCCCTGTCAGGGCAGGCAGCGTAGACCATTGCAGAAGGGATAGAGCCAATAGCTCTGTCGAAGCGCTGAACCGCTCCACCTTCTTGATCGACCGAAATCACGGGGCTGTACTCCGAGACCTCATAAATTTCGGAGATCAGGTTCGCTATTTGCTCAAGTCCCTGGCAGTTCTCTCGAAACAGGGTGATACCACCCAAGCCACCTGTCTTGAAAGAGGTTCTAAACTCCTCGGGAAGATTGGTGCCGGGCAATCTGCCGACAATTAACCTGCCGGCTTTCTTTTCTATATTAGAGAGTTGACTCAATGCGCTCTTTTAACCTGGAGAACTATTTTTCGGAAAGCAATCGGTAAACATCCACCGGCTTTGCTTTCCCTTTAATATCAAATTCCCCAAGATATTTGAAGTCACAGCGATCATTGACCAGGTTAAATGTCGGACCATCGACGATCACATCTCCAGGTCTATCATCACCGATTAGCTTCTCAAGCCGGAACACTAGGTTTGCCGTATCCCCTAGCACTGCCGGGTTGTTGCCACCCTGTCCGAGCGCTCCGGATGCGACCGGCCCGGTGGCCAGCGCCACATCAAGGAAGAGAGGATGATCGTCAAAGGGCCAGAATGCTTTGTCTTTTGCCAGAGTCTGGGTTAATTCGTGAAGCCTGAGGGCGGTGATACAGGCTTGATAGGCAGGAAGCTTTGAACCCTCCTTGGAACTATCTCCAGCCCAGTAAGCCATTATGGCGTCACCGGCAATCTTCTCCAACTGCCCGTAGTTTTTGTTTATCTCAACGTTGAGAGCGTCAAAAACACGCTGTGCCACTTGCATGACAAGCTCGGGCTCAGATCGATATGCTTCCATCAGCCTTGTGAAGCCTTTGATATCACCGACAAGGATGGTGGCGTTCATGAATTTGATGCTTAGCTGGGTCCGGTCCTGGGAATCATCTTCATCTTCCATACCGAACGAGCTATTTTCGTTAATTGGAGGAAATACGCTGATCTCGTACTGGGCAATCTTCACTTTGTCGCCGTTGCGAAGAGCGTATTCTCGACCGGGTGTGCATCTGGAGCCGTTAATGCTGGTACCGTTAGTACTGCCGGAGTCAACGATGGTCCATCCTTCCTCTTTACAGCGAATCTCGGCATGCTGACCCGAAACTTCCGGATAAGGCAAAATCAGCTTCTTAACTCCTCCCGGAGCAGGCTTTCGCCCGATCTGAAGAATTTCGCCTTCGTTTAATTCTACGGAATAAGCATCCGTTGAATCGGGGTTTACCTTTATGGTGCCGGAAATCATTAGAAATAGAGCGACTCTAGTCTGACGAATTGAATACTCAAGATAGTTATTATATCGGCTCAGGCCTATCAGTTTAAACCTCTGTCACAACAACTTAATGCTGAAAACCGAACTAATCTCAGGCACTATAAAGTATAAAATTTGAATCAGGGCCGAGCTATGCCTGGGCGCTAGTTACTTTGGCCAGAGACTTTTTTAAGTCTTCAACCTTGTCGAGCTTTTCCCAGGGAAGATCAAGATCTGGTCTGCCGAAATGTCCATAAGCAGCCACTTTTTGATAGAACGTGCCGGAATTTTTACTTGGCAACTCCCGGAGTGAGAAATGACTGATGATGGCACCTGGTCTCAAATCAAAGTTGGCTTTGACCAGCTCTGTAATCTCTTCATCCGAAATCTTACCGGTGCCGAAGCTGGTTACATGGATAGAAACAGGCTGGGGAACACCTATGGCATATGCTATCTGCACCTCACATTTGTCGGCAAGGTCAGCTCCAACAATGTTTTTGGCGACATGTCGGGCCGCATAAGCTGCGGAACGGTCGACTTTTGTCGGATCCTTACCTGAGAAAGCTCCGCCTCCATGGCGAGAATATCCGCCATAGGTATCTACGATGATTTTTCTACCGGTGAGTCCGGCATCTCCGTGGGGTCCACCAACCACGAACCGACCGGACGGATTGATTAAGTATTTTGTATTTTCATCAGGCTTGACCGGCAATTCTTGAAACACTGGATTAATGACATAGGCTTTCAAATCCGCGGCTATGCGCTCTTGCAGAGGCTTATTTTCTGTGATGCCGTCAATCTCAGGATCGTGCTGGGTGGATATAAGAACAGCATCAACACGTACAGGTTTGTCGTTTTCATCGTATTCAACGGTAACCTGGGTTTTGCCATCGGGACGCAAATAAGGAAGAGTGCCGTTCTTGCGCACCTCAGTCAGGCGACGAGCCATACGGTGGGCAGCAGATATGGGAACAGGCATAAACTCTTCGGTCTCATTACAAGCAAAGCCGAACATCATGCCCTGGTCACCGGCTCCAATGGCGTCTTTCTCGTCCTTTTCATCTTTCTTGTGACCGACGGAAGTAAATACCCCTTCGGCGATATCCGGGGATTGGGAATGCAATCCGGACATAATCGCGCAGGAGTGGGCGTCGAACCCGCCACCGGACTCTCCGACATAGCCGATACTTTCAATCACGCCCCTGGCGATCTCCTGGTAGTCGACGTGGGCTGTGGTGGTAATCTCTCCAATAAGAGCCACCAACCCCGTAGAAACAGCTGTCTCACAAGCAACGCGGGCTTTGGGGTCCTGGGTAAGAATCGCATCGAGTATGGCATCGGAAATCTGATCACATACTTTATCCGGATGCCCTTCTGTGACGGACTCCGATGTAAAAAGGTAACGGCTGGACAACTTTCCTACTCCTTCATTCAAAAATAACGAGACCGGTATCAAAATTGCTCAATGATCAAGCCGAGAGAGGCCAGAGGAGCCCGACAACCGGAAAAAGGATAGACACATATCACTGTGATTCCAGCGGATATGCTACCATTTTTTGCCATCCGTGAATTAAACGATTACAAGGTAATATGCGGATTTAGAGATAACAATGCTGATTTCTAAGAGAACTGATAACCTTTGTAGTGTTACCATTAATCCCGACCAAGATTCTAGATAACTGAAGGCTACTGCATGGCAACATCTTATTCCCAAAAGAGCGACCGAGACCTGGTAATGGCTTGCCAACGAAGGGAGCCGGCTGCCTTTGAAGAGCTTGTAAAGCGGCATCAAAAGACGGTGTATGTTCTGCTCTATCAACTGGCACCGGACTGGAATGACACCAGCGACCTGGCCCAGGAAGTTTTCATTAGGGTCTGGAGATCTATCACAAATTTAAGAAATCCAAATGCTTTTCGCTCCTGGCTCACCCAGATAGTGACCAACATTTTCTACGACGAACTGAGAAAACGCCCTAGAAAACTGCCCACAGTCTCCATGGACGAACCCTACAAAGATGAAGAGTCCGGAGAGAATACAACCCGGGATATTCCGGACGAATCACTGGTTCCGGAAGAAAAAGCATTAAATAAAGAACTTTCTCAAGTAATTCGTGAATCTATGATGAAATTACCGGAACAGTTTCGAACCGCCATCGTCTTGAGAGAGGTGGAAGGATTGAGCTACGAGGAAATTGCTGTAATTACCAAAACTGAAATGGGAACGGTCAAATCGCGAATAGCTCGCGCCAGGACTAAATTACAGGAAATGCTCAAGCCCTACCTCGAAAGCCAGGAATCAACAAGCGAGGTTTCCAGCTAGAGATGGAACTATCGGAAGAAAAACTGTACGAAAACCTTTCTGCTCTTTTAGATCAGGAGCTAAGCGGCGATGAAAAATCTGAAATAGAGGATCATCTTACCGCGGATAAGGAAAGTGCCCAGGAATTTGAGAATCTCAAATCCCTCAGCAACCTGATCAAAGAATCCGCAGAAGACCTTGACACCCCTGACATCTGGGATCAAATCAAGGACAACTTGCCTCCTGTTGAAGAGCTAATAGAAGCTGATTTGTCCGCATACATGGACGGAGAGCTTCCGCCCGCAGCCCAGGACGGCGTCAAAAATTATTTGGAAGAGAATGAAGAGACCAGGGAAAAATACCAGCTCCTGATTAAAACCAATCAAATTTTAGCGGGGTCAATGGAATTGCCGGATGATGTCGACTACGACATCTGGGACAAGGTAAAAGACCGACTGACCGCTGATTGCGAGATAATTCGTGGAGAACTCTCTCCATATCTCGACCAGGAAGTAGTTACCCACCGACACAGAGCAATCACAGCTCATCTGGTGGACTGCCTCGACTGCCGCGAACAATTCGAGTTTATGTCTTCCGTAGGAACCCTTCTGGAAGAGAATTACAAACCTGAGATTCCTGAAGATCTGGACATCTGGCCCGAAGTCAAGCGCAAACTGCAAGTTGTTCCTTTTAAACAAAAGAAAGTGGCTAAACAGCCCAAGAAAATTGTTTCAATCACCAGGCATCCAAGGTTCAAAGTGATTGCGGTGGCAGCTGCCGCAGTTATCGGACTCCTGGGCACAGTGGCTGTATGGCTGGCTTCACCGGATGATCAGCAATTTGTGCCTGTATCTGCGGAAGCATACTTGATAGAATCATCTTTTAAGGAGACGTCAGACGTTGCCGAGGCAGTCATTTATGAGCAGTAGAAGAGCTATTGTAGTTATTTCATTAGCCGCTATCTCTTCCTTGACGATAGTTGCATCGTCGACTCAGCCTGCCTTTGCAGACGGTAAAACTCCTTGCGGTCACTGTGAAATCGACTATGAGAAGCTCAATCTTTCTAAAGATCAAAGCGTCAAGATTCAGCAGCTGGACCAAGAATGGTTCGAGAAGTACCAGAAACTTCAACCGGAGATTCAAGAGAAGCAACAGACAGTCAAAAAATTGATGGCGGACCCGAAAGCGGACTCCACCGACTTGATTATGCTGCAGAAGAAAGTCGATTCTTTAATCAGTGAACTGAAAGGTGAAGCGACTAAAATTCTGATCAAGAAAAAGGAGCTGCTTTCAAACCAGCAAAGAGACCAACTCCAGCAAATGATCAAAGACGAGATGGGTAAACGAAGGCAGCAGAGAGAGGGCACACCGCCCAGTCAACAGCCTGTCCGCTGGCAAAAGATCTGGCAAAACATCAACGGAATATTCAACCAGGACAACAAGTAAAATCTTTGTCTTGATTTCAATTGCGCCACTATATATACCACCACTTGCGGGTTTGGCGCATAGGTTGCAGGCGCTTCAATTTATGTAAGAAAAAGGATTAAGCAGTCATCCTACAGCTTGTATATGTAATATGATCCCTCTTGTTGAGAGCTACTGCTATTCAGGAATGAAACCCTGGATGAGCCGGTGAGTGCTTCACTATTTTCAGAGGTAGAAACGGTTACTTATGATCAAGAGCAAACTAGAGGGATTGGTCGAGTCGGCTTTTAAAAAAGCATCTGAAGAAGGCGCAGTGCCTAAATTCGATGAATGCCCGGAGCCTATAATCATTGAGACACCTAAACTCGAAGAGCATGGTGACCTCGCCTGTGGTGTCGCTTTAAAATTAGCCAGACACTTAAAGTCCTCTCCTATAAAGATCGCAGAGGTTCTCTCCGAGTATATCGGCAAAGAAGCAAGCAAGAACGGTGCACCGCCATTTTCCCAAGAAGTGGCAAATCCAGGATTTATCAATTTCAAATTGGGAAAAGGCTGGCTCTGTGAATCCCTGGCAGAAGTACATTCCCGGGGTTACGACTTCGGAAAGCCGGAATCAGTAGAGAAGAAAAAAATCAACATCGAATATGTCTCAGCCAACCCAACAGGAGACCTGCACATCGGTCACGGTCGAGGCGCAGTACTGGGAAGCTGCCTGGCAAATCTCTTTAAATTTGCCGGTCACGAAGTGATAGAAGAGTTTCTCGTCAACGATGCTGGCGAACAGATTAGCCAGCTGGCCGATTGCTCCTGGAGCCTCTATCAGAAGAAACTGGGCAGGGATGTCCCCTATCCGGAAAAAGGTTATCCGGAGGACTCCCTGGAAGAGTACGTGGATAAAGTAGTGCAGGAGCATGGAGACAAATTCCTGAACCTGGATTCAGAAGAAGCCATGCATCAAGTTGGTGACCTGGTGAAAGAATCCATCAGAAAGTATCACGAGGACCTCCTTGGCCGGCTGGGAGTGAAATTCGATATCTGGTTCTCAGAGCTGGATCTGCATAAAGCAAATAAAGTAGAAGCGGCCATGAAGAAGCTGGGTGAATCTAATTACACCTATGAAAAGGAAGGGGCGATCTGGCTCAAAGCAGAAGAGTTAGGAGATATCAGAGACCGGGTGTTGAAGAAGAGCACCGGCCGATACACATATCTCGCCGGTGATGCGGCCTATCACATGGACAAGTTCGAGCGTGGCTATGACCTGATGATTAACATCTGGGGTGCCGATCACCATGGCCAGGTCCCTGGAATCAAAGCCACAGTGAAAGCCCTGGGAGAAGATCCGGAAAAGCTGGCAGTGGTATTAACCCAGATTGTGAACTTAAACAGGGACGGAGAGATTGTAAGAATGTCCAAACGCCGGGGTACTGTGGTAACCCTGGAAGAGGTGATGGATGAAGTTGGGGTGGACGCCGTCAGATACTATCTGGCCGAATCGAATCCCCAGAACCCAATTAATTTCGACCTGGAACTGGCCAAGCAATCGAGCAAGGAGAATCCTGCCTTTTACATACAGTACGCCCACGCGCGCTGTTGTTCTATTTTGAGAAAGGCATTGGAGCCATACTTAAATCCTGAGACAAAAGAAGAAGAAGAGCCTCTTTTAACAGCGGAAAAATTAGAAGAGTTCAAAGAGCTCTTCAAAACAGATCCGTCCGTATTTATGGAAGCGTTCTCAGAAGATCCTGCAATCTACGCCCATGAAAAGAAACTTGTACTTAAAATTCAAGCTTTTCCCCAGGAAGTTGAAGAAGCCGTAAACAGCTGGCAGCCAGGGAAACTGGCCAGATACGCCTACGACCTGGCCAACGACCTACAAAAGTATTACGAGGTCTCAAGGGTGATTACAGGCGATTTATCGGTAACACGGGCCAGGCTCGGGCTGATAATGGCTACCAAACAGGTTCTGGAGAACGTACTCAAGATCATAGGCGTAAGCGCCCCTGAGAGTATGTGATCCTCTCAAAAGAGAGCCGAATTCCAGGAAAAATCTACCCTAAATGCTCTTGCAATGCTAGGCTAGGACTATAGGCCGTTATTCTCGGACGAGGTTCTAGCAAGAGCGCGTTTCTCAAATCTGTGGAAAACGTGCTCAGGAAGGCAAAACCCAATCAAGGTTGAGTCTAGCAAGGTGCATTTATGGATGAAGATAAGCTGCTTAAGCTGACGCCCGAAGAGTGTTTTCTTCTGTTAACCGGCGCGAGGCTTTTCGACAGGCTGGTGGCAGGTGTGACTATTCACGCCGAACAGAAAGATGAATTGATCAAGGAGATAATCACCAAACTCTCCAACCTGGTGCCGGAGCAGCTAGAGTCCATGTCTGATGAACTGGCCGACGCCATCGTAGAATCGGTCCTGGGCTGTGAAGAGATGGAAGATGGAGATTTTGAAGAGCTTGAGCTTGCTTATTTAGATTCGGATATCGACTTGAATGCTTCTCTGGAGAATTCATTCTTCAATGATCCTCAGGTAAGGCAACTTTCCATAGATGGACTGGATTATGAAGATCAGATAGCCGGCTCCACCAGAGAATTTATTCAAAACGAAGCGACCTGGTCTCCTTTTGACGGAGAAGATAGAGAGATTGCGCGAATCGGTGCACTCTTCCAGGAAGAGAGGGAAGAGACAAAAGCCGATGAAGAGGCGGCGCAGAGAGCCAGTAATCCGGTAAATGAACAACTGGAAAAATATATGGCAGAGGAGAGCTTCGCCTATCCGATGTATCCGGTGGACGAAAAGCTGCCACTTCTGGAAAAATCGCTACTCAAGCACCTTTCCATCTCAGTCAACTATTACAGCGTAGCCAGAGAGACAGTGGATCGTGTCATTCTCGATCCCCTGGTTATTCTCCAGGAAGACGGAATGTGGCTCGTGGTAGCTTACTGCCATGAAAGAGACGATGTGCTCCTCTTTAGAGCAGACCGCATGAAAGATATTCAAGAGACCGGCGCCAAGTTTGAAACGCCCCAGGATATAAACGAGTTACGTTGCCGTATGCTGGCTGCATACAAGTAGCCCCAGTCTCTGATTTGACTTAACTGAGAGCCGACCTTTCTCTTTATCCTTTGGTAGGCTCACGGTCCTTGCCGTAATCATCGGGCAGTTTAACCGTTATCGGATTGCCGTTGATGAACTTCACTTCGAAAGTGGCACCGGCAAGATCGGTGAATTTGTAGTTGTTCACGTATCTGCCGTCCATGCGACCTTCTTGCAAGAGAACATTGTCATCAACACTTAGCGAAGGCTGTCCGTTGACTTCACCGAACTTGAGAACATGACTCTTGTCGCCTTTGGTCACTGTAATCTCAGTCACGCCCATGCGCCTTATGGCATCCACATCGGCATCACCGATGAGGCTCTGGGCCTGGGTATCGAAGAGTGGTGTGAGCATATCTCGGGCGGCTGTAGCGCTCTCCATGGCCTCGGTTGGATTCTCCGGCCCCTTTATCTCGGAGTTTTCCGGAGCCGCATCACTGGCGGAAGCCTTAGAAGAATATCGCTCCAACTGCTTGAAGCCTTCAAAACTACTTAGCTCCCTTCCCTGCCAGGATATTCTGTTATCCTCTCCAAGGCTTGTGCTGTAGACTTTGCCGTCACTACCAACAACACCGAAATACCTTTCATTCTTACCGCCATCGGTTTGATTCATTCCGAAGATGATATCCCCTTCTTTCAGAGTGCTGGGATCGGTGTTGGCGGCCAGCGGCAATCTTTCGAAACCGCTCTGGGGCACGGCAAGCTTGCCTCTAAGGGCCGCTGCTGTCATGGTCGGATTGAAATGCTCCGGATTGACACCGTCAAGCTCTTTGGAGATTGCCCAGGTAGTGAACATTGCTTCCCGGGTGGCTGTGCTGAATTCTCTATCTAGCGGATTGACAGGAGCGTCAGCCCAGGGATTATTCCCCTCAGCAAGATAGTCCACACTGCCAAGCGCTTTGGCTCTGTCCGACCAGGTGGCTGAAGCGCTCTCTTCCGGCTTAGCCTCTTCCGGTCTTGCCTCGGCGACATCTTTACCGGCGCGATAGACATCTATGTCATGGGTTTTGATCAGGTCGTTGTAGCGCGCTTCCTGGTTGCCGAAGCGGATGGTTCCATTCCTTTCGGAGATGTAACCAACTTCCGGTCTTCCTACACCTTCGGTTTTTGGTTTCATAATAACCAGATCACCCACCTGGGCATTCTCAGTTATAGGCTTGAAACCTAACTCCGGCAGCTTCGCTTCCAACTCTGCCACATCTTTGAAGTCAGGGAGATCGGCATTACCGGTAGCATCTTTCAGGACCGCGTTAAAGGAATCGAGACTTGAGAAGTTTCTATTCTTGTTGGCTTCCACAAATTTCTCGTGGGCTCCTCTAATTCTCTCAGCCACTTCAGCAGCAGTGAGATCATCGAAGTTGCCTCTTTCCGAAGTGTCTCCGGTTTTGTCATCGCCGTCTGCTTCCGCCGGTTTCTCTTCCGGCGCCTCTTTAGCTCGATAAACTCGGAAGTTTCCGTCAGCGTCCGGCTTCAGTCCGGTACCGTCTACGGTGGAGAATTGTTTAAAAGGATTGGCAGCATCTCCGGAGGGGACGATGAAACGCCCTTCCTTGAAGTACTCGTTTTGCTGATAAACAGCGAACTTGCCTTCGCCCGGCTCACCAGCCGCTACGATGTCTCCATTTCTGAGATTGTCTTTTGCAGGATCGAGATCCCCGGCAGCAATCTGAGTGGATTCGAATTTATCGCTTCTCTCAACCATTCCCTTTTCGATATCGGCCATGCTGGCATCTGGATCGAGCCATTCAAAGGCTTTTGGATTACCGAACTCAGGTGTCTTGAGCATGGAAGCCACGTCATCGATAACCTTGCCGGAAGCCTCTTCTTCCCTTGCAGGAGGTGCTTCCTGTACTTTTGGCTTATAGACAACAAATTCTTTGTAAGTCTCGCTGGAGATAGCATCAGCCTGGGTCTCGGCTTTCCACTTCGCGTCATCATCTATATGGAAGAAGGCGTCGCCTTCTCCTTTGATGGCGGAATGGGATCTATAGCCTTTGTCGCCATCCTGGGACCATTTAAGGGCAGACGCATCATCCTGGGTGCGGGCGATAACAACCGAACCAGGTGGCAGATCTTTGAGCTGGGCTGGATCTGTGATGATCTGACGTGGCTCAAACCTACCCTGTTCAGCTAGAGCGGCCATGCTCTTATCCAGTTCGCTGGCACGAGCATCAGGTGTAATATCGAGACCTGCGTCTTTGAGAACACTTCCAACAGCTAGAGTACCGGCTTTGTTCTCAGGGATTTTGCCCTCTCCGAAGTTAACTGCCGCTTCGCTGCTCTTCCAGGGAGGAGTCTCTCTATAAGCTTCTCGGCCAGCTACCCCGGCGACAGCCTTGCCAACGTCTACACTGGACTCCGGCTCAGCTTTTGGAGGTGCCTCCTCTTCCACTGCGCGTTCCACCGGCAAGCTCTTCGGCCGGTAGAGCTGGAAGTCGTAGTTTGAGCTCAGGTTGCTCACATCACCTACTGTCTTGAATTGGGTTCCATCGCCTTCAGGAATAACAATTCTGCCTTTACCATCCAGAATGCCGACCATGGCGTCGGTGCCGGAAGGCAAACCTTCTGCTCCTTCTTTAGGCTTAACAAAAATAATGTCTCCGGACTGGGGTTTAAGATCATTGCCCTGACCCACAACGGTGAAAGCATCCGGATTGGACTTCATGTAATCGAAGACTTGCTGCATATTCTCCGATTGCGGGAATTTAAATCCGGTGGAGCCTTCCACGAAACCTGCCATGGCTCTTGCGTTATCTTTATGCTCCGCCACTCTTTCCAGGTCCCCGTCGGGAACTTTGCCGAGCATCATCTTTCTGGCTTCATCACCTTCGAGTTGAACCGTCTCGGTCTTACCACCAAGCACTTCCGGCATGGTGAAAGTCTTGTCTTCGGTGCTTTCATTGGCGTAGTCGATGGTGACCTTGGCCCCGCGCCAGTCAATGGAGTTCAACTGATCGTAGGTGGCTTGATCACCTTGCATCTTAATACCACTTTCGGCAAAGGTAGCATGGAGGGCCACTTTGTCGTTCATTTTCAAGATCATCTGAGGAGGAGCGCCATCCTTGCCTTCAATAAAGCTCGAGTTCAGATTGAAGGTCTGACCATCCCGGGTCTCCACTTTCAGATTCTGGATATCCATGTCGCTCATGGTCTTCATGACCCCGAGCCGAGCTTCCATATCGGAGCCGCTAAGCTGGGGCAAGAACTTCTCAGGATGGAGGTCAAACTCTTTCAGGCGCTCAGCATGGGCGGTCTGCGGATCAACCTCTTTCGGCGGAGGCTTAACCTCCTTCATTTCAAAGGTTATCTGGCCGTCGTCGCCTTTGACGGCGGTGGCTTCCATCTTGACGCCGTTTCTCTCAATCAGAACCTTGGCGCCTTCAAGCTCTCCTTTTATACCTTCCATCACCGGACCACCCTTGGTGCCGGCAAAATCTACCAGTTGTCCAGTTTTGTAGTGTCTCTGCTGGTCAAATTTAGGTCCGTCTCCGGGATTGGTCAGCAAGTTTCCTCTAAGAGCTACCTTCCCGTCCACGTAAAAGTGGGTCATGTTGGCATACTTAGGATTGCTGACACCTCTGTTGCCTGCAATTTCGGACTTTTGCAAAGTAAAATTATGACTGTTGCCGCCATCTTGTAGCTGGAACGAAGTCACTCCGTCGGCGGCAAGACTATCAACTGCCAGAAGCTGCTTCTGGGGATCATTGGTGGTAAACAGGGCTTCCAAATGCGCCTTCACCGCCTCCATCTCCGCGGCGACCTTGGGGTCTATCTCTGCTGTTTCCGGAGGGGTATCTTTTCTGGCATCGCCTTCATCGTCGGAAGCGTCCGGCGGCTTGGGAGGCTCTGCGTCCCCTTCCGCCCCGTCCCGAGGCTC
>MDTD01095785.1_pt1 | contig 13052 bp, 11 predicted proteins | sample 811221 | NCBI WGS metagenome assembly MDTD01 (sample SAMN05326646, study PRJNA326480) | marine metagenome | isolation source: seawater | place: Pacific Ocean: South West | collected 2011 | reverse complement strand
CCGTGCCGCGAAGGCCACCGGGCGTTCGCCCCAGCGCAGGTCCGTGGCCTTCACCACGGCGGCGTCGATCACCTGCGGATGCGCCAGCAGCACCCGCTCGATCTCGGCCGGATAAACGTTCTCGCCGTCCACGGGGAGAGGCTCTTATGAGGACCCGCCTGGAGTGGCCGAGTTCTCGACTTACGGCTGCATAGCCTCGGATTGCAACCCCTGGATTTTGTCCGCTCGAACCGCAGTGCGATAGTCGATACCCGAAAGCGCTATTCGGCTGGGCTCCGGGCCGCCAGCAGTCTCGCCGAGAGGCGAATATCGATGGCGGACTTCGCAATCCGCTACGGCACCGCATATTCTTCGGCAGCGTGAACCGACCGTCGGCTCCGATAATCAATCCGAGCGCCCGCCTGACCCCAGAGATTTGCCGGTCTCATGACCCCCGTTGGAATGGCGCTTGAGGGGCAGCCGCAGCCCCCTGTCAGGCACCGGATCAGAACGCACCAACGCCGGTGAGGTTGCGTCCGATCACCAGCTTCTGGATCTCCGTGGTGCCATCGGGGATCGGCATCACTTTGGCATTGCGGAAGTGCCGTTCTACCGGGAATTCCTTGGTGATCCCGTTACCGCCGTGAATCTGCACCGCCTTGCCGGTAATCTCGACAGCCATCTCTGTGGCGTACCACTTTGCCATCGAGGTCTGAGTGTCGCAGCGGACGCCACGCTCAAGAAGCTGCAACCCACGCTGGCAGAGAAGCCGAGCAGCGTCGAGCTGGGTGGCCATGTCGGCTAGGTAACCCTGGATCAACTGGTGCCCGGCGATCGGTTTGCCGTGCTGGTGGCGGTCCTTCGCGTAGGTCACCGCGCATTCCAGAGCCGCCTGGCCGATCCCGATGCTGGTGAGGCCCACGAAGACCCGCGCGCTCTCGAACAACTTCAGTGTTTGGAAGAGCCCACTGCCCGGCTGGCCCAGCACGTGGTCCGAAGTGGTTTCGGCGCGGTCGAAGAAGAGTTCGCAAGTCGAGGCGCCCACCAAGCCCAGCTTACGCAGCTCGCGGCTTTCGTACCTGCCGGCGTCGCGGTCGACGATCACCATCGAGATCCCGCCGTCCAGATTGCAAACCACGATGGCGAAATCCGACTGTGCACCGTTCGAGATCCACAACTTTTGACCACTGATGAAGATTTTTTCGCCCTCGCGCGCGGCCCGACACTTCACCTCGCGTACGTTCGAGCCCACCTCTGGCTCGGAGATGCAGGTGCAGGCGATGCGCTCGCTGCGCAGAAGCGGCTTTAGATAAATCTCCTTCTGCTCGGGACTGCCGAGAAGGCTGAGGGCGAAGGCGGCATGGCCCTGGATCAGAACGGCGATCGCCAAGTCGGGCCAGATGCGCGCCAGTTCCTCATACAGAATGCCGTAGCTCATCCGGTCCATGCCTGCGCCGCCATCTTCCTCGGGGATCAAGCCGCTTATCAGCCCGAACTCCTCGACCTTGGCGAACAGGCCCTTCAGCGTGTCCGCGTCCGGCGGATGGCCCAGAGCTTCGTATTTCTCCGCCAGCGGGGCGAATTCGGCCTCGGCCATCTTGCGGAAGTTCTCCAGCAACATGCGCTGGTCGTCGGTATAGATTGCCTGTGCGGCGGCGATCACGTTTTCCATTGTTGTCTACCTGTGTTAGCGGCCCAGAATGGTGACGCAGGCGGTGGCTTCCTCGACTCCGTGCAATCCGCCACCGTTCTCGGCGATTGCGTTCTGCGCGCCCTCGACCTGACGCGCGCCGGCCTCCCCGCGCAGCTGCGTGACCAGTTCGAAAATCTGCCCGATCCCGGTGGCCCCGACCGGGTGGCCCTTGGATTCGAGCCCGCCCGAGGGGTTCACCGGGATGCGTCCGCCGATCTTCGTCTCGCCGCGCAGGCTGGCCGGGCCGCCCTCTCCGAATCCGACAAACCCGAGGTTCTCGATCTGGATAACTTCGCCCACGGCGGTTGCGTCATGCACCTCGGCAACGGACATGTCCTCCGGGCCAAGTCCGGCCTGTTCATAGGCCTGAAGCGCGGCAAGGCGGGTCAGGTGGTTCTTGAAGTCCTCGGGCGGACGGTCAGTGCCGGACCGCAGGATCGCCGCCTTGACCTTGATCGCACGCGCTGGATTGAGACCCAGCCGCTTGAGTCCCTCGCCGGTGCACAGCAGGGCTGCCGCCGCGCCGTCGGAGATCGGGGCGCACATCGGCAGGGTCAGCGGGTAGGAAATGGGCGGCGCGGCCAGAACCTGTTCAATGCTCATGGAATCGCGGTACTGGGCCAGCGGGTTATGCGCGGAATGCGCATGGTTCTTGGCGGCGACGGCGGCGAACTGTTCCTGCGTTGTGCCGAAGGTCTTCATGTGCAGCCGCGCGAAGCTGGCATAGACATCCATGAACACGCTGTAAGGCTTGGGCGATTTCGAGCCTTCGGGTTCCTCGACCCCAGCGCCCAGATCGGCCAGGCGCTGCGCGACCTCTTCGCCGTTGCTGACATCCCAGCCGCTGTCGAAGGCCGAGAACATCAGCGCCCGGTCATCGGAATACATCTTCTCGGCGCCCACGGCGAGGCAGCAGTCGCCATTGCCGGCCTTGAGGAAGTCCACGGCCAGCTTGAACCCGGTCGAGGCGCTGGCGCAGGCGTTTTCGACATTCACCACCGGAATGCCCTGAATGCCCATCTCGCGTAGCGCGATCTCGCCGCGGATCATGTGCTGGCCCTCCATGTGGCCTTGGACTGCGTTGGAGAAGTATGCGCCCTCGATCCGGTTGGCCGCGAGCCCGGAATCTTCGAGCGCTTCGTTGACAGCCTCGCGCGTCAAGTCCTTGACCGACTTGTCGCGGAACTTTCCGAACGGCGTCATTCCAACGCCAACCACGTAGATATCCTGCATCGTACTTCCCTCCGGGCTCAGTAGCCCCTGAATTGCGGTTTGCGTTTCTCGGCAAAGGCTGCAAGCCCTTCCCGGATGTCCCACGAGCGCATGTGCGCACGCAGGTTCAGCATTTCCTCGGCCAGGGCGGCGGGCTCGTCCACGTTCATCGCCCGGTTCGCAACGGCCTTCATCCGCCGCAGCACGGCGGGGCTCTTATCGGCAAGCTTGTCGGTGAATGCCTGCACCGTGTCGCGGAGCTCGTCATCGGGCACGACCCTGTTCACAAGCCCCCAGTCCATCATCTCGCGGGCCGAGACGTGTTCGCCCGAGAACAAGAGGTACTTGGCGCGGTTGAGCCCGATCCGGCGCGGCAGGATCGCGGCGCCGCCGGCGCCGGGGAAGACGCCGAAGTTGGAATGGGCGTCGCCAAGCTTCGCGCTTTCGGCCGCGAAGACCAGATCGCAGGCCATCACCATTTCCAGGCCGCCCGCCAGGGTCAGGCCGTTAACTGCGGCGATCACCGGCTTGGGGCCGCTGCGGATGAGTGCGAAAGCATGATCCACGCGATCGAGCAGGTCCGGCTCGCCCGGCTTCAACTCGGCCTCGGCCACCTCCTTGAGATCGGCTCCGGCGCAGAAGGCGCGGCCCGAACCGGTGAGCGCCACTGCGCGCACCTCGTCGTCGGCCATCGCTTGGGCAAGCGTTTCGGCCATCTCGTCAAGCATCTGCAACGACATCGCGTTCATCTGTTCGCTGCGCCGAAAGGTGATCCACTGGGTTTGCCCAACGCGTTCGACCGACACGGTCTTTCGATCTTCAGTCAACATAACCTCCTGAAGAAACTACAAAAATTGTGATTTCGGGATTGACGTCCGGGGTCACGCGCGGTGGAATGCAGGGGCCCGCACGCGGGCGGAACAAGGATGGGAGGCGGCGATGAGCAACGCACCGCTCGAAGGGCTGAGGATCCTGAGTCTGGCCGAGCAGTTTCCGGGGCCCTATGCCACGATGCTGCTGTTGGACATGGGCGCCGAGGTGATCATGGTGGAGCGACCCGGCCTGGGCGATCCGGCCCGGCAGTTTCCGCCACTGTTCAGGGCGCTGAACCGGGGCAAGAAAAGCGTGGCCCTGGACCTTAAAAATCCCGAAGGGCTGTCGCGGTTCCGCGAGTTGGCCGCGGAGACGGACGTTATCGTTGAGGGGTTCCGCCCCGGCAAGCTCGCCGCTCTCGGGGCAGGGTTTGAGGAGATGCGCAAGGTCAATACGCGCCTTGTCTACGTGTCGATCTCGGGATACGGGCAGGACGGCCCGTATCGCGACCGGGCCGGCCACGATCTGAGCTACGAGGGCGTGGGTGGCCTTCTGGCCGGGCAGGCCAGGGCGGGCCGGCCGGGCGAAGTTCCGCCGGTTCCCCTGGCCGACGTGGGCGCGGCGCTGTTTACGGCCATCGCGATCCTCTCTGCCACGATCTCGGCGCGGCGGATGGGGCGGGGGCGCTACGTGGACGTTTCGATGTCGGATGCCGTGGTCTCGATGCTCACTGCCTTCCTGGTGCCTGAGGCCAACGGCACGCCGCTGGGCGAGTTCATCGCCGAGCCGGCCTATGGCGTCTTCACCTGCAGCGACGGGAAGCTCATCACGCTCTCCATTGCGCATGAGGACTGGTTCTGGCGCCCCTTCTGCGAGGTGATCGGCAGGCCGGAGATCGCCGGCCTGAAGGGCCGCGACCGCGTGGCGCGGAAGGACGCGCTGCGCGAGGAGATAGCCGCAGTGATCGTCACTCAGACGCGCGACGCGTGGGGCCTCTTGTTCGACAAGGCTGGCGTGCCTTGGGGCCCCGTCAATAGCTTGACCGAGACGCTCGCCGATCCGCATGTTCGCGCTCGCGGACTGCTGCAGACCCTGGCGTTGGCGGATGGGGAGAGCGAGATGCATCTGGTTCAGCCCCTGAAGTTCAGCGGGTTCGAGAGCAGCCCCCGTGGTCCGGCTCCAGAGCTTGGGGCCGACACCGACGGCGTTCTGGGGCGGGGTCGCAGATAGTGGCCCGCCTTCCCTGGATCAGATCGCAAACGAGTATCCCCCATTCACCGGATAGGTCTGTCCGGTGATCCAGCCGGCGGCATCCGAGCACAGGAACAGGATCATCGCGGCAGGATCCTCCGGTTCGCCGAGCCGGCGGATCACATATTGCGACAGAGCGCGTTTCTCGGTCTCGGTGTCCGGTATCAAATCGGCGACCGAAGGTGTGCGCGTGCCGCCTAGGGCCACGCAATTGGCGGTAATGCCGAACCGGCCGCCGGCCTTTGCGATCGCCCGCATGAAGCCCGCCGCCCCGGCCTTGGCGCCGGAATAGACCGCCAGATGCGGCTCGCCCACGCGGCCGGCATCGGAAATCACCGTCACGATGCGCCCATAGCGGTTTTTTACCATAAGGGGCATCGCATGACGGGTGCAGTTCAGCACCCCGTCGAAATTGGTGGCCAACCAGCGCCGCCATTCGGCGGGATCGGATTCCCAGAACGGCAAGAGATCGTCCAGCCGCGATGTCGGCCCGGCGTTGCCCGCATTGTTGACCAGAATGTCCAGCGCTCCGAAGGCCTCTTGCGTCTTTGCGAAGGCTGCGCCCACCGCATCGAAATCGGACACGTCAAAAGCAAGCGGTAGCGCCTTCGCGCCCGCGGCGTCGACCTCGGCGGCGACGCTTTCAGCCCGCTCGGCGTGGAAATCGTTGACCACCACCGCGCCCGCGCCGTGTTCCGCCAGATAAAGCGCGACCTGTCGCCCGACGCCTTGTCCGGCGCCCGTGACCAATACGGTTCGTCCCTTGATATCTAGAAGGTCGCTCATCTGATCGTCCCCTTACCCCAGCCAGCGTTTGCGGCGCCGGTAATGTTTGATGTCGCGATAGCTCTTTCGTTCGCCCGAGGCGGAGACGCCGAGGTAGAATTCTTTGACGTCTTCGTTTTCCGCCAGTCGGTCTGCCGGCCCGTCCAGAACGATTCGACCGTTCTCCATGACATAGGCGTAATCGGCGACCGACAGGGCTGCGGCGCTGTTCTGCTCAACCAAAAAGAAGGTCGTGCCCTCATCCTTCAGCCGGCTCAGCACCTCGTAGACGTCGCGGATCATCAACGGGGCGAGGCCGAGCGAAGGCTCGTCGATGGCGATGATCTTAGGCCGGGCCATCATCGCGCGGCCGATCAGAAGGAGCTGCTGTTCGCCACCCGACATGAAGCCTGCGGTACGGGACTTCAGGTCAGCGAGGCGCGGCATCAGCGTGTAGACGTGATCGAGCCGTCGCTTCACCTCGGCCCGGTCGGGCACCATATGTCCCCCGACAATCAGGTTCTGCTCCGCTGTCATGTGGCGCAACACGCGGCGGCCTTCCATTACGTGGATGAGGCCGCGCCGCACAACATCCGAAGTTTCCAGGTTATGGATCGGAGCGCCCTCGAGGGTGATCGCTCCGGCCGACACCTTTCCGTCTTCGGATTTCAGCGTGCCGGAGATTGCCTTGAGGGTCGTGCTCTTGCCGGCGCCGTTGCCGCCAAGGAGCGCGACGCACTGCCCTTGCCGAAGGCTGAGGGAAACGCCCTTCAACGCAAGGATGACATCGGAGTAGGTAACCTCTACGTTGTGAAGTTCCAGCATCGGCCGCTTGCCCCGTTCTCGGGATGAGGCCGGGCACCACGAGCGGCGGTGCCCGGCGGGTGTTACCACTTCTTGACGTTCGGGATGTCGGCCCCGGTGGCCTCGATCACGATCTTGCCGTCGCGGACGGTGCCAACGTTGACCTGCAGCCCCTTCACGGGGAAGGGCGCCTCGGGCGTGAAGGTCAGCGTGGGAAGGAAACCTTGGGTTTCTTCGGCGGTGATCGGTTCAGCGAAAAGCGCCTCGCGCACCTTCTCGCCGGTCAGGCCTTTGGTGCCGTTGGCCTTGATCGCATGTTCGATCACCGTGACGGCGAAAAGACCTTGCGAAATGCCCATGGCGGTCACCACGTTCCAAGGCGCCTTCAGGCCGTAACTGTCCGACAGAATCTGGTAGAACCGACGCGGCGGCGTGTCTTCGTCTGACGCGATGGCCATGCCGTAGGCCTCGTAGTCGCCTTCGAGCTGCTCTAGCCCGCCCAGCGCTTTGTCCGAGGCGGGAAGGCCATTGTGCGAACTCATCATGATCGGCACATCGGCGCCATTGGCCTGCAGGCCGCGCTTCGCGGCAACCACGATCGAGGTGTTGGTCTGGATGATCAGGGCGTCGGCGCCCGAGCGTGCCACGCGGCGCATCTGCGCCGTCAGATCGGTCGGCTGCACTTCTGTATAGATCACCTCGACCAGTTCGATCTCGTCGGGGTGCTCTTCGGCGTATTTCTCCAGGCCCTTGGCCATGTCCACATAGGCCGGCGAGGCCTCCGAGGCCATGATCGCTGCCTTGATGGGGCCATCACCGCCCCGCTTCTGGCGCAGCCAGTTCAGGAAGCCCGCGCTCTCGTGTGAGTAGGTGGGACGGGGATTGAAAATCCAGGAGTCCGGTTTCCACGCATAGCCGTACGCGGCGGTGGCCATGAACATCGGGATCTTGTCCTCGGGCAGGCGCTCGGACAGTGCTGCGACGTCGGGGCCGCCGAGGCCGATTACCGCGATGGGCTCGAGTTCGGACTTGATGCCGGGCCACAGGCTTGCCACCTGGGCGGCGTCATAGCGGGTCTCGTAGTTCTTGTAGTTCAGCGTCACACCCAGTTGCGCGCCGCGGGTGGCGTTCCACCAGTCGATCACCTTCTCGCGCCCCGCCGCGAGGATCGGCATGATGTCGGCATAAGGCCCCGAGAAGTCCGACAGGAGCGCCACGTTGTAGCGGGTTTCCTCCTGCGCCTTCAGCGGCAGTGCCGAGGCCAGCGCCATTGCGCCCGCCGCAAGAAGAGTGCGACACCTCGATTTCAACGACGTTGTCATTTTCTTTCTCCCAGTTGAGGGCCGGCCCTGGTCAATAGGGGAACGGCCAGATGCGGTAAGACGACTTCAGGATGGTCCAGCGATGCATCAGTCCCTTGGGCTCGAGGATCATGAAGAGGGCAATGACCCCGCCCAGGATCACGTTCATTCCCGCGAAGACGATGTCGCCGCCGAGGAAGGTTACGCTGTCGGCAATGTTCGGCCCAACGGTTGCGATGATCTCCTGAATCACGCGGATCACGAAGACACCGATGAGCGCACCGACGACCGATCCCATGCCGCCAACGATGATCATCGCTATGAAGAACACGGAGTTGAAGAGGGTGAACTGATCCACGCCTACGAAGCGGATCAGGTAGGCCCAGAGCCCGCCTCCCACCCCGGCGTAGAATGCGCCGATCAGGAAGGCGTTGGCCTTGGTGGCGGCGACGTTGATGCCCATGATGCCGGCGGCCACGTCGTCGTCGCGGACCGCCACGAAGGCACGCCCGAAACGGGAACGGACGATTCCGAGGGCGCCGGCCACCATGATCGTGGCAACGACTAGCATCAAGTAGTACTGCGCGCCTTCGCTCACGATCCGCAATCCGAAGAGCGTGGCCGGCGGCACGGTCACCCCGTTCGATCCCCCAAGCCAGGACGAGGGCAGATTGAGTACCGCGAAGTGGAAGATGAATTGTGCCGCGATGGTGGTGAGCGCCAAGTAGAAGCCCTTGATCCGCGCCGCCGTCAGCCCGAAGAGGAAGCCGAAGACAGCCGCTGCGAAACCGGCGAGGGGGATTGTCAGAAGGAAGGTTAGCCCGGTCTTCTCGGCCAGGATCGCAGCCGTATAGGCGCCAACTCCCATGAATGCCGCCTGACCGAGGTTGATCTGACCGGCATAGCCGGTGCAGATCTGAAGCCCCACGGCGACCACGGCGCTGATGTACATGACGTTGAGGATGGCGACGATCCGCGGCCCTACCAGATAGGGCGCCGCCAGCAGCACCGCGAGGAAAACGATGAGCGAGAGCGCCTGCCAGCGGGTGCGGACCAGCCGCCGGTCGGCGCGGTAACTGGTGGCGAAGATGCCTGAAGGATCCATCGCTCAGACCCTCTCGATGGTGCGCCAGCCGAACAGTCCGGTCGGCCGGATCAGCAGGATACCGAGCATGATGAGATAGGGCACGACGGTACCAAGCGCGCCGCCCACCAGAGGGTCGAGATAGTTGGTGGCCAAGCTTTGTGCCACGCCCACGATCACGCCGGCAAGGATTAGTCCGCCGATGGATTCGAGCCCGGCAAAAAGCGCAACAGGAAGCGCGGCGAAACCGATCTCGGAGGCGAGGAAGGTAAGCGACTTGCCGCTCAGGAAGATCATCGCTCCCACCGTGGAGAGAACCGCGCCCAAGACCCAGGCGAAGGCGATCGAGCCCTTGACAGATATCCCCATAGACGAAGCCACCACATGATCCTCAGCCACCGCCGTCATACGCAGCCCGGCGCGGGTCCGGTTGAAGAACCAGGAGAGCCCGACCGCCGCGACCACGGTGATGAGTCCGCCGATCAGGAGGTTCATCGGAATCAGCATCTCTCCCAGGAACAGCGGCTTCAGGGGGAAGATCACCGGGAAGGGCCGCACCGCGGGTCCGAAAAGCAGCAGCACGACCCCGCGCAGCAATATCAGCAGCCCCACGGTGACCATGACCATGGAGAATACGCTTTCTCCGATCAGTTTGGTCAGGAAGATCCGCTCGATCAGGTAGCCTGCCAGCGCCGAAAGCAGCAGCGAGAGCGGGATCGCCAGCCAGAGGTCGAGACCGAGCTCGAAGGTCGTGTACCACACGATGAAGCCGCCTAGGATCACCAATTCGCCCTGGGCGAAGTTGAACACTTTGCTGGCGCGATAGATCACCGCGAAGCCCATCGCGACCAGAGCATAGAGCAGCCCGATCAGGGCGCCGGTGATGATGTCGTTGATAACGTAGAACATCGTTTCATGAACTCCTTCACGCGACTCGTTGCTTCCGGGCGGTGCGCGGAGCGCCCTCTACATCGGTAACGGCGACGTGGACCCTCAGAACGCCCCGGCGGCCGTCTTGATAGGTGACAGCGATTTCCAGATCGACACTGTCATCCCCGCCGTAGATCGCCTCTACTAGATCGGCGTAGCGCTCCTCCAGAAAGGCTCGGCGCAGCTTGCGGCTGCGGGTCAGCTCGCCCTCATCGGGGTCGAGCTCCTTGGGGAAGTTCGCGAAACGCCGGACCCGCGATCCTTCCGGCAGAAGCATATTTATGCGCTCCACCTCCGCCCTGATCAGTTCGAGGATCTCGGGTTTCTGCGATAGGTCGGTATAGGTTGAGAAGCTGAGCTGGTTCTCCTCAACCCAGCGGCTCAGCACCTCCATATCGATATTGATCAACGCCGCCACGAAGGGGCGCGTCTGGTCTCCAAGGATCATCAGATCCTTTATGAAGGGGCTGTAGCGCAGACGGGTCTCGATGAACTGCGGCGGATAGCTGTGACCGTTACAGAGATGCCGCATGTCCTTTACCCGGTCGAAGAACACGAGCTCTCCATCATCGGTCATCGAGACGGCGTCGCCGGTTGCATACCAGCCGTCCTTGGTCTGGGCCTCAGCGGTCTTGTCGGGCTTGCGGAAATAGCCGCCGAACCCCGAGCCGCCCCGCACATGGAGCTCGCCGTCCTCGGCGATGCGAAATTCGAGCGGATCGCCATAGACAGGATTGACCTGCATCCAGCGCCCGCTGGTCTCCAACTGGTAGCTTTCGCCCATGTGCGCTGTGAGAAGTCCGACTTCCGTTGCCCCGTATACGTTGCGCAGCTTCACGCCCATGGCGTGGAACATGCGGAAGACGTCGGGCGCCATGAGCGCCCCCCCAGACATGGCGTTCCTGGCCTTTCCCAGGCCCAGGTTGTCGCGCAGGTGCGAAAGCACGAGGGCCTCGGCCAGCGGCAGCTGCAGGCGCGCTGCAAGCGAAGGCCGACGCCCTTCAAGCCGCTCGACATAGACGTCGCGGCCCACCCTCATGGCCCAGTTGTAGAGCGCCCGCCGGATTGGCCCCGCGCTCAGCATCCGCGCCTGTACAATCGAGGCAAGGTTCTCCCACTGACGCGGGCTGAAGACCAGCGCATCGACGGCCAGCTCACGGATGTTATCGAGTATCTCCTCCGGCCCCTCGGGGAAGTTCACCACCATCGGCGCGAGTAGCCCAATCGACAGCCCGAAGATCTGCTCGGTAACCCAAGCCGGGGAAATATAGGTGAGGTACTCGGTGCCCGGTGCGATTTCGACCGCGCCCATCACCCGGGCGGAGTTGTCGAAAAGATAGCGCTGCGAGATCATAACGCCTTTCGGCTTGCTGGTCGTGCCCGAGGTATAGGACAGAACCGCGATGTCGCCGGGTCTACCGCGCGCGACACGATCCTCGAATAACTTCGGGTCCTGGTCGTGACGGCGGGCTCCGGCATCGCTCACCGCCTGATACGAGCGCAAGAGCGGGTGTGCGTAGGTCCACAGCCCCGCATCGTCCCAGTAGACAATGGCGATGATGCCCTCGAGGTCCCCGGCGATCTCGAGGCACTTGTCCACCTGCTCCTGGTCTTGCACAAGGAAGATCCGGGTCTCCGAATCCCGCGCCAGATAGTGAATCTCGGCGGAGGTTTGATCGGGGTAGACCGAGATCACCTTCCCGCCCAATGATTGGGCGGCGTACTCGGCCCAGAAATGTTCGGGTTCGTTCTCGCCGATTACCATCATTGAGTCGCCCGTGCAGAATCCCAGATCGTCAAGGCCAAGCGCCAAGGCGCGGACCCGCTGGAGCACGTCGGCCCAGGTGAACTCGCGCCAGATGCCGAGGCGCTTGTGCCGCTGGGCCAAGGCACCCGGCGTGGCCTTGGCCCGCGCCAGCAACACCTGCGGCAGCGATTGGCTTTGCGTCACCGCGGGATCGCTGAAGACCTTCGCTGCTCTTGTGCGCTCCACTATTCTACCCCAGATAGGCTTTGATCACGGCCGGATCCCTCTGGATTTCAGCCGGCGTCCCTTCAGCGATCACCCGGCCGAAATCCAGCACCACGATCCGGTCGGCCAGGTCCATCACGACGCCCATGTCGTGTTCCACAAGCACCACCGAGATCTTCCGCGCCTCGCGCACGTCGAGGATGAAGCGCGCGAGATCTTCTTTCTCCTCGGAGTTCATTCCGGCCATCGGCTCGTCCAAAAGCAGGATAGAGGGCTCTTGCGCTAGGGCGCGACCAAGATCGACGCGCTTGCGCAGCCCGTAGCCCAGCGTGCCCACCGGCCGGTTTCGGATCGCCTCGATCTCAAGAAAGTCCACGATTTCCTCAACAGCCTCGCGATGTTCGGTTTCCTCGCGCATCACCGGCCCGTAATGGAAGAAGGCCTGGACTACATTCGAACGCATAAGGGTATGGCGGCCAATCAGGATGTTCTCGACCACGGTGAGCCCCCCGAGGAGGTGCGTTCCCTGAAAGGTGCGTGCCAAGCCTCGGCGGGCGATCTGGTCCACGCGGAGGCCGGTCACGTCCTGCCCGATGAGTTCGACGCGCCCCTCCTGGGGGCGGTAAAAACCGGCGGTGACGTTCAGAAACGAAGTCTTTCCTGCACCATTGGGGCCGATGATCGCCAGAAGCTCGTCCTCGCGTACCTCGATCGAGACGTCATCCAGCGCCGTCACTCCGCCGAACCGAAGGGTGGCGCTGCGGACGGCAAGCGGCGGTGCCTGTCGCTCTTTCTGCGCGGCGGTCATGAGCACGCGATGCCGTCACGCATTCCTGGCGGCGGGCGCACGAAACGTGAGCCATCACGCCGGACACAGGTCCGTTCGCTACCGATCAACGATCTTCCTCCCGTCAACCCTGTCGTTTGTGCAGGGCTTCAGCAAACCCTATCAAACTAATCTAACAAACATTCAAATTCGAATCAACTGCCCTCTCTTTACTGTCGTCGCCCTGTGGACTTGCCTTCTTTGCGCTTGGATAGGTGAGCGGCTTGGGGCAAAGACGGCATCCGGAGGATACGCTCGCCTACATATGCGCTGAAGCGCAGGACCGATAAGCTGGCCGCCACGATGACCGGTACGCTGATGGCGCTGTTCGGACGGACGGGGGTCACCGGATAGGCGCAGTCGAGGCAGGCTCAGTTGGCTTCGCGCTCGATCCAGGTTTCCAGGACGTGGCGCTGGATCTT
>MDTD01049873.1_pt1 | contig 13052 bp, 13 predicted proteins | sample 811221 | NCBI WGS metagenome assembly MDTD01 (sample SAMN05326646, study PRJNA326480) | marine metagenome | isolation source: seawater | place: Pacific Ocean: South West | collected 2011 | reverse complement strand
TGGGTACAAGAAGAGTTATATCGAAATCGTCACTTGAAAACCTTCTATAGATCTCTCTATTTATTGAAGTAAGACATGCAGTTGATACTACTAGTATTTTTTTTTTCATAACTTTAATTATCTCTATCTAACCACTTTCTTATTATAAAGTTTGGTAAAATAATTGCTGCAAGAGCTTTTAAATACTGAGATAGGTTTAATCTAGGTAATATTTTTAATAATTCTAATCTATTTCCTCTGTATGCATATTTAACAAGGTTATAAGCTTGCACTTTTTTATAAAATATGTCCCTGCTGCTTTTTTTAACCATTGCCAGATTTTCATGATTTTCTTTTACCCAGGTATTAAATTCATCAGATATATGATAGTTTGCATTCAATCCAGTATTATGTGAATGCCAGCGATACGTGGCTATCTTTTTATTAATCGAAGCGATTTCACTAATCAAACTTAGTCTAATAACTAGGTCAAAATCACCTATGTGTGTGAAACGGTTATCGAAAGCATAACTTAACTTATTTAATGTATCTTTTCTGACCATTAAGCTTGATATTAAAACAAAATATTCTTCTAATAATGTATCAGTTACATTTCCAGACTTTAAATATTCATATTCGAGTCTTTCTGTCGTATATTCTTTTCTTTCATTAAGTATGATATAATTACCACACGAAAAACCTATTTTGTCATCAGCGAAACAAGAAACTTGAAGCTCTAATTTTTCTTTTTCCCAAAGATCATCGCAATCTAGGAATGCAATAAGTTCTCCAGTAACTTGTTTCAGGGCTAGATTTCTTGCTTCATACAAAGTAGTATGTCTTTCAGCTAAAAAATACTTTAATCTTTCATCTTTAAATTTTAAAAAGATTTCCTTACTTCTATCATCTGATAGGTTATCCCAAAATATAATTTCCCAATTAGAATATGTTTGAGCGAGAACAGAATTAACTGCTTCATACAAAAATTTATCACTATTAAAACAGTTCATTATTATGCTAACTTTTGGATTATACATTTATTAATAAAATTTAATCTAATCCCAGTTATAAGGAATGCTTCCCAAATCGATATTTTGAGTTTCATCTGGATCGTGTTCAATGTCAGCAAGATTTAACAAAAGATTATGGTCTTTTTCTAAACCTTGAAAACCAAACCAAAGTTTAGGTGGTACAGTTACTTTAACGAAATTACTTTGAATAGATAAATTAATTTCAAAAAAATTTTTTTTTGTTTTTGACGCATCTCTACTATCATAAATTACCAACTTTATCCTACCAGATAGTGGTATTAAATTCATAGTCATTTTAGTATGCTGCTTCCATCCTTTAATTGATAAGTAATCTACAGAGGAAAAATACAATTCCCCAAAATTTTTAAAAGTTGAGTCAGATTTCTTTATACCGTGATAAACATTACCCTTAACTCCATCGATTTTTTTTAAACTTGTAATGATAACATCTTGTATTTGACTATTATTATTCATATCTTTTTTTTAATTTGCTCTGGTAAAAATCAATTTGATCCGATGTTAGATCCCAAACAGAGCGACCTTCATGTTCATAAAATTTCTTATACCATTCTGCAGTTAGTCTTATATTCTCACGAAATTGGAGTTTTGCCTCCCAATTCAACATTTTTTTTGCCTTAGTACAATTTAGACTCAATAATGTAGACTCATAAAAATTATTGTCATTTTCAGTTGACCACTTTGCTGCTTTCCAGTGTTTCTTCAATTCAACAAGGACATCTTTAACGGTATAGTTTTCTTGTTTTTTGGGACCAAAATTAAATGCCTCACCATTTAGTTTGCTATCATTAGTCAATTTTTGAGCCAGACATAAATATCCTGATATCGGTTCCAAAACATGTTGCCATGGTCTAGTTGCTTTTGGGTTTCTGATTTTAAGAGTTTTTCGTTTTGACCAAGCTTTTATTGCATCTGGAATAATTCTATCATCTGACCAATCACCGCCTCCAATAACATTTCCAGCTCTTGCAATACCTATTCTTAAATTTTTTTTAATCAGTAAGAATGAACTAATGTAACTACTTATAACTAGTTCTGCTCCTGCCTTTGATGCACTATAAGGATCATTTCCTCCTAGTCTATCTGTTTCAACATAACCCTTGAGCTGCTCAACATTTTGGTAACATTTATCACTTGTAATTAGAATTATCGTACAGTTGTGTTTAAAATTTCTAATACATTCAAGTAGATTCAGAGTACCTATAGTATTAGTTTCAAATGTATTAACTGGATTTTCGTAAGATTTTTTTACAAGTGACTGTGCCGCTAAATGAAAAATAAATTTAGGTTTGATTTTATTTATTGTTTGTCTAAGTTTTTGAAGATTTTTTATGTCTAATTTATAATTTTTGATTTTTTTACTCATTCTTAGAGCGCTATAATGAGAAGGTACTGATGGCACATCAATAGAAATGCCATGAACGTCCGCACCTAGCTTTAGAAGCCACGAGGATAGCCAAGAGCCTTTGAATCCTGTGTGTCCTGTAACTAAAACACTTTTATTTTTAAAATCTTTAAACATATACTTTTTGTTTCTCTACAAAATCAATAAGGGCATCTATTTCTTTATTTATTTTTGCTTTTGAAACATTAATATTTCTATAGCCTATTTGTGATAATGATCTAGATTTATAAATAAAATAATCTATATTTCTATTGTTTTTGTAAATATTTTTATTATTTATTTTTATAACACATTCTTTATTTAATTTTTTTTGAACTCTCTTTTTTATGATCTCTGCCATATCTAAAAGAGAGTAACTTTTACAATTTGCTGCATTGACTATCAGCTGTTTTTTCTTAAATGAATTCTTAATAAAAAATTCTATTAGTTTACATATTTCATCTATAGGACTGAATGGCCTTATGGCATATGGGTTTCCACTTATTTTTATATATCCGTTATTTATTGCTGAATAACAGAATTCTCTTACAAGTGTAAAATTATTTGCTTTGTGATTTGAAGGAGCACCAAAACCATTTGGTAATCTTACAATTATAGTATCAATTTTATTTTTGTAATTTTTGCTCAGTAAAGCTTGTTCCCCTTTACTCTTACTTAAACTATATGGATGATTAGCTTTAAGCTTATGTTTTTCTGTGAATGAGTCATTAAATTCATCAGAATAGACTTTCCAAGTTGAAAGATAAATAATTTTTGTAACACCCGACTCGATAGCTGAATTAATTAAGTTTTGTGTATACTTTATATGTACTTTATTTGCTAATTTAGGATTTCTTATACATGCTTTACTATCTAAACCAATTGTATGTATGATTATATTGATATCTTTAAGAGCGCGATCAATTGATAGTTTACTTTCATAATTAATTCTTCTAATTTTATTTTTATTCCCTTTAATCTCTTTTGATCTTGAGCCAATAAATAGATTATATTTTTTCTTTCTTTCTAGATAATTGTATAGGCGACTTCCAATTGTTCCTGTTCCACCTGTGATAAGAAGATTATTTTTTTTATTTTCTTTTAACAATTTTTTTCAACTCACTGCATATATATTCAATATCTTGCTTACTCAAATCAGGATGTAACGGTAATGTAAGTAGCTCTGGAAATACTTTTTCTGTTGTTTTTAGAATACATCTTTTTTTTGTCTGATAAAAATTGTGATAATGATTTGGAATCCAATGGATACCGGACTCAATGCCTTTAAGGCTTAATGTTTTTATAATTAAACTCCTGTTTTTTAGGCCTGGAATACGCACAACAAATATGTGAGGTACGATTTGATTATAATTATACTCTAGCAACTTAAAACGTTTATCATTTTTCAAGAGTTTATTGTAATATTTTGCAAGAGATCTTCGTTTCCTTTTAAAGGTATTAAATCTAGAAAGTTGAACAGATCCAATAGCGGCATAAACATTGCTCATATGATATCTCCAACCTTGTTTATTTATGTTAAAGATATAGCTCTTTTTCCCCTTGAATCTTTTTTGAGTTTCACCTTCTATTCCTAAAACTCTTAAAGTTCTTACACTATTGATAACTTTTTTATCCTTGGAAACTACACAGCCACCCTCACCAGCAGTTATATTTTTGATTCCATCAAAGCTGAATGTAAAAATGTCACCATCAGATCCAACAAGTTTATTATTATTGTAACTCCCAAAAGCATGAGCGGCATCTTCGATAACTCTAATTTTTTTTCTTTTTGCAAATTTATATAATTTTTTTAAATCAAACATAGCACTTGCATAATGGACTGGTACAATTGCTCTTGTTTTTGAGGTATACTTATTTATCGCATCGTCTACATCTATAGTAAGAGTATCCTCTCTAACATCGCATGGAATTATAGTTGCACCCGTTGCAGAGATTGCCTGAAAACAGGCAACATACGTCAAGGAAGGAACGATAACTTCATCTCCTTTTCCAATATCACATGCCTCAAGCGCTAACTGTATAGCGGCAGTACCATTAATTACAGTAGCAACATTATTATTGAAAAAGTGATGAAGCTCATTTTCAAATTTTTCTACAAATTTTCCCATTCCTAGAAATTCTAATTTTAAAACCTGATTAACTGCTTTTATCTCTTTTTTACTTACACATGATTTTGATAATTTAATAACTTTTTTCATACGAAGAATACCTCAGAGTTTTTGTTGTCTAATTTTAAAGAGTTATCTTTTAAATAATTTCTAATCTTATCAAACTCAATTTGATAGTATTCTTCTTTCTCGAAAAATACCTCATAAATTCTATCAGTTAATTTATTCTTTTCGATAGAGTCTAAAATCGGAAATTTATTAACTAAGAAATCTGTATAATTATCCATAATATTTATTTCACTTTTTAAAGTAATTACAGATGCACCCAACTGTATGGCGTCATAAACAGATGCGGATGACATTGTCAGACAGCAAAATGTTTTGACCAACGTATCGTACAATTCACCTTTAAATATATAAAAATTATCAGGCATATTTTTAACTAATTTGGTTAAATTGATTTCGTTGGTGGTAGGATGTAATCTAAATGCCACATTAATTTTCATTTCTTTAATTTTAGTGTTTATGCTTAAAATTGATAGTACTAGTTCATAGAATGCGCTTTTGTCCAGTGGAAGATTTACCAAAAGATAATTTTTATTTTTTTCGTAAGACTCATAATTAATAAATCTACTTCTGATGGGAGGAGCTACTGATAATATATTTGATGGATAATTACGACTGATTAAAATATCTCTATAAAAATTGCTGTGACACAAAACTCTTCTTGGTTTAACAAAACTATCCCAATGGAGCGTTTGTGAATGATGTGCAAAATATTCTTCGCTCACGCTATGATGTATCATGCCAGTCGTAATATTATTTTTATTCATTTTATTAAGCGTATGAAATGGGACTTGTTGATAGACAGTACCCTCAAAATTATCAAAATAAATAACTTTAAAAGCATCTTTAGACCATTTCTCTAAAGCGTATTTATACCTAAAATATAAAAAAGGTCTTTGCTGCAAATGGTATAGTCTCTCTCTAAAAACAAGAGACTTTACAATTATATTTCTAAATTTGAATTTATGACTGACAACAAAAAAAGTTTTAATTGATCTTATAAAAGACTTTATATAATCATTAAAATTAAGCCAATCGTCAGGAAAAAAAAAGTTCTTAGAACGCAACAATTTAAATAGTTGTGTTTTATCTTTTTCGACGTCATAATTCATACATAACTGAAATACGTTATAACCTTTATCAGAAAATAGTTTAGGCAAGAATTTTTGATAATTCCCAGATACTACTTTTCTATTTTTCCCTTTTACTTGCAATAATTGATGAAATAGAGCAACGGTACCAGTCGGCTTTACTAGATATTTAGGTCTAGTTTTATATGAATAATAAATAGCCGATAGAATGTATTTTAATTGTATGAAATAGTTTTTAACTCCAGTTAATAAAAGGGAGGTGCTGTCAGTAATAACAAAAAATATACTTCCAAAAATACTATAAGAGAGTTTAAATTCAGTTAGATTTGCTCTAATAAAATTGTATAAAAATATATCTTCACATACAATTGTAATTTCTTTGAATGAATTGCAGTTGTCTAAATATTTTTTAAGGGCAATAAGTTGTGATAAAAATAAATAGAACTTTGAAACCATTGTATTTCCGTTTGCAATATCTGTCATCCACCACTCAAGTGAGTCATCATTATATTTTCTTTGTAATTCAAGCCAATTAAAATAATCATGTTTATAATTACTAAATTCTTCACGAATAGAATTATGTAAACAAATATTTTTTGTGGGGGTCTTGCTTTTAAGTTTATCTAAAATTTCAAAATTACATCCAATATAAATCCATTCGGTATGAATTTTTTTAATTTCTTTTGCATGATGAATTCTGAGCTTCATCTTTGTTATTTATTTATAAACTCATTAACTTTATCTTTATAATATTTCTTTAGAGCGTAGCTGTCTGCAACATAGGCTATAAATCGGAACCCTAAAGTTTTAAATTTGGCAGCTGAGTCAATATTTTGAACAAATATGCCAGGGCATTTTCCAGATTGAGAAATGATCTCGACACAACTTTCAAGTTTTGAAATAACTTCGGGATGATCTAATTCACCTGGGTGCCCTAAAGACTGTGATATATCATACATACCTAAGTAGATAATATCTAATTCATTAACACTACATATATCTTCTATGTTTGCAATTCCATCAGAGCCCTCTACTAACACTCCTATACTCGTGTATTCATTATTCAATTTAAGGCTCTGTGAAAGTTCTGTATGATCGTACTTATGACAGGCTGTATAAGGCGATAGACCACGAGATCCAGCTGGACGGTATTTAGCAAATTGTACAATTTTTTCGGCTTTTGTCTTATCTGAAACATGAGGAACCATGATGCTTTGACAGCCTGTTTCAAGTGCTCTTAAGATTGTGTTTTCGTCATCACTACCTACTCTTATTATTGGCTGACATCCATTAAATTGAATTGCTTTCACTTGAGCTTCAGCAGTTTCATACGACATTGAACCATGTTCCATATCTAATATTATGAAGTCTAAGCCTGACTGAGCAATTACTTCGGCAACAGTTGCCGAAGGCATCATACACCAGGTACCAAAAACTGTCTCACCTCTCTTAATTCTATCTCTAAATTTCATACCTAACTTATTTATTTTTATATTTACTATAAATGCTATCTTCAATCATTAATTTCTCAACTTCCAACCTATCTTCTTCATTATCTACTGACTTTGTTTCAAACTTTGAATTAACCATTCTTACTTTATATCCGTGCTGAATTGCTCTTATCATTTCGATTGACTCCTGTAATTCAAGTGGCGTCGGTTCAAGAATATTATTAAATTTATTCATAAAATGCCACCTGAAAGGCATAATACAAACCTGTTTATACCATTTCGATCTCCTTTCTTCATGTACGGTTGATGGGATAGGGGAGCGTGACATATATAAAGCATTCATATTAAGATCAGTTACAACTTTGATTTCTCCTGTATCATGCATTTCATTTTCACCTATTTCAGAACACAAGTTTGATACAAAAATATTTTTATCATTTAGGAGCGGTTCTATTGCTAAGTCAATCATTTCAGGGTGTACAAGTGGCTCATCACCCTGAACTACTACAACAATATCATTATCATCGAGCTGAAGAGTTTCAGCGGCAACTGCAACTCTTAAACCAGGACGTGTAATATTTTTGTCAGTCATTATTACTTTGCCATTAAATGAGCTTACATGATCTTTTATTTCACTATCGCATGTTGCTACAAAAAGATCTGTGGCGTGTTTACTTAAATTACATCTTTGCCAACAATGCTCAAGCATTGACTTATTCAATATTTTTTTTAGAGGCTTCCCAGGGAACCTAGTAGATCCCATTCTAGCTGGTATACCAATAATAATTTTCATTCTCAAATTTAAATTTTATTTTTTAAAAGCAGTGATAAAGAAATGGCTTGAAATACCTAAGTTTTCTATCGAGGTTTTATAATGGTCATTAAAATTTCTATTATTTAAAAAATTAAACTCTGATGCATATCCTGGTTTTCCATGTTTCACCCATCCAAGCAGATTATCTATATTATACTTATGAAGATAATCTATTTCAAAACTACTAAAGTTACTATCTTGAAAAATATTTTGCATACAATTTTCCGTAAAGTAATTTAAATGAGCTGTTTGAAAAAAAAATGGTGCAAATTTATCTTCGCATATCGAAAGTAATAGGTCATGAAAACTTGGCATAGATAAAAATAGTTTACCACCACTTCCAAGTAAATTAAAAATATTACTTATTACTAATTTTGGATCTATAACATGTTCAATGACATCAAAACATGTAACAATATCTACTTTAACACCATCAGAAATTGCTTCTTCCGGATATGCGTAATACTTATGTCCTTTTGCTAAATGATATTCCTTATATAGTGACATTGGTTCAATTGCTATTGTTTCTCTGGCAACTCCGATTGTAGTGTCAAGAAATACTCCTGACGAAGCACCTAAATCCAAGACTTTCTTATTACGAATATTTTGTATTCCAATTCTTTTAATTCTCTCATTTTGTTCATGATCATAAACTTTATGTAAATCTGACGGGTTATACTCAGTGTCCCATTTTTGTCTATATTCATGAGTCTCATAAAAATCTTCTAAATTTTGAGGTACAGGAAAGAGTTGATAAAAGTCACATTTTTTACAATATAATATTTTTTTATTATCAATCTGCTTGCCATTAACTCCACCATCACGAATAGGACCTTGATAATAAGTCTCTAAATTATCACAGTTACAAATTCTACAATTCATTATTTTCTTTGAGCATTTTTTATATCTTCAATTGTTTTTTTTAATCCTTCTTCAAATGTGAAATTTGGCTTCCAATTTATTTCATTAATGATTTTATCGTTGTTACCCCATATACTATCAATATCTCTCGGTGTCCTTTTTTCTATTATAACATCTTTTTTTGATACTGAATTGTACATACTAAGTATTGTATTAACAGCTTCTTTTACAGTTATTTGCCGGCTATTACAAACATTGTACGTTCTTCCATGTTTGTCACTTTCCATGCCAAGATTTAAGGCACTTATTACATCATCAATGAAGACAAAGTCTCTGACTCTACTTAGGGGTCCTTTTACAGTTATATTTTGATCCTTCAATAAGTATGAAATATAAATACTAATCATTCCTTGTTTCATATTTCTTAAGTTTTGACCTGGCCCAAAAACATTAAATAACCTAAAGATTAAAGTTTTCATACCTTCTTCATTAAAAATAGATATATGTTTTTCAGACATCATCTTGCTTATTCCATAAAAATTCTTAGGTGCTAATTCATCATTTTCTTTTACTGGAATATTTAAATTATCTTTATAAACGCCCATTGTGCTTGTGAAAATAAATTTTTTTACATTGATATTTTTTGACCAATTTAAGAGCTTTAATGTTACAAGAGAATTAGATTCAAGATCAAATATTGGATTATCAAATGAAGACTCGCCAGATGCTTGAGAGGCAAGATGAAAAACAATATCGATATCTCCAGGAATTTTTTTGAAGGTAGTATTTCTTCTTAAATCTGCTTTTATAAAGTTTATTTTGTCTGGTACAATATAATCACTATTTGCAATAAGATTATCAACTACTGTTACAGCATGGCCTTCTTTTACTAAAAATTTTGCTAGATGGTTTCCAATAAAACCAGCTCCTCCTGTTACAAGTATTTTCATTTATGAACCATAAACTCCTCTAGTTTTTCAATAGAAATACTAGCTATACGATGTCTTTCTTTTTTTTTTGCATTTGAAAAATGTTCTTCTGACCATTCAGAATGATAAGCATTATATCCATTCTCCATAGGATCGATAAGATGATCTATATTATCATCTATGAATATAATATTTTTCTTATCGATATTTTCTATATCTTGTATCTTTTTTAAAGCCTCAGTCTTTGATTTTATGTTTGATTGGTCAAAAATTTTACTTTTATCAAGATTAATTCCATAACTATCTAATAAAATTGAAACCGATAATGAGTCTTTTAGAGTTGCTATATACAAGTGATTTTTTTTATTAATTTTTTTTATTAGATCTATAACTTTTAGATACGGAGTATGTAGATTAATCCAATCTTCTCTATTTATTTCTCGCAATCTAATTCTTTCTTTATAAAATAACATCTTAAATTCTTGAAATTTATTTTGCCACTTCAATGATAGATTTTTATACTCATCATTACTTAGGTTTTCATTATTGTTTTGACTCAGATATCTCATCACTAAATAGTATTCACCCGCACCTTTTACTAGAGGCCTTATTGGTACAAAGTTTTTGTATTCATCAGCATGAAAGTCATCTAGAGATGTTTTAAAATTATTACTTCCATTTAATCTAAACCATGTATTTTTGGACGTTACAAAACACTCTTTAGTACTGTTACAAATGACTCCGTCAAAATCAAAAACAAAGATATATTTCATTTCTTAAATTTAAATGGATTTTGTATTGAGCCCAATCCTTCTATTGCACACTCAAATATGTCATCATTTTTAAAGTAAATTCTATCTTTAATTCTAGTAGGAGTACCAGATAGTATTACATCACCTGGCTCCAGTGTTATCCATTTTGAAAGTGAAACAAGTAGATCTGGTTCCTTTGATATTCGGTCTGACAAAATCCCCTTTCTTAGTAGCTCATTATTATGTAATCCAATTATTTCCTGATTATCAGGAACAAAATCTGTATCAATATAAGGTCCCAAAGCACAAAATGTATCAATACATTTTGACCTTGCTAAATGATGATCCCAGTCATTTAAATTATCAGTCGTTACATCATTAGCGATTGTGTACCCATAAATTGCGTTTTTTATGTCAGCTTCATTTGCATTTTTGAGTTTTTTTGAAATAACAATTGCTAACTCAGGTTCACCCCATATGTTCAAGTTTTCAAAAGGTGAAATAATACAGTCTTTATCTCCTATTACTGTATTTAAAGTTTTTATAAATACCAATGGTTCTTTCTGACTACTATTTTGGCCAGTTGCTCCAGGATAATTTATAGCAGTACACAGGATCTTATTTGGCTGACAAGGTGCCAGTAATCGAATATTTTCTAAATCTACTTTTTCCCCAGTAATTTTACCATCATTCCATGGTTCACTACTTAAAACTTCGATATAGCTATTTTTTAAATATCCGTAGTAAATTCTGTCCTTGTGATTAAATCTTACTAGTTTCATTGATTCTTAATATAATCAATTAATTGAAGCAATCCTTGACCGAGGTCTATATGTGTCTCAGGTATATATTTTCTTCCTATATTAGTTTTGTAATTGTAAGGAGTTTTTATGTAATGTTTCTGGTGTTTTTTTTCAATAAACTCAACTTCTTCCTCAATATCAAGTATCTCAGCAAGTATTCCTAGTAAGTCGATCACTTTAATAGATTCTAAACCAGTAAAAATAAGGTTAGAGTTAATATATTTGTCATCTAAGATTTTCACACTTGAGATTGCAGCGTCTTCAACATGTATAAATTCTCTAATAGCATCCTTGCTCCCTTCATATGATACTCTTTTCTCTGTGAGCGCCTTTTTAACAATATTAAATAAGCCATTAGTACTATTCGATCTTGGACCATAAAGTGAACCAAATCTAAGAATTGTGTAGTCTAGTCCAAATTCATTTGAATATTCTTCGATATAGTGTTCAGCTGATTGTTTGCTACATCTATAAAAGCTACCTTCCTTGCTATTAACATAAACAGTACTAGCATAAATAAATCTTTTTATATTATTTATTTTACAAGCCTCTAGTACGTTTACGGTGCCATATATATTTGTTTTTACTGTCTCTATCGGTTTATTAATAGAACTATTCAAATCTGAGAGTGCTGCAAAATGATACACATAGTCCACTTCCTTCATGATACTATTTAAAAGTTCGAGATTGTTAATATCGCCTATTACTTCATTAAAGCTGCCGTTATTCCACTCAGATTTTTTCATATCAAATGAAGTTACGTTAAAGTTCTTTGCAAGTAATTGATCCACCAAATGTGAGCCTAAAAATCCACTTCCTCCAATAACTAATACATTCATTTTTAAATTAGTTTTCTCTACTTTTCTGAATTGATATAATCCACTAATTGTTTTGATATTAAAACTTCTTTACTATTTGGACATTTAATATAATTTTTGAAATAGTCTTTATAATATTTTTTTATAATCTTTTTATTTTTAACTTTACTTAATATTCTAAAACTTGAATCCTCTAAATTTATCAAAGGTCTTTTTAAAAGTTTACTAAGAATTCTCATTCTAACACCAATCCATGATTTATCAAGCGACTTGCTTGTTACAAAATATAATGGTTTGTCGTAAATAATTGAAAATGAGATACTTGTACTTGCATGTGCCATAACACCTAAAGAATATTTTACTACCTCACTTGTATTGTTCTTAGTAACGGTGAATTCTTTGAAGATACTAGAGTATTCACTAATATCTGACGATGGATGTAAAGCTATAATAACCTTGTAACCAGTAGCTGTTTCGAAATTATTCAAAAATTTTAATAATTTAAAATAGTATTCACTTTTAGAAATTGGTGATTCAACGTCAGTTGTTATGTAATCATTATGTGAAACAATATTTTCATCTAAAAAAACATAATACTTATGATTATATTTTCTTTTTCTTTTTTTTATTTTTATTGACTCATCATAATCAAAAGAATGGGATCTTATAATATCAATTTGTTTATTATTTCCAATTAATTCTAGTCCATATTGTCCGCCAGCAAGAATCAAATCTGGAGAGATTTTATTTTTTAATTTTAAAATTTTATATAAGTGTATTTCAATTTTTTTTTGAACTACACGTGGATTTTTGAATAATTTTAAAAGTCTTTTATTTATTGGTTGCCTATGAAGGGATCCATCTAATTTTGGTGGAAGTAATCCAGACTGATAAAGAATATGTATTGAATTTTGAGAAATAATTTT
>MDTD01017023.1_pt1 | contig 13053 bp, 8 predicted proteins | sample 811221 | NCBI WGS metagenome assembly MDTD01 (sample SAMN05326646, study PRJNA326480) | marine metagenome | isolation source: seawater | place: Pacific Ocean: South West | collected 2011 | reverse complement strand
GGTGCCCACGCCCGTCGCGATGGCGAAGAGCCCGGCCATCACAAGTGTCGATGCACGGCTCACTTTGTTGTCATCATTCCCCGACTTGTTCGTTCTCATTGCCATGTCGTTGCTCCTTTGTGTCTGACTCTGGTAGTATCGTTCTCGTATCTGAGTCTTTGATGAGAGCCGCATGAATCCGCATTTATTTTGACGGCATCCGGAATGCCCCATTCGGGCGCGTCAACACCCGAGGGGCTTGTAGTGGTTAACCACCACGGTTAGTGTCCCTGGTTTCGCGCAGGTCCGAGTGCCACTGCTTGTGCTCGCGCGCGGTGAACTTGGTCACCTCGGCATCGAACGGCTTATAGATGTGCCTGATCGAGTCCTTCGTCGTCAGCGACTCCAGATCATCGGGAAGCCGCTCGCAGGTTGCGAGCGTGTCCATGCTGGCATCGATCCGCACCACATCCGGCCAGACATGAGCCTGGCTCCAGGGCACGCAGTAGAGCTCGTCACCGAGACCCAGCACGTTCTCGTTCGGGTCGAAGACGATGACGGGAACCATGCCCGAGTTGGCTTCGATGAGAACGTCCTGGATTTCGCCGCCCTTATCGGTGCGGGCGTTGGCGTCGCGACCGAGGAGATCATTCAGCATGACCGCGGAGCTCTGGGCGCCCTGGCTGTCCCATGCGGGCGAGCCGTCGGTGTTGCGGAGCGAAGTCCGGTTGCTGTCTGATCCCATGCTCGTGGCGACATAGCGGTTGTCGGAATCGCCCATCGGCACCGCCTGGATGGTCGTGTCGTGGTTGACCATCGGCGCGGACTCGCTGCCCAGCACGTACCACGACGGGCCGAGCACGACCGTGCGGGTTTCGCCGTCAGCATTGTTGGTGGCGATTTCCACCGAGATGTACTCGTTGCCGTTGTTGTCGTTCCAGCGGTTCACCGACTGGACGTGGCCCTCGATGGTCTCGGCCTCGACATCAGAGCCGAACGTGTTTGCAAACATGTCGTGGGCCTGCTTGCGGGTCGATTCACCGATCGAGCGGAGCTGCGCCTCGAGATCGCCCGAGTTCAGCACGATCCAGTCCTTGGGTGTGACTTCGCTGACATTGTCGAGCTCGTCGTTGGTCATCGCGAGGGTGAAATTGCGATCAATCGGGTCGTAGGTAAACACCTCGAAGGGAATGGCGACCCGCTCGCCGCCCAGGCCGAGGATGTCGCCCGACTGCACGACGATGTGACTGATCTTGCCGGAGCCACGATCAACGATGAGGTCGTCGAGGTTGCCGAGCCCGTCGTCGCTATTGGTGTTGCGAATCTCAGAGCCGATCAGATCGGAGGCTCTGTGCATGCTGAGGCTTGCGACCTCCTGCCCGCGAGCCTGTCGCTGTTCGGGCTGGCTGGTCATGGTCTGCTGTCGGTCATTCTTTCGCTGCTCGTTGTCGTACTGAGCGAGCGTTGACGCGGCCAGGCCCGCAGAAAGAACAATCATCGATGCGTTGCGTACGGTGTTGCGGCACATGTTCATTGGGTATCTCCATGATCGGGTCAAAATTGATCCAAGCCGAACGGCTGACCCCTACCGCCGACAATGAAGCATCTCATCCCAGGCTGATACCCCCGTGACGCCACCATGAAAAGTCATTCATTCTGGGCTTCACAAGCCCAACACCACAACGCGGGATAGACGGGCGAGTAGAATGCCCGACGCGGAGGATTCCATATGCGTGTACTGGTGATCGAAGACAATCCAAAGATCGCGGCAGCCGTGCAGAAGGGCCTGACTGAGCACGGGTTCGCCGTTGACGTTTCGCACTCGGGGTACGAGGGCGAGGAGATGGCCGTGATCGAGCCATACGACGTCATCCTGCTCGATCTGATGCTGCCCGACCGTGACGGGATCGATGTCTGCCGGAACATACGCCGGCAGAAAGTCGCTACGCCCATCATCATGCTGACCGCGTTGTCGGCGACCGAAGAGAAGATCGACGGTCTGGACGCGGGCGCGGACGACTACCTGACCAAGCCGTTCGATTTCGAGGAATTGCTCGCCAGAGTGCGGGCCATCCTGAGGCGGGGCGAAGCAACAGAATCGCGCACGCTCACCTGTGACGACCTGGAACTCGATCTCTACACCCGTGTCGCCTCGCGGGGAGACAAGAAAGTGGAACTCTCAAACAAAGAGTTCGCACTGCTCGAGTACCTGATGCGCAACCCGAACCGAGTGCTCTCGCGTGTCCAGATCGGCGAGAAGGTCTGGGACATGAACTTCGAGCCCTCGAGCAACGTGATCGACGTGTATGTCTCGTCGTTGCGCAAGAAGGTTGACCGCGGCTTCGAGCGCGAGCTGATTCACACCATCAAGGGCGCGGGCTACCGCTTTGGGATCATGGATGGATCTGAGCTCGTCTGACCATCTGTTGCCGATCTGGAAGCGTCTCTCGCTGCGCGCAAAGGTCACTCTGTGGATTGTGACCGCGTTCGCAATAGTCAAGATGACGCTTGTCTTGATCATCCTGCTCTACCAGCAGCGGGCGATCCACTCGTCTTTCGACGAGGCGTTCCAGGAGCGGGTGCAGATCGTCGCCGGCGATTTGACAATCCGCGAGGGTCAGATCGACGAGACCTACCTGCGCGGCATCGCGCTGCGGGAAACAAACAACCTTTACATCCAGGACTTCTCGATCCTGCTTCTCAATGTCGCGGATCAGAGTGTCATGGCATCGTACGGAAGAGCGTCGAATCTGCTCGTCAGCCCTGCCAAGTCCGCCATCGGGCAGGGTGATGGAAGCATCCTGTATGACAGTGTTACGAGCAACGAGGGCATGCCGCTGCGTACGGCCGCCAAGCAGATCCAACTGGTCAACGGCTCTGACGTCGTGCTTGTGCTTGCGACCTCGGACAGATATACGGCTTCGGTCTCCCAGATGGTCGGGCGCGTCATGCTGTACTCGACGCCCTTTACGATCGGTGTGATCGCGCTCGTCGCGTGGTTTGTCGGAGGCGTGGCGGTCCGGCCGCTCGCGCAGGTGCGAGAGTTTGCCGAAACGATCCGGCCCGAGGCACTCGGCAAGCGCATCGACATTGATGGCTCGGGTAGCGAAGTGAACGCGCTGCGTGAGCAGCTCGATGCCGCGATGGACCGACTGGACCAGGCGTACCAGGCGCAGGCACGCTTTCTGGCCAACATCTCTCACGAGATCAAGACGCCGATCAGTGTCGTACAGTCCGAGGCCGATGTGCTCATGATGAGCAAGCCGGAGACCGCCGAGTACGAATCCTTCGTTCGCAGCACAGGCGAGGAGATGCAGCGTCTCGGTCGGATGATCGAGAGTTTCCTGCTTCTCACGCGTGTCCAGCACGGCGACAGCCGCGTGCGGAGGGCACGCATCTCGGCCAACGATCTCGTGATGGAGGCGTTCGAGCAGAGTCTCACCATGGCCAGGCAGTACAAGGTCAGGCTCGAGCCCGCGCTGTGTCAGGATGAAGAAGATCCGGTGGTGTACGGCAACGAGGACCTGCTGACGACGTCACTCAACAACCTCGTCCGCAACGCGATCCGCTTCTCGCCCGAGGGTGAGGCGATCAGCATCGACTGCTCGCGCAAAGACAACCTGATCCGGATCAGCGTCCGCGACAGGGGCCCGGGCGTGCCGGAAGACCTGCTGCCCAGGCTCTTCGAGCCGTTCACGCAGGCTTCGAGTGAACGCAGACGGGGTCGCGGCAGCGGGCTCGGTCTCCAGATCGCCAAGGGCATCGCGGAACTTCACGGCGGGGATATCGAAGTCCAGAACGTGCAACCCGGGTGCCGATTCACGCTTGTTTTGCCCTATAAGAAGCCCAAACCGGCGAATTAAACGAATTTCATGTTCACTTCAGGATGTCGTCAGACTCGGGGACGAACATTTTACCGATACATGTTTTGGCGCCTCACAACAATCTTGAGTTTGCTGCTGGCCATGGGGCTGGGGTATTGGATCTTTTCACATCCGGAGCCCGCCCCACTGGCCATCCATGCGTTGTTCTTCATCGTGCTGCTGATCTTCTTCTCGAAACTACTGCAGGGCATGCGAAGTCGCATCGAGTTCTGGATTGCTGAGCAACGAGAAACCCCGCAAACGCTGACCCAAGAGTCAGATATCGCCCAATCGAACGTGCATGAGAAGCATTGACGCATCGCACGCGATAGACGTCAGCAACCTCTGATCATGTTCTGGTTCAAGGGCTCTTGTGTTTCGCGAGCTCGAATGCGGATTCGATGAGACCGAGGTGTGAATAGGCCTGCGGATAGTTCCCCAGACCGCGACCGCTCTCGGGGTCGAATTCCTCGGGCATGAGCCCCGTCGGGCCCGCACACTTGCAGATGCTCCTGAAGAGCTCCGCGGCGTCATCGATACGCCCGGCAATCGCAAGCGAACGGGCGAGCCAGCTGGTACAGAGCGTGAACCCGCCCTCGGCGCCGGGCAGGCCGTCATCCATCCGGTAGCGCCAGACTGTCGAACCGCCCCCGAGTTCGTGTTGGACGCGTTCGACGGTTTTGACGAAGCGATCGTCGTCCGGATCCACCAGGCCGCAGAGCCCGACCATGAGTGTGCCCGCGTCGATGGAGTCTTCGCCGTACGCGGCGACGAACGATCCTGTGTTCGTGCTCCAACCGTGCTCGAGCACCTCGGCCGCGATCTGATCGCGGAGTGATTCCCATTCGGTGCGCGACTGACCTGTGAATTCCTTGCTGATTTCCGCCCCAAGCCGCGCTGTCTGCCAGCACATGACCTTCGAATGCACAAAGTGCTTGGCTGGGCCGCGGACTTCCCAGATTCCGTGATCGGGTTCGGTCCATCGCGCGCGCACGGCTTCGACCATGTGCTGCACCAGGCGCCAGTGCTCGCCCGAGAGCGGCGCACCGTGACGGACTAGTGCCCAGATCATCTCGATGATGGGGCCGAAGACGTCGAGCTGGAGCTGACGACTCGCGGCGTTGCCGATACGCACGGGCCTGGAGCCCGCGTAGCCGTGGAGCCCGGCGATCTCCGCCTCGGGCGGGAGATGGCTGCCGTTCACGGTGTAGATCGGCGCCAGCCGGTCGGGCGAGGGGAGAGAATCGACCACCCCAAGCAGCCAATCGAGCAGCCTGAGCGCCTCGCTGGTTGAACCCATCTCGACCAACGCGGTGGCCGACATCGAAGCGTCGCGCGGCCAGCAGTAGCGGTAGTCCCAGTTCCGCACACCACCGATCCACTCGGGCAGGCTGGTCGTTCCCGCTGCGGCGATCGCACCGGTCGGCGCATGCACAAGACCCCGCAGCACGAGCGCGCTGCGCTTGCACAGCTCAGGCGCAATACTCGGGACTTCCAGCGTGTCCGCCCATGCTGTCCAATGGGCCTCGGTTTGCTTGCGCCTCCGGTCTTCGGTGATGACCGCTGGCGCGAGCCTGCCGGTTCCATATCTGAGCTCGAGCACAAGAGGCTCGTTGCCATCGAGCGTGGTCTCGCAGACGGCTGTGTGGTGCGGGCCTTCCTCGTGGAGTTCCCAGACCAGTCCCGGCGCCCGGAGCACGACTGGATCGAAACTGTCCTCGACCACCAGCCCATCATCCGAGACCTTCAGACGCGTCGGCACGCGCCCAAAGTCCATCCGCGGAGCGAACTCGATCCGGACTCTGCCCGTGCCCTCGATGACCCGGATCAGATCGCTCCTGCCTGCTCGCTGCATCGGGCGTCCGCCGGAACAGTCGAGGTAATCCGTGACCGCAAGACCGCCCCACGTTGTCCTCAGTGAGAACGTGTCGCCCAGATATACGGTCGCGGGAGCGTCTGCCCCCTTAGCCGGGCTGACCGAGAAGTACCCGGCAGTCGGGCCTCCCAGCAGTTCGGCAAACAGGGCAGGCGAATCGATGCGGGGCAGGCAGAGCCAGGTCAGCCTTGCCCCCGGGGCGACGAGCGCGACCGTGCGCTGGTCCGTCAGCATCGAGTGATCCTCGATCGGCACAGCCGAGCCGCCGGCGAGCCACGCCTCGCGTTCCTCGGCCAGGAGCGCGAGCACCTGAGCCGCGGCCACGGTGTCGGGCACGCGGAACTTCGCGAGCGTCTCACCATCGCCGACCTTGATCGCTAGGTCTGGCCCGCAGAGCATCGCGAACGCGTCCTCGTCCGTCTTGTCGTCCCCGATAAAGACCACCGCGGTCGCGCCGTACTGATGACGCAGCGTGCGGAGCGCGGTGCCCTTGCTTGTCGGCACGACGGTGAACTCGATCACCATTTTCCCGTGCTTGGCGTGCACGCCGGGCAGCGACCCCACGCGGGAGAGCGCTTCGTCGTGGATGCGTTGCCCCTCCTGCTCTTGACAGTTCCGGAAATGCAGGGCCACGCTTGCGGGCTTGGTTTCGACCAGTGCGCCGTCAGCGGAGCTTGCGATGTCCTGCAACTCGGCCTCGACCTTCTGCCGCAGTGTGCTGGCCTCGTCAGAGAGAGCCGTCGCGAAGCCCGCGTCGAACTCGCTCCCATGCGAACCAACGAGATGGACGCCGTCGACGCTGCCAATGAGCGATGCAAGATCGGCAAGCGCCCGCCCCGACACCACAGCCGCGTGTGTCGAGGGCAGCGCCGCGAGCGAGCGCATCGCGACGACTGACTCGCGGTGAGGCTTGGCGTCGGCGGGGTTGCTCACGATCGGCGCCATCGTCCCGTCGTAGTCAGACGCGATGAGCAGAACCGGGTGGTGCGCAGCCGTGCGAATCTGTTCAATGAGATCACCGGGCAACGCGGCGAGTTCGGCACTGGAGCGTTCAGCTGTTGTCATGCGGACAAAACCCGGAGGAAGGAATCAGACCAGTCGTACACAGTATGGTTCTGCACCGTTCGTCGCATCGACAACATCCGGCGTTTGGCTTCAGCGGGACTGAGCGTGAGCGCGTGGTGCATGGCGTCGGACATCCCATCGACATCGTGAGGGTTGACCGTGATCGCTTTCTTGAGTTCAAGAGCCGCACCCGCGAACTCGCTCAGCACGAGGGATCCCGTGTTCTCGTTCCGGCATGCGACGTATTCCTTGGCGACGAGGTTCATCCCGTCACGGAAAGGCGTCACGAGCATCGCGTCGGCGGCCACATAGCAGCCGAGCAGCTCGTTCCAGGGCACGCTCCGGTAGACGTAGTGCACCGCGGCCAGCCCGAGTTGCCCGTACTCGCCGTTGATCCGCCCCACGAGTTCCTCGACCGTGCTGCGCAGCTCGGCGTAGTCCTCCACGGCCTCTCGTGTCGGCACAGCGACCTGTACAAGGCAGGTGTCCTTGACACTGACCTTGCCAGTTTTGAGAAGCTCCTCGAACGCCTTGAGCCGGATGTCTACGCCCTTGGTGTAATCGAGCCGATCGACACCCAGCATGATCCGGCGACCGCCCAGGTCTTCCTTGAGCTTTTTCGCGTGCGTTTGGACTTCTTCAGTCGCCGCGGCTTCGCTGTAGCGCGCGTAATCGATCGAGATTGGAAAGGCGTCCACTTTGATCTTGCGTCCGCGGAACTCGAGTTCCGTGCCGCTGCCGCGGGCGCTCGTGAACCGGCGCGCGGCTCGGCTGAAGTTCTGCACTCCGAGCTTCGTCTGAAACCCGATCACGTCCGCCCCCAGCATGCCCTCGAGTATCTGCACGCGCCAGGGCAGCTTCGCAAAGAGCTCCTCGGGCGGAAACGGGATGTGGTTGAAATACCCGATGCGCGCGTTGGGCCGGCTCTCCCGGATGAACCCCGGCGCGAGCTGGAGCTGATAATCCTGCACCCAGATGAGATCCCGGTCGGACGAGGCTTCCACAGCCGCCTGAGCGAAGCGCTGATTCACCCGTCGGTACGGGTGCCACCACTTGCGATGAAACCTGGGCGTGCGGATCGCGTCGTGATAGAGGGGCCAGAGTGTTTCGTTCGAGAAGCCGTAGTAGAACCCGTCCATCTCATCCGCAGAGAGGGTCAGCGAGCAGATCTGTATACCGTCGTGCGTGAATTGCGAGGCCCTTTCGTCGTCCGTCGACTGGTAGGTTGAGCCGTTCCAGCCGACCCACGCCCCGCCGCGATCCATGAGAAAGGGATAAATCGCACTGACCAGCCCGCCCGGGCTTGTTTTCCACGAACCCTCGATGTACCGCACGGGGAGGCGATTGGCCACAACCACAAGACGCCGACGGGCGGATCTGCCGAGTCGGCGTCCGGATCGCGTGTCTCTGGGTCGTGTCAAGCGGACCGACTGCTTATCCTGATTTGCAAGCGAAGCAGCCACGATCACCCTCCCAACAAGTTACTTTTCGGCATTCCAGGCCGGACAATCCAGCCAAAGTCCCAACGAGTAGACACTATGACATGCCTCGATCTGTCCAGTCTACTGCTTTCTCGCCCGCGGGCTCCCGAGAGCACCGCTCGGCGTATACATGTGCCCGCCTGCGCATGTACCAACTCAGCCTAGTGGTGCGCATCCGGGGTGCTCTACAACCGCATGATTATTAAAAGATAATCACTAAACAGATTGGATTTCGCCGCTCTTGTAGCCGTTCGTCACGGACTAGTTGCCGCGGGTTTGATCTGGTAAGGGCAATTCACCGGGCCGCTTCTTCACCCCACGATGCCCGGGCCCAAGCGGCCCAGCAGCCCCAGGTCTGACTCGTCTTCAGATCGGATTGGCGATGCCCGGACCGGCAAGCACCACCCTCAAAAACGACAACGCCCGGCACCAATCGGTACCGGGCGTTCCAAAGCGGGTGATCGGATTTGAACCGACGACATTCACGTTGGCAACGTGACGCTCTACCACTGAGCTACACCCGCGTTCTGGCCCAAGGGCCGCGGAGCGAAATCTAGCCCCTGTTGGCGGCAAGGTCAAACATTCTGCCGCCCGGGACACGCCCGTCGGCCCTAACCAGCGACCAGACCGACCTTTACCGGGCGGTCACCTGCGTCGCTTCCGCCCCCGCCGCGGCCTCGATCGCACTGATGACCTGCCCCGAGCCGTAGGCGTTGGCGATCCATGGGCCGCCCTCCTGCCCGGGCCCATAAACCGCAAGCGTCGGGATGCCCGTCTGCCCGAGCTCCCGCAGCTTCTGCCAGCCCGGCGCCGAGCGTGAGGTCAGGTCCACTTTGAGAGCCAGAACTTCGTCACTCAAAAGTCTGCTCCGGACCGGGTCGACATTCAGGACCGCAGCTTCGAGCGCTTTGCAGTTCAGGCACCACTCGGCTGTGAAATCCAACACCACAACCTTGCCATCGGCTACGCCTTGAGCAAATGCAACCTCCGAATACTCCGTCCAGATGTCGGCGCTCCGATTGAGCTGAGTTTGGTAGTACGCAACCCACATCCCCGCTGTACCCAAGAAGCCCGCCAGTACCAGCATGACGACTCTTGGAGTGGTCTTCTGAGTGATCCGAACGGTGCGGTAGAAAAGCCATAGACCAGCAGCAGCTACAAAGATTCCTGCAGCCCACCAGTGAAGAACCTTCCCCATGAATGGGAACTCGGCGACCAACGCCAGCATCCCCGCGCCGATGAAGTATGCACCCGCTGCCATCAGCAGCAGACCCATCACCTGCTTGACGAGCTCGCTTGCCGGCCCCGTCCTGGGCACCTTCTTCAGCATGCCCGGGAAGAGCGCCAGCACAAAGTACGGCAGCGCCATGCCCACGCCCATCGAAACGAACACCGTCAGCACCACACCCGCGCCCGCCGTCGCGGCTGCGGGCAACAGCGCCCCCACCACGAACCCGAAGCAGGGCAGACCGAGCACCGCGGTCATCACGCCGAACATGAACGAGCCCTGCGCCGAGTCCACGCTCGGGTTGACCATATATGCCTTCTGAGGCAGCTTGATCTGAAAGAGCCCCATCAGACCCGCGGCCATCACGATGATGACCAGCCCGATGCCCGACGTCAGCCACCAGATCCCGAAGATCACCGACGGATCGGCCATCCCCTTGATAAACAGCACCGGGATCGCAAGCGCACTCCAGAACGCGATCACACCCAGCGCCATCCAGAGTCCGAGCACGAGCGCACGCGATCGGCTCTCGCCCGCGTGATGCGTCAGCGTCATGATCTTGATCGGGATTACCGGCAGCACGCAGGGCGTCAGGTTCAGGACGAACCCGCCCACCATGCTCGCAGCCGCGATCGCCACGAGAAACGCGGACGAACCCGGCGCGGGGAGTTCGACAAAGCCAAGGAACTTGGGTCGGCCTGTCGCCGCCGGTGCCACGGCTTCTGTTTCGGCATCTTCCTGCGCCTGCATATCTCCTCTGCCGCCGACATCCGCCCAGGGCTCGTCGAAGACACTCGCATCGAACCCGGCGTAGTCCGGATCCTCGAGTTGGATCCCGTTCTCGGCGACGATATTGGTGGTGAGCTTGCGGACTTCATCCTGCGGCATGTAGCACTGCGTGTCATCGCAAGCCTGAAGCCACACTCGGACACGAACCTCGTACTCGCCGAGTGGTGCGTTCTCAGCGATGAGAAGCGGTATGTACGCGACAGCCCGACCTTTGTATGTGGGTACCTCGACTGTGCCTACGCCTGATTTAAGATTCGGAACGTCGGCCGGCTTTGGCTCGGGCCACTGGATCGGGCCAACAGCCAGCCATTCCGGGGCTTCGACAAGACCGATTTCCGTTCGTGTTCCAGAGCTGCTCGTAATCTCATCGATCTCGGGCGGCAAGACGTCCTGTGCCGCCGAGGGCCACGAATGAAGCTCCGGCCCGTGATCGAGCACAACCACCACAAACGCCCGCTGGCCCGGCACGAACTCGGCCCCTGAGAGCTTCGCCGAGACTTTCACCTCGGGCATGTCGTCGAAGTTCGGCTGGGCCGAGGCGAGCATCGGCAGCCAGAGCAGGGCCGCCAACAGGAGCTTGAAAGTCGATCTCATCGAATGGGCATCCTTCATGTACACGGACAGAGTCGCGGGGCAAATCCGCCGAGAGAGCCGGATTGTTCCCGATTGGACCGCCCCGTGGGTGAGAAGACTCAGATCCTGCTCTTCAAGGCCCGCTGGCCTGCCCCCCGATAAACCGGATAGGACCTGGCGGGATCCACACCCGCCGAACGCCCGGAGCCAGACCATGTCGTCGGACACACTCGAACAGAACGAGATCGATGCCCTGCTGAACGCCATCGATTCGGGCGAGGTGGAGCAGGAGTCGATCCAGGGCCAGATCTTCAGCCGCCACCGCCGACGGGGCGAAGCCGTCGAGGTCAGGCCCTACGACTTCAAACGCCCCGAGCGCGTCTCCAAGGACCAGATGCGGGCATTGCAGACGCTCCACGAGTCGTTCGCGCGAAACTTCGGTGCCGCTCTCTCTGGCTTCCTCCGAACGATTGTCGAGGTCAAGGTCGCCAACTGCGAGCAGATGACCTACGCCGAGTTCATCTCGACGCTCCCCAACCCAACCAGCTTCAACCTTGTGCAGTCGGATGACCTCGAAGGCCAGATGTGCCTCGAGATCAGCCCGCTGATCATCTACCCCATCATCGACCGTCTGCTCGGCGGCACCACGCAGGACCTGTTCATCCCGCAACGCCCGATGACGCTCATCGAGACCAAGCTCATCAGCAACGTCACCAAACGCGGCCTCGACGCCATGAGCGAAGCCTGGTCCGGCATCCGCCAGCTCGTCTTCAATATCTCCGCGACCGAGAGCAACCCGCAGCTCGTCCAGATCGTCCCGCCCAACGAGGTCGTGGTCGTCGTCGGGTTCGAAATCAAGATGTCCAACCGCGCGGGCACAATGAACCTGTGCATCCCCTACAACGTCATCGAACCCATCATGGACGACCTTGCCGCCCAGAGCTGGTTCGCCGTGAGCGACCAGACTCGCTCGTCGGACATCACCGAACGCATCGGCAAGTCGATCAGCCGGGCCTCGGTCGAGGTCTCGGGCGTGCTGGCCGAGACGACGATGACTGTCCAGGAACTCATCAATCTCCAGCCGGGCGATCTGATCCTGACCGAGAAGCCCGCGATCCAGCCGGTGCACATCGAGGTCGAGGGGGAGAAGAAGTACTGGGCGAGCATGGGCAAGATCAAGGGCAAGCGGGCACTCCAGGTCATGGACGCCGTCCGACCGGGTCAACGCCCCACCGGTCCCAAGCCGAACCCCCAATCCGAGCGGAATTGACCCCCCGCCTCCCGTCGCATCGGGGCATTTCCCTCAGATTGCCCCCCCTCCCGGTCTGGCCTAAGGGTCCGCTGCTGTCTAATGTTCGGTGTATGCAGGTGGCTTGGAGCCCTCTGCGATTGTTTGTCCTCACCCGGCCGAGCCGTTGGTCGTGTGGGGTGTGCCCCTCGGAGCGGTGCATGCGCTGATACGAAAGCCATGCTGATGACCCCTGCCCAATGACGGGAAGGGTGTGGCTCCGGGAGGCCACGGGCGTGCTTTGAGCGTTCGTGGCCTTGTTGCGTTCCATGCCGGGTCACCCCCCGGCGACATCCTGACATCCTCGGGCGGTATGAGGCCGTCCACACAACCCGGAGACTCCCAGCGTGAACCCGCAAGAAGTCATGAGAATCCTCGACTCGATCGCTCGCGATCGAAACATCGACCGCTCGCTGCTCATCCACGATCTCGAGCAGGCGATGCTGTCGGCTGTCCGCAAGTACTACGGCACCATCGACACCGACGAGTTCACCTGCGAGTTCGACCAGCTCACGGGGCAGTTCAACCTCTTCCGCATGGGCGAGCCGCTCGACATCCCGCCGGGCGAGCTGGGCCGAATCAGCGCCCAGACCTTCAAGCAGGTCATGATCCAGAAGTTCCGCGACGACGAGCGGAACTCCATCCTCGACGAGTTCTCGGGTCGCATCGGTGAGATCGTCACCGGCACGGCGCAGCGGTACGAGGGCGGCGCTCTGGTCGCCACCATCGACCGCGCCGAGGCCTTCATGCCCCGCTCCGAGCAGATCCCGGGGGAGCAGTTCAACGCGGGCGAGCGTGTCCGCTGCCTCATTCTCGACGTCCGCGAGCAGGGCTCGCAGGTCAAGATCGTGATCAGCCGGGCCCACCCGGACTTCATCAAGGGCCTCTTTGAGGTCGAGGTTCCCGAGGTC
>MDTD01126519.1_pt1 | contig 13054 bp, 7 predicted proteins | sample 811221 | NCBI WGS metagenome assembly MDTD01 (sample SAMN05326646, study PRJNA326480) | marine metagenome | isolation source: seawater | place: Pacific Ocean: South West | collected 2011 | reverse complement strand
TCAGCTTATCTAAAGCGATATTTTGTTGCTTCTTGAATAGCCACCCCATCCGCATGTTAATTGAGCGGTCAGTCAGCGCTCCACTCATGTGATCATACTGTTTCTTGTGAACAAGCCATCCGAAAGGTATCCAGATCGGCATCAGTATGATTCCCACCACTGACATCAGAAGTCCAAAATTTGCTGCCATCCACCAGTAAATGATAATCTTACTATCAAATTCTACAGCCATTAGTTGATTGCTGTCCGCATAGCTTGTTTGTATGTACGTTCCATCACTCATGATAATGCCTAAAGTTAGATAATAATTTAAGTCAGCGGTCTGATTTTTTGAACAAAGGGATTGGATTCATCTTGTGTGAATTGATTTTGTTGAGTCGCAAGTATATCTCCATCACTTGTTTCTGCCTATGATTGGGCTCCAATCCCGACGGGCTCTCTATTTCCCTCATTGCCCACTCTAGCTCGTCGTAGGTGGCTCCTATTTGCTCCTCATCAGTCCTGCCATCATCCCACAGTCCGTCGTTTGGTGCGGCTTCTTGGATTTCTTGAATCACTCCAAGTGAGTTAGCGAGAGAGAAAACTTCCGATTTGTACAAATCAGCTATTGGTGAGATGTCCACTCCTCCGTCACCGTATTTAGTGAAAAACCCGACTCCAAAGTCCTCGACCTTATTCCCTGTACCTACCACTATTCCATTATTTGAAGCGGCGAAAGCATACAATGTGGCCATTCTCAGTCTTGCGCGGGTGTTGGCGAGTGCCATCTCACCGTCTCCCTTAGACTTCAAAGCGATAGAAATCGAGTCAAATGTCCCGGATAAATCGACAACATGTGTTTCAACATTTTTCCAATTCGATTTCAACCAATCACAATGTAATATTGAGAGATCATTTTGTGATTTCAATTGATGAATTGGCATGCTAAGTGCTATGGTCCTCAACCCGGTTTTAGCGCAAAGAGTCGATGTGACCGCAGAATCTACTCCGCCTGAGACTCCCACTACAAGAGTCGAAATTTCATTCTCCTCAGCATAATCGGAAATCCACTTCACGATTCCATCTGTTAAGTCAGAATAGGGTTTCATGTTATCACTCACTTATTTTTCACTTGCTTCAAAACCAGTGCTTTGAATAATTTTAATTATTTCTTGAGAGGAAATATTCTCATCGGCGATTATGACACCGGAGTTAGAATCATGAGAAATATTCGCTTTGATAATTCTAGGATTGCCCAGCAATACTGACGAAACCCTACCTGAGCACCCGGCGCATGTCATCCCTGTTATGTCCACTATGTGGGTCCTCTCTCCCATGATTATCCCTTACTACCCTCTGATTTTAAGTGTCGCATTACCCAGAATGAATATTTGGTTTCCACCTCTTCAGAAGAAGCGAGTTAGCCACTACACTCACAGAAGAAAGGGACATTGCAGCCGCTGCAAAGGCAGGAGGCAATAGGATTCCCGTCCATGGAAATAAAACGCCCATAGCAAGCGGGATTCCTATTATATTGTACATGAATGCCCAAACTAAGTTACTTCTTATCTTATCCATTGTAGAACGCCCCAGGTCCAATGAAGCTACTGCGTCTGATAGATCGTTCCTTACTAACACAATGTCCGCACTTTCCAGAGCGATTTCGCTTCCAGCTCCCATCGCTATGCCGACATCGGCGATTGTCAAAGCCGCCGCATCATTGATTCCATCTCCAATCATCGCGACTGTCCCCCTCTTCTTTAGTCGGCGAATTTGCTCCGCCTTCTCATCTGGTTTCACTTCTGAGAAAATCGTTTTCACTCCCACGGAGTCTGCTACAGACTCAGCGACTTCATGGCGGTCTCCAGTGAGCATTACGACGTCAATTCCTCTTTGCTGAAGATACCTTATCGAAGAGCGGGAATTAGATCTGATTTTATCTGAAATTTCCATCCAACCAAGGACATTTTTATCTTTAGCAACCATTACTATCATATTTCCTTCTCTCGCTCCTGAGGATATTGCATCCACAATCTCACTTGAGATTTTGATATCAAATTTATTCATTAGTTCCAAATTCCCTACAGCAACTAACGAAGAGTTCAGATTACCACTCAGCCCAAGTCCGAGGTGAGTCTCAATATCATCGATGTTGTAGGGTGGGTATCCTGATTCCTCTGATGCCACTCTAATTGCCGCAGATATTGGATGTGTTGATTCTAGTTCAAGACCTGCCGAAATCGATACCATATCTTGCTCACTGCCGTGAACAGTGGTTGTTTTTTCCACCCTTGGAGTGCCCTCTGTTATTGTTCCTGTCTTGTCCAAGACAACAATGGATGTCGCATGTGCTCTTTCTAGTGCCTCAATGCCCTTGATCAGGAGGCCGTATTTAGCACCCTGGCCCGTGCCAACGACTAACGCAGTTGGTGTTGCTAATCCTAGAGCGCAAGGGCAGGCAATTACCAAGGTACTAACTAAAACCATCACGGAAATCTCATTATTGGTCATTGTGGAGTTGGGTGCTATATCGCTTCCATATTGAAGCCAAAAGATGGCGGATCCGATTGCCAAAAGAACCACTATTGGAACAAAAATTTCGGACACTCTGTCGACCAATCTTTGAATCGGCGCTTTGCCGGATTGTGCCTCATCAACAAGAGCTATGACTCCAGCCAACATGGTATCCTGCACCAAAGAAGTTGTACGGATTAGTACAGTACTATCTGTAACTACAGTTCCTGCAACTACAATATCTCCGACTTTTTTCGGAACAGGCAAGGATTCACCAGTCATCATTGATTCGTCGAGTGTCACTGACCCTTTCTCTACGATACCATCCAATGGGATAGTTTCCCCAGCTAATACTCTCACGAGTGATCCCCTTGGAACCATTTCGACCGGAGATATTGACGTCTCATGGTTATTAATGACAGTTGCTGTTTTTGGCTGAATTTCCATCAAACTGTGTATCGAGTCTGTCGCTTTTAGTTTGGCTCTGGACTCAAGGTAGTTTCCTAGCAATACAAATGCGATGATGAAGGAGGCCCCATCGAAAAATACGTGTGTCGAGGTAGCAAAAACACTCGGAATAAATGGTAATATGGGAGAGAGGGTAACAGCGGAGGACCATACAATTGCAACCGTTGTACCCAAGTGGACAAGTACATCCATGTTCGCCGTTCCACGCCGTATTGACGCCCATGCTCTGTAGTGGAATTCGGCCCCAGAGTATGTGTAAATCGAGAGTGCCAGTAACATTGCCAACGATAATCGGATATTTAGAGAATTGAAGGTCCCAAAATCTTCTGACAGCATCGTTAAAACGAAAACGGGTATTGACAAAGAAAAAGCCAAGAGTACCCTCTTTCGTTGTTTTTTGACCTCATCTTCCCTATCTTTACGAATCTCGATGGCAGAAACCTGCTTTTTTGCACCAAAGCCAGCTCTATGTATTGCTTCGATGCAAGCGTCCAAATCATTGTTGGTTGCTGTTTTTGAAAATATAATTTTTACCTTTTCCAAGGGGAGATTTACTGATGCATCCTCCACTGCATCAAGCTGGATTAACACACGCTCCACGGACGACGCACATGCCGCGCATGTCATCCCGGTTACAGATAGAGAAGAGTCGTCAACTTCCATTGGAAACCTCTCCCCCCGTGCAACATTCCATCAATTGCCAATTGCCCTCATCAAGGGTTACGCATCCGCATCCGCACACACACATCCACCCGATAGAATCCCAACCCTTTCCTCCATCTGATCTAGAGTATATTCTTTTCATTTTACACCCACAATCGCATAGTCTGGCGGAAACTCTTGGCACAACCTCCTCGCGTTATGTAGTCAATATAAACCCATTTATTGACTACAATAAAATTGCTAATAATCGAGCGCCTATTTTCAGGTCGGGACATTCTCTCCCCTTAAGTTCAAGATAACGTTGCATGTCGCGAGGATAATGGTGGTTCCTTCGGGAGTTAGTGATTTCGACCCTGTCGCCTTGGAGACAGACTTAATGGAAATATGGAGAACCGAGGACACTTTCCATAGAAGTATAGATTCTAGGCGCGAACTTGGGTCCCCCTTCACTTTCCTAGAAGGCCCCCCGACAGCAAATGGTAAACCCGGGATACACCACGTAATTTCGAGGCTTTTCAAGGATATGGTGTGCCGTTGGAAAACGATGCAAGGGCATGTTGTGGAACGCAAAGCTGGATGGGACACCCATGGTTTACCTGTCGAAATAGAAGTTCAGAAACAACTCAATCTGATGTCAAATGAAGAGATTGAAGATTATGGGATGAAGGAATTCAACGAGAAATGCAAAGAAAGCGTTTGGACCTATGAGGAGGCATGGAGAGAAATGACTGAAAGAATGGCTTTCTGGGTCGATCTTGATGATCCTTACGTCACCCTGCAAGACAAATACATTGAGTCTGCATGGTGGTCGTTGAAGAAAATGTTCGAAAAAGGCTATCTTTTCAGGGGCCACAAGGTATTGCCATACTGCCCACAAACTGGCACCAGTTACTCAAGTCATGAGGTTTCTCTTGGATATAAGGAGGTTACAGAACCAGCTGTTTTCGTCAAGTTCAAGCTCTCCGAGGATAATGCTTCGATTTTGGCATGGACCACTACACCTTGGACATTGCCAGGAAATGTAGGACTAGCGGTCGGCCCAGATTTGACTTATTGCAGAGTCAGGATTACTTCGGGGCCTTCCGATTCATGGGAAGGAAGAGGAGGAGGGGAAGTTGGTGAAGAGATGATCCTAGCAAAGGATCTGATTGGAAATGTTCTGAGAAATCACGTCGAAGTACTTGAGGAATTCCCAGGCTCTGAACTGATTGGAAAGGCATACACTCCACTTTTCCCCGGAGCTGTTGATGGAACCGGACATCCATCGGCGTGGACTGTGGTTGGGGCCGACTTTGTCACAACGACAGACGGAACTGGAGTCGTACACACGGCAGTGATGTACGGAGAAGATGATTACAGGCTAGGGATGGATGTGGGGTTCCCTGCACAGCACACTGTCGGGATGGATGGTAAGTTTGTTTCAGGAATTCACGAGTCCATAGATGGCAAGTATGTCAAAGAATGTGACGATATCATAATCAACATTCTTTCTTCCGAGGGTAGTCTTTACAGAGAACACTCCTACACCCACGATTATCCGCATTGTTGGAGGACAGACCATCCCCTACTTTACTATGCAATGGACAGTTGGTTTGTACGAATGACTGCGGTTAAGGAAGAAATACTACAATACAATTCTGAAGTGGAGTGGGCCCCAGAGTGGACAGGAACAAAGAGGATGGGGGAGTGGCTGTCCAATATCAAGGACTGGGCAATAAGTAGAGAGAGGTACTGGGGGACGCCTCTACCAGTGTGGATTTGTGGAAAGTGTGGGAACGAGCATTGCGTCGGAAGTTTGGAAGAACTCTCTGAGATGAAGACCGATTCGTCCGAGATGCCACCGGAGCTCCACAGGCCTTATGTTGATGAAATCGCGCTTCTGTGTCCAAATGATGGATGTGGGGGTGAAATGACAAGGGAGCCTTACGTTATGGATTGCTGGTTTGACTCTGGTTGCGCGTCCTTCGCTCAATGGCATTATCCATTCGAAAACAGTGATAAGTTCGAGGGCTCGTTTCCAGTGGATTACATTTGTGAAGCGGTTGATCAGACCAGGGGCTGGTTCTACTCCCTGATGGCAGTATCCACCACAGTTTTCGATAGCATTAGTTATCGGAGATGTCTCTCCTTAGGACACATTCTTGACAAGGATGGGAAGAAGATGAGTAAGTCCAAGGGAAATGTTGTGAATCCATGGGATCACTTCAACAAGGAAGGTGCTGATTCCATCAGATGGTATATGATGACCCAAAGTGCACCTTGGTCTCCCACAAATTTTGATCCAAATGGGGTAAGGGAATCTTATGGGAAGATGTTTTTAACTCTGTGGAATGTTTACAAGTTTCACGCAGACTACGCCTCTTTGGATGGATTTGATCCAGATAATGACGATACGTATGTGCCTCCAGATGAAAGAAGTCCGCTTGATCGTTGGATACTTTCAAAGACATCATCAATGGCTCAAGGATATCATGACAAATTCGTTCAATGGGACTTTCATAAAGCCGGAAGGGACCTCGAAAGTTTTGTGGTGAATGATCTCTCGAATTGGTATGTCAGGAGATCTCGAAGACGACTTTGGGATGAGGCTGACAGTGCTGACAAACATTCCTGTCAGAACACCCTGCATGAAGTTCTCCTGATTGTATGTAAGCTGATGGCCCCTGTATCTCCATTTGTTACTGACGCCATACACAGAGGACTGACTGGGTCATCGGTACATCTAGCTGACTGGCCGGTTGGGTCCGACATAATCGAGGAAGACCTGCCTCCTCTGGACCCATTGGTTGAGATGGAAATGGAGTTAGTTAGATCAATAGCTGAAGCAGGGAGAAGGGTGCGTGTGAATGCTGGAAGAAGACAGCGTCTTCCGTGTAGATCGGGTTGGATTGTAGGTGGACCAGACCTGTCTAATTTCCATGATATTCTCTCTGAGGAACTTAATGTCGAAGAGATTAATGTAGTTGATGATCTGGACTCATTTCAGAAAATCGAAATCGCACCCAACAGAAAGGCCCTCGGGGCCAAGTGCAGGTCCGACCTTCCGGTAGTTCTTTCGGAACTCCAAACGATGGACCCAGAGATACTGCTACTTGAAATCCAAGCGGGAATTGCGGCGGTGGCTGGCTATGAGATTCTTGAGAGTGATATTGAAATCAAGAGAGTCGAAAGGGACGGGTTTGCCGCTGACACGCTCTCCGGAGATTATGGTGATGTCTCAATAGTTCTTGACATGGAAATTGATGATGACCTCTTGTCCAAGGGCCTTTCCAGAGACATAATCAGGAGAATTCAAGCTAAAAGGAAGGATTTGGACCTAGAAATAGAGGCGAGGATAAATCTTAGCGTTTGGGTCGAGGGTGGCCAAATCTCCGAACGAGATTGGGATCGTGTTGTATCTGAAACCCGCTCAGAGAACGCGTATTTGAACAAGGGAGTAGCTATCGATGACTCAATAGATTTTGAAGTAGATGGGATTCGGATATCAGTCCATATCGAGAAGTCCGACGCCTGATTTTTTTGATATCAGATTTTGGACTAGAATGTTTGGGATTTTACTGATATTCCGAAGGGAGCAACAATTCCAAAGAGAATAACGGGTCGGGGTCTGTGGAGTCCTGATAGGCAATGAATGAGCCTCCATCTGGAAGTATCCCCATACTTGCGAAGTCGAACCTAATATCATTGCCGGCCCCTGAAGTTGAGTCTAAATCGCCCTGTCCCAAGTACGTTCTTGAGTCGGGTAGCATACTCTCAGAGAAATCTCTGACATGCCAAGCCAGATCGACATCGGGGCCGAATGAGCTCTGGTACCTGACATTAAGTACAAATAAGTCATGGATTCCATTAGAATGAAATTCCCACTCTTCTATCCCCGTAGCTTCCGCAGATAGGTCATAGGATTGATTCTCCCAAGTCTCGCCGCCATCCCAAGAGAGTAAATGGGTAAGGTTGGAATTACTTGCAGTGACGCAATGCAAGGCCGTTGACGAGTCAAGGGCGCAATATTGTGATGGGAGCGAATTCCCTCCCAGCGTCACTCCTGTCCACCAATTAAGTGATGTATCAAGAAATGCATCCCTCCCATCAAGGAAATAGTCCGGGAAATAAAGACCCCCCGAGGGGACTGGGAACGCCCTCATTTCTTTATGTGGCTTGGTGAAATCCCACTCCGGCCCTAGCTCAGGAGGGGCTAAATCTACTTCCATGATGTCCAGATTAGCGTCCCTATCAGGAAACCCAAAGTAATCGTAATTCAGACCATCTGTTGATATCTGTCCGCCTATATTTTGAACTTGGTGCCAGAAATTGGAAATCACCAAGCTAGCCCAAGGGCCGTTGCCATAGAGCCCCCCATTAATTGGCCCTATCACCTCGACTTGCCAAGATCGGTCATAGAATGGTTCGGGGGTCCTATTGAAACACCAACTCCATTCCCCTTCATCCGCGTCATACAGGAAAGCGTAGAACTGGTCAGCTCCACTAGAGCTGGGATAAGGGAACCAGCCCATGGAAATCAAGTCTCCATTCGTAGCCTGAACAATGCTTCCCTCCCCGAGACCCTCCTGTCCGGGGACGGTCGGCTTTGGCTCCATGCAACCTATCTGTGAGAATACTGATGGGCGGTATTCATTCCATGTATGCCCTCTGTCTTCTGACCAAGTGGGATATTCGCCTCCGAAATTGAGGATCCACCCTTCCTTTGTAGCCGCCAGATAATGCTCACAACAGTTCCCGCCCTCGGTATTGCCAAACACGGCCCACTTGTTCTCATCCCATGTCACATTCATGAATGGGTCCCCAATTGTGAAATTCCTGACACAGGGAGTACTGGAGCAAGAATCGGAATAACCCATCGGATCTTCGATGTACTGCATCTCTCCGTACCATTCAGGATATGATGGTTTATCCATCGCATCTAGGATGGCGTCGTGCAAACATCCTGCCAAAGATACACTAGACATCATGATTGTCAGCATAACTGACGCGGTAACCTTGACGTCTACCATGTATCCCGGGAAAATACAGTTCTATTTCCCACTTCGCCCTACACGATCTCCATAGTTGGGTTGAAGTCATATCATCGTATGGAACTCCCTATGCGCGGCGGACCCGTGGTAGTGGCTGCTTTGATGGTACTGGTTGTTTACTCGCCCATTATGTCAACTTCTGCCCAGACAAACGAAGAATCCATTATAATCAATGAAATCTACGTGTCTCCAAACAGTGAGGAATATGGAGGCATAGACTGGAATGGTGATGGTGAAGTCGGCAGATTCTCTAATCAATTCCTTGAACTACATAATCCGACTGAACAAGCCATCGATATTGGAGGTTGGCTGATTGATGACATCGAAAATGGTGGATCCCCGATGTGTAGCGTTGCGTGGGGAACAATTATTCAGCCTGGGTCATATGTGGTGTTTTACAGGGCCCAAACTCAGATTGAATTCAACTACTGGGAAGGAGATACAGTTAGAATTACTGACGGAACCGGCTCTGAGATAGATTCTGTCAGCTATGGTGCAGAAGACTCCGACTATGGTATCCCGTATGGATACTCCAGCAATGGCAGCTGGTCGAAGCTTGCTGACTCAGGTCCGACGCCAGGAGGCCCGAATGATCAGGAATGGGTAGGAGTTAATCACTTGATGGGGAGTTGTTATCCCCAGGAGCCAGAACAAGATAATGTCCACACAGGAGAATACATCCTCGAGGGGAGGATTGTGACCATGGAGTCACAAAACGACGTCATTGAAGATGGGAGGATATTGATTGTCGATGGGATGATTCAGAATATCTGGAGCTCCTCTGAGCCAGAACCAGAACTAGCAGAGGGAGTGGTTTCGATTTCAACGAGTGGGACCATTTATCCCGGCTTCATAGATCCTCATAATCACGCGAAATACAATCTGATTCCTCTTTGGGATCACGGTACTGATGGATGGGATAATAGATACCAGTGGCAATCTTATTCGGGATATAGTGATGCTAAAGATATAGGTTGTTCTATTGAGGATTCATCAGCTATGAGATTCGCGGAATTGAGGGCCATAGCTGGTGGTAACACGGCACTACAAGGAAGTGCAAACCGTAACACAGACACATTCGAAACCATGCTTGCAAGAAATATAGAGCTCTACAATTTCGGCGGAGACGGCATCTGGACGAAGGTAACAGAGTTGGAAACGGACTACGAGGGCAATCATATCAAGGATAGGAACTCGTCCGGAAGCCTCAACGCTTGGTTCATACATCTCGCCGAAGGGATTGACGAGTCCAGTAGAGCAGAATTCGATATCCTTGTTGAGAATGATCTTCTTGTAGGGGAGATAGTGGTAATTCATGGCACTGGACTGACACAACCGGAGTTTTCAGCGTTGGGCTCTGTCGGAGGAAGTCTCGCATGGTCCCCAACATCAAACCTTCTTCTGTATGGAGAAACCACGGATATAGCCACAGCAAAGGCAGAGGGGGTCAACATCATGATTGGCCCGGATTGGTCTCCTTCTGGTTCGAAGAGCTCTATGCACGAGCTAAAGACAGCGGATTGGTGGGACAGAAATGTATTGGGGGACATATTCACAGATTTTGAGCTGGTTCAGACGATCACAACCAACGTGGTGGATGCTATCGGTTGGTCCGACTATACAGGGAGAATCAGGGAGGGTCTTGTCGCTGATTTAGTCGTTCTAGACACATTTCAAGCTGATCCGTACAGAAATGTGATCGAAGCAGTTGACCCGGATGTCAGACTGGTTGTCGTCGGTGGACTGCCAGTTTTTGGGGATGTAGACATAATGCAAGCTTTGGACGACGAAATAGAAATTGTGGATGGAAATGGTTTTTCGAAGGCTGTTGACATAACCTACGAGGGGGTTCCAGAGGCTCAGCAATCCTATTCTGATATGATGGATTACCTCAGTAATTGTAACGAAGGCAAGGATATCCCGATTGAATATCTATTCACATTGGGAGACGAACGATATTTCGATGTTCTGAACAGGACTCCCTCATTCCAGAATGGGAGAAATATCGATCTGTGGTCTGAATTCTATGACGTAGAACTTGACAGAGATGGCCACAGGGTTGGTGGTACTGTGGGGGGGGCGGATCCGATAACAACAAATATTTCGGATAATAATGGTGCAGTTGTGACCGAACGTCCGATTTTGCCCGACTTCTTCAGTAGTTTCGGTCCGAGGGGCGGATATATTCCTCACGTCACAACCCTTGACGAGGGGGTGCACCTGGAGGAATGCCTGTCGGATCATCCATCCCTGTTGGATAGAGAGGGGGAGAAACTACTATGTGGTTCTATACTGGTGGTCATGGAGGAAACGGAAGACTGTATTGTTTCAGAATTAGCCTCATTTTGTGGCCTTGAAGTATCTAAATCATTCACAGTTCCCGGAAGAATATGTACTGACGCTGGAGATTATCCTGATGAAGTAGAATGCAGACACAACGTTGAGTACATAACAGATACGTCATTCGAAGAAAAAGAGCCCGGTGAAGACAGGAGCGGGAGTAGTTCGGAAGAAGGTGGATTTGTCATTCAGGCGATAATTGGCCTTGTACTAATCGTGGGTTTCCTCGGAGTCCTGAGAAAGGGGAATTTCAGTTTATTGGAATCAGAAGAGGAATGATCCTGGTGAGGACATATCAGAGAATTCGCCATTTTGTGCCATCTGGACTATCTTCGACAACCACGCCCATATCATGAAGCTCCTCCCTAATCCTGTCTGACTTGGACCAATCCTTCGATTCCCTAGCTACATTTCTCATCTTCAATAGATTATCAACCTCAGATTTAATTTCTAACATTCTGGAAATCTTATTTTGGTGCAATTCAAGCGCCTCATTACTAGGGGGCAAGATTCCCAATACCTCACCAGCGAATTCCTCCAACCAAGAAACATATCCCTTGATAATTTTTGAATCTCTAGTACTTGCTTGAAGCATTATGGAAAGCTCTTTGACGACGCTCTGAATTTCAACTAAAGCGGTCCGTGTGTTAAAATCATCATTCATCCCGTAGATAACCCTCTCCGAGGCATCAACTAGGGACGAGATGTTTTGGTAACCACCATGTTCTCCCTCTGAGACGTGGAGAGCCTCTGAGTAAGAAGACAAGAGTCGTCCATGGTGAGATTTTGAGTCCTCAATCATGACCATGTTGAAATCCACTGGCTGTCTGTAGGGCGCGTTAATCAGAGCGTACCTTAGGACCAGGGGATCGATATTCTGGAGTGCCTCACGAACAGTCCAGAAATTTCCCTCCGATTTACTCATTTTCTCACCATCAACATTAATCATCCCATTATGCAACCAGTATTGTACCACTGGATCATGTCCCAAGCAACATTCTGATTGGAATATCTCTGCCTCATGGTGAGGGAATAACAAATCTGTGCCTCCTCCATGTATGTCGAATCTCTCCCCCAGATGTTTCAATGACATTGCAGAGCACTCAATGTGCCATCCCGGCCTTCCAAGCCCCCATGGACTATTCCAACTTGGTTCCCCTTTCTTTGCCCTCTTCCACAGTGCAAAATCTCGGTGATCCCTTTTCTGGGATCCAGTATTTCCGACTCTCCCTCCAGCGCCTTTCCTGACCATTTCAAGGGTTTGACCTGTCAACAAACCATATTTTTCGGGAGCTGTGTCAATCTCAAAGTAGACTCCATCGGAGCAGACATATGCGTGATTCTTTCTAATTAATACCTCAATCATGGAGATTATCTCAGGTATAGTTTCAGTAACTCTCGGATATTCATCTGCCCTGATGACATTCAATTTATCCATTACAATGAAATAATCTTCTATATTCCTGTTGGCCACTTCCAAGAAATCTACCTCTTCCTTCTGTGAAACAGAGATTATCTTATCATCGATATCTGTGAAATTGGAAATGTAATTTACGTCGTATCCGCTCTTCCTAAGCCATCTGACAATTATGTCGAATGCTATAGCTTGCCTTGCGTGTCCTATGTGACTAGGAGAGTAGGGGGTTATTCCACAGGCATAGATTCCAATTTTACCTTCTTCCAAAGGGGTAAAAATCCTCTTCGAACGAGATCGGGTGTCGTAAACCCTGAGCGTCATCACCACCCTCCAGCGAGCTAGCCGTCATCAACCTCTCGCAGCATCAACTAGTGCTGAGAACAGTTGGTCATGCCCTCCGCGCTCTGGATGCCATTGCACTCCGATGCAGAATTTCTTGTCGGTTCTTTCAACTGCTTCAATCAAACCATCGTGCTTTGCAATGGCTGATATTGACAAGCTCCCCGGGTCAACTACACCTTGATGATGTGTTGAGTTCACAGTAAACGAGCTCCCCATTATCTGCTCTAACTTGGAACCCTCCTCAACAATCACAGCATGATCCGTGGAGGTTCCATCATAGCCCCCATGTCCCTTGTGTTTA
>MDTD01156064.1_pt1 | contig 13055 bp, 11 predicted proteins | sample 811221 | NCBI WGS metagenome assembly MDTD01 (sample SAMN05326646, study PRJNA326480) | marine metagenome | isolation source: seawater | place: Pacific Ocean: South West | collected 2011 | reverse complement strand
TTTTCCAGTAAGATTCTCCATTTTTAAAAACAAATTTTTCCAGTTTTTTTCTATTCTTTTTCTTTAAAATATTGTCAAGATTTGTCATCTTATTTACTTAATAGTAATTAGAAAATAAGAAAGGCAACAACCACACATTTCATTAAATATTTTCATAAATAATCAATATACTAATTTTACATTTAACTTTATTATCAAATAATTATAAATACTAATTTTTATAATATTTTGACAAACAATAAATTTACTTTATTTTTATGATTAAATAACTAATTGCTGCAATGAAAAAAAATTCATATTTAAAAGTACACGACCAAGAGATTCTAAACAATATAAAAAAAAGTGACGGGTTTCTAAGGTACAAAAGGTTACCAAAATTTCCTTCTAGTTTTTCAACCCCTAATAATTTAAAAGGTCTCTACACTACATTAAGGATAATTATTGGTTTTTTCTTATTAATTATTTTAAGTCCAAAGTTATTCAGCCTTATTTCTTATTGGTCGTTAATTTTTATCTATCTGTTTATTGGTGTTTATGGTTATAAAATTGTAGCTCTTCAACACGATTTATCTCACAATATGTTGTTTAAGGGCAAAAAATTGAACTATTTTGTTGGTAATATTTGTTCAATGATAGTAGGTAATGATTTCTTGAAAAATATCAAAGATCATTATAAACATCACATAAGGCTTGGCAATGAAGATGATCCCATTTTTCCTCAATATAATTTTAATTTAAAAGTAAATAATTATTCATTCTTTTTATACTTATTAAAAACAATTACAGGTTTTGAATCGATAAAATTTATCATAAATACATATTTTAAGACTCCTAAGAAAAGATATTTACCCTATGAAAATAAAAAATCAATTACTTTCAATTACAATTTAAGAACTTGTTTTAGAATAATTTTTATTATTTTATTTCAACTTTTGATATGTTGCTTAATTACAGATTTTGGTGAATTTATTTTTCTTGCACCTATTCCAATCCTCTCAATTGTAACTTTAAGCATTTTAATAAGTAGAATTCGTAGTTTTGTCGAACACACTTCTTTTACCTCAACCAATGATAAAAATTTTTGTAGATCACATGAATCCAATTTCTTTACTCGTTTCCTAATTTTTGAGTGCGGAACAAATTATCATTTAGAACATCATTTATATCCTAATGTTCCTTACTATAATTTGCCTAAAATAAGGAGAGTTTTAAAAAAATTTGAATATTTTCCAAAACATAGTTTATCTAAAAGTTTGTATGCTACTTTTAAACACTATTTCTTTTTTTTCTTAAGCTACAATAAACTAAACAGAGATGTTCGTTAAACCAGACAATTGTAAAATCTGTTCATCTACAAATTTAAATTTTCGTTTTTCGTATAATGAATATAAAATTTTTTGTTGTAAAGCATGTAATCATAGATTTATTTACCCAATACCAGGTGAATCTTTTTTAAAAAAATATTATAATACAAATAAAAAAGGGCTTCATAAAACCTGTTCAGAAGACTTGTTATATGATTATAAAAAAAATCCTAAGTATGCATATTTATTTAAAAAAAATATACTTAGTCAAATATCCAAATATATTCCCAAAAAAAATGATAAATTTAGTATTTTTGAATTTGGATGTGGATCAGGCGTAGATCTTTCAATTCTCAAGAACTTTTATAAACAAAAAAGAGTATCAGGTTTTGACATTGACGAAGAAACAGTAAATTTAGGTCGTAACCTTTTAAAACTTAATTTATATTCCGGTCATTTAAGTAAAATTATTAAAAAAAAAAAAAAAATTCAATTTAATATACTCATTTCATACAATTGAGCATTTATCAAATCCCGTAAAACAAATAAAATTAATTTATAAATTATTAAGAAAGAATGGAATTCTAGTAATCAATTGTCCTAATAGTTCAAGTTTTACATCTTATATCTTAGGAAAAAAATGGCAGTGGCTAATACCACCTGCTCACATACATTATTTTACTACTAGCTCTTTAAAAAGGACCTTAATGATGTGTGGTTTTAAAGATATAAAAATATCAACAGGACAAAATTACTTTCCAGGAGGATACATTGCTGACCTTCATAGAATTTTTTTAAGATTTTTTTTTAATAAAAAACAAGAAACTGATTTACCATTACATCTACCAAGTAACTACAAAAATAAGTTTTTAATATTAGTAGTTGCTGATATTTTTTTTAGGTTACTTACATTACCCTTTCTTTTATTAATGAAACTTTCAAATTCTGGGAGTGTATTAATGGCAACTGCAAAAAAATAATTTATTTAAATATTCTTGGTATTATGTATTTTGACATAAGAAAAATTACTTTATTAGGTAGAAAATTGAAAACTAATTTTCTTAAAATTTTGTAATCAGAATGAAAATCAAAATGATTTACAGGCTTTAATGTATAATTCATATAAACTTTTTTGTTTAAAGTATTCCATTGTAACTTAAATCTTAACAAATTTTTATGACTAAGTGGTGTTGAACCAAAATCAAGATATTTAAATTTTTTAGCAAAATGTTTGATAGATTCATTAAGTAACAAAGTATTCAAAGATATTTTTTTAATATTTAAAGAAGAAGAGAAATTATAATGAATTACATCATTTTCAGTGATAAAAAAAATACCGGCAACGATTTTATTTTTCATTGTAGCTTTTATAAATAGGTAATCTTTTGTATTAATGAAGTAATCAAATATTCTGTAAGGTTGAAAAAACATATTAAATTTATTTATGTATTGATATGATAAGATATTATTATAAAAATATTCAATATCTTTAGCGTTTCTGGAGAACTTAAATTGAATGTTATATTTTTTTGCCTTATTGTAGTTTTTATTTAAATTCTTTTTTAAGTTGTTTGAAAATTTACTTTTCAATAAATTATAGTTTTTATCAATTCTTAATACCGGGTTGTTAGCTATATGAATAAAATTTTTGTCAAAATATTTTTCAAATGACTTAATAATAATATTAATTTTTTTTTTTTTAGATAAATTAAAAACTTTCTTTAAAAAATTATTTTTTTCATTTTTATTTCTAAATTGCATGTCTGAGTAAAATGTTTGCAGAGGCCTATTTGCTACATACTTATTAAATAACGAATTAATTATGTAAAATTTTTGGTTATAAACTGATATTTGTTCATATTTTAAATAATTCTTAAAAAAATTTTTAATTTTTTTATTAGAATAAAATATCATTAGTTACAGCGTTTTGTTTCAGAAAAAAATTCTCTAGAAAAAATCTTAGTATTTAAAAAACCTTCATACAAGAAAGTTGTTTTGTACTTTTTTTTTTCTATTGAACTTGTAATTTCTTCTTCAGAATATCTTCTAGCAAAAGGAATATTTTTAATAGTAAGACAATTGTCGTAGTTTCTGGTAAATATATTGTAACAAAGTTTGAACTTTAAGGTTAAAAAGCAAATGATTATAAGCTCCAATTTACTAAATTGCCTTAGAGTATTTATAATGATAATTCCTCCAGGTTTTAAACACTTAATTATTTTATTTATTACAGCTTGAGGGTTATGAAGATGTTGCAAAAGACCAATCATAAGAATTATATCAAATTTATCTTTTTTATAACCTATTTTTTCTAAATCACTTTTAATAATAAATTTATTTTCTGAAATTTTGTAAAAATTAAATTTTCCATTCTTTGAAAAAAAATTACAAATTTTATAGAGATCTGTAATCTTATTTTTTTTTTCTTCATAAATTTCATAATCAATCCCAATATAGAAATCATCATCTCTAAAAAATTTAGAATGTCTGCCATCACCACACCCAATATCTAATACTTTTAATTTAGAGTTTGAATTTTTATTTATATAATCATTAATTAAAGCTCTTAAAATATTGTCTCTTTTATTAATAGTCTTATAATTGTGCCACTGCATTTGCTCATACTTATTAACGTATTTTTTACTTAAAAAAAAAGATTTCCAGAACTTTTTAGATTTTTGGCCTATATTATTATAATCTAAAAGATTTCTTTGAAATTGAAAAAAATTGGTTATACCTGGATGAGTATATGTCTTGTTTAAAACATTTTTTTTTTTTATAAATTTCTTTTTTTTTTTAATATAATTACTAATCATTTTAGAACCTAATTCAAAGGACTTCACATCAATATCAATTAAATTTTCAATTTCATTAATTTTTAAGATTTGAAAGTCAATAAGCTTTCCATCATCAATTTTGCTATTTACTAAATGGCAGGAGATTCCAACATCTGAAAAATTCTTTTCATATATTGCCCAAAAATTACCATTAATCCCTCTATATCTTGGTATTTTTCCATTGTGTAAATTAACAACTTTACATTTAATTGAGTTTAAAAATGGTTTTTTTAATAAAGAACAAGCATTTGTTATGATTAAATCAGGTTTAGAACTTGTAATAAAATTAATAAAATCAATAGAATTAAAGTCTTTTATTTTTATAGGATTAATTTCATTTAAACAATAATTCTCTTTTATTTTTTTTATAAATTTTACATACCTAATTTTTGAATAAATCTTTAATAAAATAATATCGCAAGTTTTTAAAAAACCGTATTTTGCAAAAGAGATTTTTAGCTGTTCTGTAATTTTTCTTAAAGAAAAATTATTCTCGTAGTAAATACTTAAATCGTATTTTTTTAAATATTTTTTATAAAATTTTAATGCAACTAATGCGCTCAGACTATTTCCTGATAGGATAGTTATTTTCATTTATAAAAAAATATACTTTTAATCAAAATAAACAATATAATTTTCTGTTATTTTTTTAACTTCTGATATTTCCATCCGCCAAAAGGCCAATGATATAAAAAAATCATAATTATGTACCCGATTGTTGTAATTGAAAAAACCATTTTGCTTTCACTTTGTTTTTTATCGTATCTTAGTTTAAAAGGAATTTCTTTTATTTTGGCTTTACAGAGGTTAAATTTGATTAATTTTTCAACAGTCGAAGAAAATCCAAAATTTACTAATTGAAAAAAACTCCCTTTCCACATTGGTATAACTTTTTTAATAAAACTCACTTTATAAGCTCTGTAGCCACAAGTAATTTCTTTAATATTAGATAGGCCTAATAATCTTCTCATTAACAAATTAGCAATATTACTAATTATTTTTCTGTTTTTAGGAATACCAGCCTGTCCACCACCTTCAACAAATCTGGAAGCAATTACAATATCATAATTATTATTTACAATTTCATCTATCATATATTTAATGTATTTTGGATCATGAGTGTTATCAGCGTCAAGCCTTACTAATAACTTTTCACATTTTGATTTAAAATTTACTATAAAATCTATCCCTGTCATAATCGTATTTCCAAGACCAAGGTTAATTTGATGATTAATTATTTTTATATTTTGTGCTTTTATTGATTTCATAATCTTAAGTGTTTGATCTGTTGAACCATCATTAATACAAATAATTTTAAATCTAATTTTTAATTTATTTAAGTCTTTTAATATATTTAGAATTAATTTTTTTATTCCATTTTCCTCATTATAAATAGGTAAAAGAATAAAAGCTAAATAACCGTTACTATATTTTTTTTTAGTCATAGATTAGAAAGTTTTATAATAATAAACTTCTTATTATAAACATTAATGCTAAATATAATAGAATAATTGATTTTTAATAAAAAAAAATTATATTGAAATTAACATTTAACGATTTTTAGAATGTCAAATCTTAAACAATTTTTAAATAGTGCATCAAATGTATCAAAAATTCTAGATGATGATTTTAAAACTTCAAAAAAGAAATTAAGGATCCTAATCATACAACCTCCTTCCTCGGATGCTGTTGCCTCATACATACCACACATTCAATCAAACGAAGATATATCATCATTTGGTTTTAAACCTCCACTAGGGATTCTGTATTTAGCGTCAACTTTGAAAAGAGATACCAATCATGATATAAAAGTTCTTGATTCTCAAGTTTTGAAATATAACTATAAAAAAGTTGTCGATTACGCTTTAGAATATCAACCAGATCTTATTGCAATTTCAGCATGGACCGACTGGTGGTATTCAGCTTTTACAACCGGTATGTTAATTAAAAAAGCTCTTCCCGATTCTAAACTTTGTTATGGGGGACCTCATGTAAGCATCTATCCTCAAGAAACACTCGACCTCCCTTTTGTTGATATGGTTATTAAAGGTGACGGCGAAATCCCTATTATGTATTTATCAAATTTGATTGCTAATAATAAGATATCAAACTTAGTTCCTGGTCTTCATTTCAAAGAATATGGAGTTAAAGAGGTTCCAAATGATATTTTTGTTCATCCAAATTTAGATGAATTACCCATACCTGATAGAACATTGTTACCAATAAAAAAATACAGCTCTGTTTTAGCTAAAAATTCATTTATTACAACAATGATTACAAGTAGAGGGTGTCCTCATAGATGCACTTTTTGTAAGCTTAATTTTCAAAAAAATATTGCCAGATCTGCTGAAAGTGTAATTAATGAGTTTAAAATAGTTGAGTCTTTGGGTATTAGTGAGATTGAAATCTATGACGATACTTTCACTTGGTCTAAAGAAAGACTTATACAAATATGTGAGGGGCTTATAAAGAATAAAAATAAAATTTTATGGTCTGTCAGAGATAGAGTTAATAAAACTAATATCGATATATTGAAGTTAATGTATAAAGCTGGATGTAGAAGAATACATTATGGAATTGAATCAGGTGTTCAAAAGGTTATCGATAAAATGAGAAAACAAATTAAAGTTGAAGATGCAATTACCGCTGTTAACAACGCTAAAAAAGCAGGAATGTCGGTTTTAACTTACTTTATGTTTGGAAACTTAGATGAAACCTATTCAGACATGCAGGAAACAGCAAAATTTTCTAAATCATTGAATTCTGATTACACTGAATTTTCTATCACCATCCCATATGCTGGTACAGAAATGTATGAAGAAGCATTAAGAAGCAAAATTATAGATCATGATTATTGGTTAGAGTTTGCTTTAAGGCCAACACCAAATTTTAAGCCTCCCCAATTAATTGAAAACAACGTTTCAATCAGAGAAATGCTAGAATTGAGGGATCGAGCTGTAAAGGAATACTACTTTAGGCCAAAATATATTCTTAAAGAATTAACTAAAACACTATCCGTATCAGAATTTATTAAAAAAGCTCGAATGGGTATTACCTTAGCACAGTCTGTTTATAGAAAATAATGATTTCCAGATTAAGGACTTATGAATCAAGCAGAGATTTGCTTAGCTCCTTTTTAATTAACCGGCACACAGATTTCATAAATTTTGAACAAGAGTTTAAAGATCTTCTTGGCTTCAAATACGGTCTAATATTTCCTTATGCAAGATCAGCACTCTTTTGTTTTTTGAAAGCACTAGGTTTTAAAAATGATGTAATCACATGCCCAGCATATATTTGTAAAGTAGTACCAAATTCAATTATTCTAAGTAAAAATAAAGTTAATTATATTGACAGTAGTAAACGTCATTTTATTCCTTCGCCACAAAATTGGGATAAAGATATATCAAAATTATCGAAATTATCAATTATAACACCATACTTTGGATACAGTGTAGAAACTCATGAATGTATCAAACAAATTAAAAAAAATAATAGAAATTCATTGATCATGTACGATTTATGTCAGGGATACCTTTGCCCTGATGATAAAAAAAATGAATTGGATGTTGACGTTTTTATGTACAGCATGGGTATCTCAAAACAGTTTTCTACAATTTTTGGAGGTTTTCTTGGATTTAATGATAAAGAAATTTATTTAAAAGTAAAAAATACTAGATCGGAAATCTTTAAAAAAAATCATTTGATGTTAGACTTTTATAAATTTTTTTTTGCAATACTATACAAAGCTGGATACTCAAAAAGCTTCGCTCCAGTTACGGAATTTCTGGACAAAAAAACAAATTTCTTAAATTTTTTTAAAAAAACTTATTTTAGTTATGAAAGTATTGAACTACCATTTGATGGTTTGTTTCACCTATCTAATTTTCAATCTTCATTAGGAAGAAAAAATATTAAAAACTTTTCTGACAATCAAGTTATTAGAAATTCAATTTGCTTAAAATATGAGAAAATTTTAAGTAAGAGAAATTGTTTCGTTTTTAATTCTTCAAAATCTCCTAATTGGCCTTTATACCCAATTGCAGTTAAAAATAAAGACCTGATATTTGAAATTTTTCATAAAAATAAAGTAATAATTGGTGACTTAATGAATTATTCCTGTCCTGAATTATTCAAAATAAAAAGATTTAAAAATTCTAATTTTTGGTCTAAATCTATCGTTAATTTACCTTGTTTTCCAAATTTACTTATTAGTGAGCAAAAAATAATTTTTAAATGTTTAAAAGATGTTATTGATAAAGAATTGATTTTTTCTGTCAACGAAATATGATTTTAAGAAAAACTTTTTTTTATTAAATTATTCATTTCTTACTTTAACATTTATTGTTTTAGAAGTTTTGTAATCGATTTGATAGAAAATAAGATTGTTCTTTAAAAAATCTCTATTTTTCATAAATATGTTATATTCATAAATTAGCTTATCATCTAAATTAGTCGGAAAATTACTTTTTAACCATTCTTGATCAAAAAATTCAACTTTAAAACCTTTGTAATCTAAAGGTAAATTTTTTTTGAATTCATTTAAATTTTCCATATTCATATCTCTTGCAGTATTAGCTGTAAATAATTTTGCTAACCATGGTTTGATTTTAACTTCAAGGTTTTCCGGATAATCGTCAAATTCTTTATCTGTTGCAAAAATCCATTGTTTACCTTTTTGTCCCATCCAAAATACATTTTTAAAAGATTCCAATGCAGTACTTGCAAGTGGAGTATAACAAATTAAAACCATGTAACCATTTGGTTTGAGAACTTTTTTAATCATTTCAAACATTTCTTTAGTATACAAATTTGATGCCCCGTTAACAAAAGGAGAAGAAACTCCTATTTGTACTAAATCATACTTCTCACCGTCACTTATTGCTCTTCTAATAAACCTTCTTCCATCCATTATATGAAGGTTTATTTTTTCATGTCTAAATGAATCAGCTACGGATTTAGGTTTACTCATTTTTTCCCAAGCTTTAATCATTTCTGATGATATTTCTACAACATCAACTTGTTCAATATTTGGCAATTCTTTGGATGCAAAATGAAATAACCCCTCACCAATTCCTATTTGCGCTATTTTTTTAGGTCTATATTCTTCATCAAATACCATTAATCCTGATAAATTCCAAATATCCATTCTATAGGGCTCTACAAGGCTTCCCCTTCCTGATGTGGCTCTTGATGATAAAAATTGCATAAATGACTTAGGGTTTAAGGGATGTGGTATAACAGTGATCACTCCAGATTTTCCTTCTATTGAATCTAATGGTTTTGTATTGCCAAATGACTGATTATAGAAGTTATAAGGAAGAGTAAAAATGAAAATTATTAAAATCCCCATAGTAAATCCTGTATAAGGTTTTAATAATATTTCATTTTTAAAATCATCAAGTGATTTTATTGAGCTAAAATATTGAAAGGCATTATCATTTAATAAAATACATCCAATTAAAACAAAAATAATTATTAATATCAAAGTTCCCCATGTACCCACTACTTCAAAAAGTAAAAATTGTGTAATAAAAACTCCTAGAATATTTCCTATAGTTGATAACCCTAAAATTAAGCCAAAATTTTCTCCTACATCTTTAATTTCAATGGTAATGAGTTTTACTAGCAAAGGAAAAAAGCCAGAAAAAAAAATAACTGGAATCATTAATAAACATATATATTTCATATTTTCTAGGATATCGTTTAAGTAATTATCACTGTACATATCATTAACTGGATTTTTAAGTGAAATTACAAAAGCAACAATTATTAAAAATAAAAGGATAAAACCAAAATTTTGTATATTTTTTTGGTCCATCTTATCACAGATCAGCCCTGAAATTAATTCACCAAATGCCATAAATATTAAAAAAAATGTAAGAATTATTGGAAAAAGTATTGGTAATGGCAAATAAATGTAAACTATAATTCTAAATAAAATCATTTGAAGAGATAAGGTTGAAAACCCAAAGATCAATGCTGCTATCAAATACCTTTTCGGGATGATAGGAAACTTTAAACTTGAAACATCTACTTTATTTATCTCTTTTTCAAAAAAGTTTCTAAAAAAAAGTGAAAGTGCACCAAGAAAAATATTCACAGTAGCTGCAAAATAAATAGATTTTTTTAATCCCAAAAATTCAATTAAAAAAAGACCTGAAATAATTGAACCTAAGGCTGCACCAAAAATATTAATTCCATAAAAGATTCCTACAAGTCTTCCTACTCCATCTTTATTTTTTTTTAATAAATCTATAATCAAAGGGGTTGTAAATCCCATTAGAAATACAGGTAAAAAAAGAAGAATTAGATTTATAAAAAAATCTGATAATGGATTAGGTACAAATATAGTTGAGGCTATTTGATTTCCATTTCTAATAATACTTTCTGAAAGAAATCCAAAAATGCCTATTATGATTTCGACAATACCATAAACAAAAAAAATATTCTCTTTTAACCTTTTTGTAGCAATACCTCCAACAATAGAACCAAACCCAAGGCCTGTCATAAATACAGCAACAGTTACGGCCATAGCTAAACTGTCAATTCCAATTTCTTGACTCAAAATTCTTTGCCAGATAACCTGATAAATAAGTGCGGAAAAACCGGAAAAAAAAAGTAACAAAGTTGACAATACTATTTTTTTTTCAAAAAAAAGATTCGTGCGCATATAACAATTAATCTTGTTTTAAATGTGTGTGAGAACGCTCAACTCCAAATTTTTTATAATAAATAATTGCTTTTCTTACTGTTTCTCTTAGTTCTGTTTTAATCATTTCGCCACCATAGTCTTTTAAAGTTTTAGAAGCGTCTAATAATATTGAGGAAGCTTCGTCTTTATTAACTTCCCTTATTTCAGGTTCAATATAATGATTAATTTTTAATTCTTGAATCACTAAATCATACAGATATTTAATCTCATAATCTTTACCAGAAGAGAAGTGATATGCTCCATGCCCCTGCCCGTCTACAGCTTTTTCAACGACATCGACTAAATCTTTTACATCAACAAAATCTCTTTTTGCCTTTGACACAAAGCATTTTTTATTTTCAGAAATTCTCTTAAAGAATGTTGGCAATGCACCAGCAAGATTTCTCGGACCAATTACATTTGCCAATCGGAAAGAAACATAATCTAGACCTGATAATTCAAGATAATCTTCGGCTGCTGTTTTTGAAATTGCATAACTACTATTTGCAGGTAATTTCGGATGTTTCAGTGTTATCGGGTTTTCAAGTGGTTTTAGTCCGTAACATAATGCAGTTTGGAAATAAATAAATCTTGAAACTTTTAAATCTAATGACTTTTTAATAAGGTTTACTGATCCAAGACAATTAGTTGAAACATCGCTTTGCCAATCATTAGGATCTTTATAAGATGCTGCTGTATGGACAATAATATCTGGCTTAAAATCATCCATAAGTGAATCAACCAACTTTGGGTTTTCTATACTTCCAATTTTTATTTTTAGCCTTTTATGTTCATTTAAATGATATTTCTTGCCTGTTGATAGGTTATCAATACCAAGTACCTGTATATTTTTTTCAAGTAAACATTCAGCCAAGTGAGACCCAATTTGACCTAAAATTCCCGTAATAAATACTTTCATAGTTTTTTAAATAAAAAATTTTCTAAAATATAGCATAATTTGTAAAAATATTTGATTTTTTTGAATAAACTATATAATTCTTGAATAGTAATAATGTATATCGATAAGTTTCTTAAATTTAAAAAAATTATAATAAATCAAATCACATATGATTTAAAGAAAAATTATTCAGGAAGTTTTCTAGGAGCTTATTGGATTTTATTGATACCTTTAATTTTTTTAGCTGCTTACTACATAATTTTTGTTAAAATTTTTAATGCAGAAAAACCCAATTTAGATGAGGGTGAATTTTTAATGATCATTTTCATTGGAATAATGCAGGTGGTTTCATTTATTGAGCTCCTAAATAGTTCAGAAAATTTACTCGAAAAATCATCGAATGTTAGTTTTAATTTTAAAATTCCTATAAATGTATTTCTGTTAGCTAATATAATTTCTGCATCTTTAAAGTTAGTTGTCAGTTTAATATTATGTATAATTTATAAAATAATTATATTAGATTTTAATTTATATTCTTTTTTTTCACTTTTTTTTACACTATTTTTCTATTTTATTTTTTGTTTTGGTATTTTAAAACTTACTGCTTTACTTACCTTTTTATTTAATGATTTAATTTTGATTATCAGATTTTTTTCAATTGGATTAATTATAATTTCACCAATTTCATATACCTATGAGACAATCCCTGATAAATTGAATCCATTTATTTTTATCAACCCCTTATCACATTTTATTTTTCAGTATCAAGATTTATTTTTAAATTCAACTATTTTCAATATATATAAATTTGGTATTTTGTTCTTTTTGTCATTTATAACATTGATATTCAGTAATTTTATATTCAAAATATCATTAAAAAAGATTAATTTCATTTGATGAATTCATACATACAAATTAAAAACGGCTTTTTTCATTATAAAAAACCATTTTCACACAAAAAAAAAAAAAGGGACTTTATATTAGATAATATAAACCTTGAAATTGCTAGAGGCGAAAAACTTGGAATTGTTGGAAGAAATGGATCTGGAAAGACAACTTTATTAAAAATTCTTTCTGGATTATATAAGCTAAATAGCGGTCAATATAATTCTAAAATAGAGTTTATAAATCTTTTTGAATCAAGTGATCTTGGTTTTCATGAAAAGTTAACAGGCGAAGATAATGTACTATACGCTTTAAAAATGGCCTTCAGCGACGATGAAAAGATTAAAAAATTGTCTAGTTATATAAGAGAGTTAAGTGATGTCGGTGATTATTATTTTAACTCATACAATTCATACTCTAAAGGTATGAAAGCTAGA
>MDTD01084009.1_pt1 | contig 13055 bp, 13 predicted proteins | sample 811221 | NCBI WGS metagenome assembly MDTD01 (sample SAMN05326646, study PRJNA326480) | marine metagenome | isolation source: seawater | place: Pacific Ocean: South West | collected 2011 | reverse complement strand
CTCGCACGCCGCCCCAGGGCCCTCGCACGCCGCCCCAGGGCCCTCGCACGCCGCCCCAGGGCCCTCGCACGCCGCCCCAGGGACCTCGCACGCCACCGTGTGTGTCGCACGTCCGGACGCAAGCTCGGCCCTGTGCCGTGCAGCTCCCCCCGTGGTTCGAGGGATGGGAAAGACGTTTCATGGACGCGGATCCGACGCCGTGGCGCTGAGCGGCCGCAGCAGTCACTGTAGCAGTCGCGGCACCAGTCGCGGCACCAGTCGCGGCAGCAGTCGCGGCAGCAGTCGGCGACACCGGCTTCAGTCGCTCCGCCGACACAGCTTAAGCTCGGTGGTGATGAACGAGATGGCGCACACCAGAGTGATGAACATCTGCACCGCCACGATCATGCGGCACCACGTCGTCTTCGGCGACACGTCGCCGTAGCCCACGGTGGACGCCGTGGTGAGAGAGACGTAGACGCGGTTCTCGAGCTTCTTAAACCAGCTCGAGTCGTTGTTCTCGTTGAGGCCGTGCCAGTGGTTCGAGTCGTAGAGTAGCGTCATGTACACGGCCGAAAAGCAGGCCACGATGACGAGCCCGAGCAGCGACGCGCGTACAATGCAACTCATGTGCGCGCGCGCACGCACGGCGTGTGTATGTCCGGAGAGCGGATAAAAAAAAGATTTGCTGTTGTCAAGCAAAGCGACCCGGATGAATGCCGACCTCACGCTGACGAACTTGATGGTCATTGGGAGCATCGGCGTCAACGACAAGCTGGTCGTGTTCGACGGGTCTGTGTTCAACATACGGCCCAACACCACGTTCCGGGCCGCGGTGCGGTGGTGGTACGGCGAGACGCGTTACAACAACTTCACGTCTCTTCATTCAGTCATATGCTCCGCAATGAACCTCATCGAACTGTTCGTGCTCCGGGGAGAGTTCGAGAAGGCCAGTCGCTTGCTCGACGCTCTCCCGGGCGTGCTGACCGGGCTGTCGAACGTGAAGCAGACCTACCGCGACGACGTGGAGATGAGCAGCAAAATCCAGCTGCTCATTCGAGACGTCCAGCACTTCCTCCAGCGGCACCGGACGCCGTCGCCGCAGCTGGCACCGTCGCCGCAGCCGACCGCGCCGGTGTCGCCGCTGCACGCGATGCCGTCGCCGCTGCACGCGATGCCGTCGCCGACCCGATCTTCGTCGCCAGGGGAGGCAGCCGCGCAGGAGGGCCCCTGAGAACGGCATCCGCGCGGCTTCTTCCTCTCGACCGCTCACGCGGCGCGCGTGTCGTTCGACGACCAGAAGGCTCGCACCGCCCGGTTGGCGACGCCCATGGCGGCCCGGTGAGGCACGCTCGCGTCGAGCAGCACGGCCTCACCGGGGCTCAGGTGGACCGGACACGCAGCAGTCTCGTATATGGCAAAGAAGAACTGCTCGCGGCTCAGACGGCGCATGCGCGGCGCCGGCGGGTCCTGCTCGAGCAGCCAGCACATGACGGACAGGCGATCGTGCGGGGCCACCATGAGCGAGGTCCCGTGGCCGCGGACGCGCGTCCAGCTCATCCACGCGAAGGTGTCGTTGGTCAGGTCGCCGTGCGTCCAGTCGAACGAGGCCTCGCCACCCTCCGGCCCCCACCAGAGGAGCCTGCCCGCCCGCCGTTGCGACGGAGACACCGCGCGGCGGTACGCCGCGCGCAGCGCGTCGGACCCGGGCATCGACGCGGGGTCGCCGCGAGGGACGAGCGCCGTCGCCGTGGGGGGCGCCAGCGGCGCGAGCTCGCGCAGCTCGTTGGCCTCGAGGACCACGCCTGCGCGGTGGAGCCCGCTCATGAAGAAGGGCGTCTCCTCCCGCGAGCAGCCCACGGACGCCACGGCGTCCTTGTGCGCGACGATCGAAGCCAGGGAGCGGTCGGTGTAGCGCTCGATGCACCCCTGCATCTCCTCGCCACCTTCGCTCCACGCGGACGCGCTCGGGCCCTGCGCAAGCATGAACTCGCTCACGAGGAGCGCGACGCTCCGGAAGATCGGCGACGAGCTACCCATCAGCGCGTCCCGTATGGCGGCACACGATCGGACGACGACGGGACTCGAGCCGTACTGGCAGGCCTGGCAGACGATCGCGGCCGCCGACATGCGCGCCGCGCCGTCGGCGTGCCAGAGCGCGGCCGCCGGGGCGGCGCGTACGATGGTCGGGGCTTCCGCGCACACCTCCCTGAGGAAAGGGGCGCCGGACGTGCACACGCGCAGCGCGTCGAACGACGTGACAAACGGATGGGGGCTCGGCCACGCACGTAACATCTGTTCCCACGGCGCGACACTTTTCGCGACGCGAGTCGAACGGATCCATTTTTTTGGTTGCGTGACAGCAAGACATAATGACGGCATCTCAAGTGCTCATCAGCGACACCGCAAAGAGGTTCCTGATGGGTGTCGAGCCTCATCCTGCGCGAACATACCGCGCAGGTCGCGGAGGTAATCAGGCAACACCGTCGACCGATGATGATGATGATGATGAGTTGTTCGCATTTATTAAGGAGACGCAGAATCAAGAACCTGCGCCCTCTGGGTCCGCTAAGTCCGCTCCGCTCGTTGCGCCCTCTGAGTCCGCTCCGCCCGTTGCGTCTCCTGGGTCCGCTCCGCTCGTTCCGCCTCCGCTCGTTCCGCCTCCGCTCGTTCCGCCTCCGCTCGATGCGCCCTCTGGGTCCGCTCCGCTCGTTCCGCCTCCGCTCGATGCGCCCTCTGGGTCCGCTCCGCTCGTTCCGCCTCCGCCCCCTCCGCCCCCTCCGCCCCCTCCGCCCCCTGGCGGAGGGGGATCACCTGGAACAGGTGGAGTGAGATCCTTTTTGGACGACATCCGCGATCGACGAACAGACGAGCCCGAGCCGCCACCAGAAAACAACAAAAAAATTCAAACTATCGAAAATTTCACAGATAAGGCCACGACCATTCCAGCATATACGGTGTGCGATCCAAATGGGCAGCGGGACAACTGTATTTACGCCTCGTTCACTATAGGGCTCCCGCCCACCTTTGTTCAAACGTTCAATGATTTCAAAACGTCCAAGAACAATTTGGTCGAGAATATCGATGAACTATTCGAAATAGGTAGCAGATACACCGATAGTTCGACAGCTGACACTCTGGAGTTGCCGAACATAGAGTACAAACAAGCCTTCCAACATCATGTAGCTGCCGTCTTTTCACAGCTTATCCAGAAGCATAAAGACATGATTGCGGCCGTCTTGCTATGTGTTGGATCACTGTACCCCCAAGAGGGAAGCGGAGACGGCGGCGGTGGTGGCGATGCCTTCGTACCCTGTAACACAGTGAAACTGACAAACCCGTTTTCGGTAGAGTCCCTCACAGAGGCATGTGGTATCAAAGGCAAAGTCGAGCATGTGATCAACCTACCGATCTTGGCATCCGACGGCAGCAGTTGCTATCCTTTATGGGTCCAAGTTGTAAGTCGGATAGAAAGATTTGAAGTAGACGCGAACAAGCTCCTGGAACAACAGCGCAAACGTGCCGTAACAACAGAAGGAGACGCAGCACCAGACGCGAACGGCGACAAGGACAGTTGCGACGACCTCGTGTGTGTCTTTCTCGAGACTTTGCAGGATGGTGAGCTCGCGAAGACCGTATCAGACTTCAAAGCGGGCTTGACCAATGATTTCGAGGCGTGGCGAAAAGAAGCATTGGAAGCGCCAGCAACAGAAACACCACAGGAAGAGGAAGAGAAAAAAGGAGGGACAGAAGCGACTCCATTGGCAGAACAAGCAACAGAAACACCACAGAAAGAGGAAGAGAAAAAAGAAGAGACAGAAGCGACTCCGCCATCAGAGAAAATCAAGGCCGAACTGACTAATTTGGTGCACGACCAGCTCATCTCGGAATATATAATCAAGCTGACACAGACGGCGGAGGAAATAAAAAATACACAAAAGGATGGAGCGCTGGTCATTGCCGGGCGAGCGAATTACTTGAGCAAGGAGGTGAAAACGGGGACGAGCGAGAGCACACGCGACCTCAAGCAAGTCATCATGGACTCGATTTTCAAGGCCAAACCTCAAGGAATCGATGCGTACGTAACAGGACAACTCGAGGGCCAAGTGCAGACGCTAAAGGACGCCATCGCTGCAATGAACGCTTGCCAAGTCAAGATGGCGAGTTTGAAAACCATCATAAATATTCTGACGAATCAGAGCAGATGAGCTGGATCCTCTTCCCCGCCCTCTCCCTCGCGGTCGGAGGCTGCGTCATACACGGCACGCTCACCCCGGGCCAGGCGCGGGAGGTGAGCCACCGCTGGCGACCCAACGCGCAGCCGCTCGACAACGGCGACGTGATGCTCAACCCCGTGGCCGCCGCCAACTACGCCAGGGCGCGCGTCGCCATCGAGCGGTGTTCGCACGCGGTGGTCAGCGCGAGCGACGCCGACGGCTCGCTCAGCATGTTCATCCTGCAGGAGCGCGAGGAATCCCACCAGATCACGGCCGTGCTGTGGAACACGTCGCTGCGCCAACAGCGCGCTCGCATCATGTACGACCTCGATCACTGGTACAGGACTCATCTGGGCGCGAAGCTGCTGGTGACGCCGAGTCTGTCGTCGGAGGACGTGGAGGACTGGTACTCGCGGTAGTCCTCTCCATCCGGTGGGAGACGTACAGGGCGAGCAGAATGGCAAAGTAGGCAAACGCGCCTATCCGCGTGATCACGAGCGTTGCGCTGCGCTTCATGCCGCCCTGTGCCGCGAACAGCAGCTCCGACACGGTCGCACAGATGAGGTAGGTCGGCGAGAACGACGTCGTCTCGCCGCTGTTGTGCGACTTGACGAGCTGGAAGATGCCACCGGCCGTGCCAAGGACGATGGCAATTGCACCCAGCACCTCGGACAGGTCACGGGACGCGTTGCGCATTTGGCACGAAGGCATACAATTTTTTTCGCCCTGTTCCCGTCTCTCTCTCTCTCCTCTCTCTTCCGCTCGCCCGACGGTCGCGAGCAGCTTTTTTTCTTCAGACACCAAGAAAGAGGCCCATGCCAAACGCAGATTCGGTGTGCCAAAGCGCGTGCGATCGGAGGGCCTTCCAGGACCAAATGCCCAACTGCGCCAGCGGACAAGTGGCCGTCGCGTGTACCGACCGCACCCACTCCAACAGCAGCGCGCGCTACGTGTGCGCCCCGTCGTCGACCGACAGCAAGGGCGTGTACTTTGAACACCAGCGCTGGCGTCGATGATGAATTGTACCCGCAGCAGGAAAAAAATTGTATGCTACCTGTCAAATGAGCTCTAACCGCTGTGACAAGCTGCTCGTGGCTGCGTGCATGCAATCCTCCGATGACGCCAGCCGATGCAAGTGTGATGGAGCCCAACTGGATGCGTCGCAGTGGTCGGCGCCAGAGCGGTCCGCGTTCTGCCAGGCCGCCAAGGGCATGAACTTGACCGCGGCGACTTTTCCACAGGTCGCCGAGTTGTGCCCGGCATCGTCGACACGAAACGACGACCCTCAGCGGGTTTCGGCCGCACTATCTTACGGCGACGCGCCTCCCGCGCCTCCGGTATAGGTGCACCAGCAGACCCGCGGTGGCCAACGTCAGCAAGGCCACGGCGACCACCCGGACGATGTTGACATTCGGGCTGAGAAAGCACAGCGCGCAGTTGTCCTGAATCGTGGTCATGTGCATTTTTTGCCAGGCCAAGTCTCTCCTCGGGTACAGGAGCATGCGCAGGTCGCCCTCGCGCACCATCATGCTCATCAGCGCGTCGATCTGCACCTCTTGGGGCTCGGCGAGCGCGTCTGCGACCTTGGAACGTCCCCGGGCCGTGTAAAGGACGCAGTGGGTCAGTATGAAGCTGAACGGCGCACCCGTCGGTTCGCACCACGGCCGAGGTGCCACGTCGACGTCCGCCGTGGCACCCTCCATGAGGATGCAGCCGATCACGGCGACGTCAAACTCGTGCTGCCTGTGCACCAACCGCTCCACATGGGCGAAGAGCTCGGGCGTCATCGCACAGTCGTCCTCGAGCACGAGTATGGGGCCGGCCCCACCCTCGAGGACGAGGCGCAGGCTGTTCTGAAGCCCGACCGCACCGCCCGACGTGAGCTCCTTGTGCCACTTTCGCCCCTTCTCCAGCGTGTCCAGCCCGCTGCGCGTGATCAGGTTCGCGCGACGCATGACAAACGGGGCCACGCCGCGCATGTCTACGGCGGGCTGCACGCCCACTTGGGGGAAGACCGACCTCACATTCTTGATGTTCTCCGGTGTCTGCTTCAGGCTGATGATGCGCACCTCAAGCTGCTCCATTGCCCATGGGCAACAGATAAAATTGGCCGACGGCATGTCACACGAGGAAGCACCGAAGGGCCGCTCGCTCCATCGGGGGATCCCACAGCCCGGACGCGACCTCGCGCGCGATGTCGCGCATCGTCTCGCCATCGGTGTGGCTGACCCACGAGTCCATCTCCCTCCTCCATTCCCTGCGTACGTGCTCGGACCGCACCAGACGCTGCAGGTCGTCGAGCGACAGCGCCTCCGCGAGGCGCGACCGCAGACACGGCCACTCGACGGAAGTGGTGTGTCGCATCATGTGGCAGCGGAACGCCGTCTGTATGGCGGCGGCCGCGCCATGCGCGTGGATGAGGTCCCACAGCTCGTCCGGCAGCCGCGGGACGAGCATCCTTTTCTCAGTGAATAACACTTTAATATTGCAGCGAAACCAACGGTTGTGATACATTGACACCAATGCTCCGAGGAGTTTGCGTCGGCTGTGGCGCGGCGATGCTGGGTGTGGATGTCTGATTTGTAGGGTGATGTCCAGCCGATGGTGGAAAGACTTGAGGCATTCCTTGAGGCACTGGTGGAGGCAATCCTTCAGGCAATCCTTGAGGCACTCCAGGCGTAGCCTGGAACGACGTCGCGGGGCTGTCCGAGGGAAGTCCCCGGGGCACGCCGCGACCCCCCCTCGCGCGTGGGACGGCGAACTGCGCCGCTGGGGACGCCTGCGGCTCGCATTGGAACGGCTCCAAGACCGTTGGCGAGTCGATCTGCTCGACACGGCGCTGATGCTTACCGTCGGTGCCCAAGATCTCACCGTCAGCAAACACAGTGACGCTTCCTATCTGCATCTGCATCTTTGTTCCCACATCACCGGTCGCGAGACGCTTGCCGAGGACTGAGATCGCGTAGTTGGCTTCCACGTTCATCCGTGGTATGCAGCTGTCGTTGGAGCCTCCAAGGGCGGTCGCGCAGGTGAATGCGAACTGCCGCATCTCTAAACGGTCCTTGATTTCGTCTCCGTCATACTGGTTCGTTGGGCCGAACGGCAACAAGTACGGTATCCCCTGTGGCTTCTCCCCGGCCGGCGTCTCCCCGGCCGGCACGCCGGTGAAGGCCAATAGGTACCGGGCGACGGGGTCCTTACCTTGCGTAACGATGAGGACACCCTGCTTCGGGTCGACCGTGTACACCTGTGTGTCACACTGGATCGAGATCGAATCTCTGGTCCCAGCATCCCCCTTTGTTGCGGTATAGGCGATGTCGCTCAACGAGAAGTTCGAGAATCGCAAGGCGTCGAGTGGGAACAAGTGGTCTGCGTTTTTCATCTCCGAATACGTCGCTTTCATTGACAGCGTCGGCACGCCGATCCCGCCAAACAGCTTACCAAACGTCGAACCATCGGGAAGCGGCGACTTCGCGTCGTACGCAGTCGACCAGTTGGGGTCCACGGCCCACATACGGACTCTGTCCGGCGTCGGCACGATCGATGCACGTGCGCTCTGCGCGGACCTCACGCTCTGGATGGTCTTGATGTCGTCCGAGCTCATGATGGTGCCACGCTCCGCATTCAGGAATCCGGGGACACCGGAGGCTTTCAGCGCCTCGACGATCTCATACGGTTTAAATTTGAGACCCAAGTCCTTCCCGCGCAAAATCTGTTCCTGCACGCTATCTGCGGCCTTCATCAACGGCGTCTCCTTTGGGATGATCGGAAGGAGCAAGTTGAACACGACCGTCTCCAAGCTGTGATTCGTGTGTTCATAGATACTACTCAAGTCGGGCGCGCGCTCGTTGTCGTTGCTCTCATACTCCAGCATCTGGTAGCAGCCGACCGTGTACACGTACAACAGGCACATGATCAGCGCGTCGTTCTTCTGCGCCGCCTGGTTCAGCTGTAGGATTTGGGTGAACACGTCCTGCACCTGTGGACGGAGCTCGTTGCCGTTCTTGGGGGTCGTGATCTTCGCCATCGCGAATCCAGCCTCGGCACGCAGGTTGTATTCGGCCTGTGGCGCGTAACTGCCGTCGTTCTGGAGAGCTTCGACGTACCGTCGGATGTAGTTGTCCAAAATCTTCTTCCGTTCATCAAAGTCTTGATCGGACGACTCGGCGAGCAGCTCGTTGTACGCGACCACGATGTTGAACAGCCGCATGTCGGGGTTGTCGATCGAGCTCGGCTCGACCGAACTCATGTGGCACACGGTCTGCAACGCCCGTTCCTCGGCGGGCGTGAGCCGCGTGCTCGGCTTCCGCTGCAGCTTCTCCGCTGCCTTGCTGACCTCCACCTTGCACTGCTCGGCCAGCGTGCCCGACCTCTCGTGTTGCCGCGACGACGTGCTCGTTTTGACCGGCGGTCCGTACCGCTGCGCCCAGCGCCTCATCCAGAACGTCATGGCCATGCTGGCGACGCTGAGCGCGCTGTAGTAGGTCACGAGGTACTTGTCGTACCAATCGCCGGACGCCATCAGGTTGAGGGTCTTCATACGGATCGGCCCCTGGTCTCGGAGGACGATGAACTCCGCGACCGGTCGGTTGTTTTCTGGAAGCATGGTTACGACCAGGAGGTCGTCGTTGCACCGGATCTCGTCCCCCTTCTCGTTTCGGATGACGCCCGTGAAAATGCACGCCAGCGAGTACCGAGGGTGCAAGCCGTCGCACCACTTGCGGCCCATGCTTTCGGACGGCCTTGATATCAACGAAATCGTTGGTAAGAGGAACATGCCTTGCGAGTGCGCCCTCTCGATGTGAGCCCGGATTCGCTTGAGGGCCGCCGTCGTGTTCACCCCTTTGCCCTGTATCACGAACAGCTTCACGGACTGGAGCAGGTTCGTGCCCCTTCCGACGTCGTCCGGGAGCATGTCTTGCACCTCCTGCTGCGACGCGCCCATGTCCTTCGCCAGCATCCTCAGCTTGTCCACGTCCAAGGCCGCTCCTCGGGCGCCACGCGGCAGGCGGAACAGGTTCTCGCCGTCGAACTCGAACTCCTGCTCGTTGTTGGCCTGCAAGATCGCGCTCGCGATCTGTTCCGGCTTCGGGGGGTCGCTGTTGAAGCCCAGCATCGGAAAGCCCGCCGCGCCGTGCGACAGCCCGAGCCGACTGACGAACGACAGGTAGGCACCGTCGCAGTAACCGCTCCGCCGGCTCAGGTCTCTGACACCCATGTAGACGGTGTTGCGCATGACATTCGTCAGCTTGTCGCGACCCATCAGTAGTTGGTAATAAACACATGTTTTTTTTGTGCGATTGTCAACAACAATGAGGCCGTTGACCGACGTCGGCCTGCCGGCCGGCGTGTGCCGAGGCAGCACCCTCGACGACCAGCGCCACGAGGCGTCGGCGTGGGCGAAAGAGTGGCTGGCGTGGCGCGCGCCGTGCAGCTCCAAGCCCGCGGCCGTGTTCGACATCGACGCGACGCTCCTCCACGACAGCGCCCGGATCGAGCCCGTCGTCGACCTGTACGACTTCGCCAAGCGGTCGGGCGTCACCGTCTTCATCGTGACGGCGAGGTCGGACGAGGGCAAGGAGTACACCCATCAAGAGCTCGACAAGCTCGGCATCGAGCGCCCGCGCCATCTCTTCATGCACCCCTCGAGCGAGCCGTGCGCCAATTCTCAGGACGCGGCGAGGATGAAGCTGAGGTCGCGCGACCGGATCACGAAGAAGGGGTACGAGATCATACTCAACATCGGCGACGCGTTCTCGGATCACTACGTGCCCCCACAGCACCGCGCGCTGCAGAAGTCGTATGGCGCGCTGCAGTGCGGCTGCTTCGTCGACCCGAACGACGGCGTCGCCCACGTGAAGCTGGGGCACCCGTGAATCGCATCTGATTCACGCGCCCGCTCTTTTTTCCTCTGTCAGTCGATCAATAGGCTTGTCATGGAGAAGCGCATCAGCGCGCTGCGGGCGAACATCGACAAGATGAACGCCATGGAGCGGAACGTGCTCGGCCCGGTGCTCAAGTCCTCGAAAGCCATGACCGTCTCGATCGGCAAGCTGTTGCGCAGCGCGTTCGACATGAGCCCGTGGCTGCTGCCACTGATCGAAGGCCTGCTGCACGCGGTGATCTGTACCTACGCCATGTCGCTCGAATGCTATCGAAGGGGCGGTGCGGGAAGCTACAACTCGTTCCGCGTGTGCTGCACGGCGTTCATGATGCGCGCCTTGGGCAACTTCGTGGTAGGGGCCGATGGCCTGATCTCGAAGCTCTCCACGGTCTTCTCGATGTATCGGCTCTCCGGCACGCCGTGGGAGAACGCCCTGGAGATGGTGAGCAAGCTCTGGCGAACGTCCTACGATAAGCTGTACCCGCTGCTGGAGCGAACCGGTGTGATGCTCGGGCCGCTGACTGCGATCATGATGCGCACTTTCTCGCGCGCGGACTCCGAGGAGCTGTGGAAGGAGGTGACGACGATGGCGCCGAAGAAGCTGACGCAGCTGATCGCCGGAGAGAACGGCGTCCTGCACACCGCAGAGAGCCTGCCAAACCTCACTCGGACCATGCTGAGCTTCGTCGGCAGCTTCTTGTCGCCTCATATCTTTCGTGTCTTTACCAACTATACCATCGTCTCCAAGAACGCGCCCCAATGGAAGAAAGATGCATTTAATCTTGCACTCGTCATTCGGCTCCTATGCGGCGAGTTCGGTCGCGAGAGCAGCGACCCGCGCGACTTCAAACCCGCGTGTCACGCCGCGACCGTGCTCATGCAGACGCCGCTCTGGAAGGACGTCGTCCTCCCGCGTGTGATGGAGATCGCAGACGTGGCCAAGCGCGCGTCGAGGCGCGACCATCCGTGCTTCGCGTGATGGAAGGAAAAAAATGGAGTCGCACAGGAAAGAATGTCGCCTCCCCCCCACGACGCGATCAAGTGCTCCGGATTCTTCGGCGTGAGCGGTGGGACAGGGCCTTTCGATCCACGAGCCGTCGCCAACCCATCGGCCGATGCGCTGTGCTCCAAAGGGATCGATGCCGCGACCACGGGCTACTGCCTGTGCTCCGACGGACTCCCGCGATTCGTGCTCGATGGGAAGGCCGACGGCGTCGAAGTTCCGAAGTCCGTGAAGCCGTGGCAACCGCTTCTCAACTGCCACAACGTGTGCGCATACGTACCGGCTTACCCACTTCGCGTCCCGGCGCGTGGCATAGAGGGGATGGGGCGCAGTGCGGGTAGCAAACAAGAATCGAACAAGCGCTTTCAGCTCACCAAGCTGGCCGCGGCCATGGGATTCTTCACGGTCGGAATAGTCCTGCTCTACTTCAACATCACCTTCGAGAACATGGACTCCGTGGGGGTCAAGGCCCTGGCAAAGCTCGTCAAGGCCACCGGAGTGTCGGCGTCAGATAGACAGGTCGTCTCGATGTCGCGACTCCATCAGATTTCCAAGGACCTGCGCTGAGTTTCGACATGGTGGCGTGGTGCGCCGCGACGCGCCTGTACCATGACTGCTCCAAATGCCACTTTTTATCGCCATGCCGCGACCTCCCGGAACGCCTGTTCAGATGCGCGTGCGTTGAGACGTCGGCGCTGCGGCGATCCGACTGTCCGAATCTTAAGCACGTACTCCAAACCGGCGCCAATGAGCGGAGGGGCATTTGGTATGATCAGGACTGCAAATACCACTGCGTCACCCAAGCGCGGGGTGTCTGTCCATCCCGCGAATGCTGCGTAAACACCCGAACCGTCGCCAATGCGCTGAGGCTCCAGCAAGGCTCGTTCAATCTCACACTCTCCCGAGCCAGGAGAAGGTGTCGGCACGGCGGACGATGGTACGACCCGGGCTCCGAAGCATGCAACCTCAGGAGCTACTGTGCCGGTGAACCCGACCTGTTCGACAATGCGTGCCCCGACGAAAGAGATTCGCTCAGTCAGACGTGCGGGAAGCTCGGGTACCGGTATCGGGAGGGTTGCGCGAGATTTTATCATGCCTTGGATGATCTTCCGAAATTGCCGTGCGACGGCACAGTTATTCCACGGCGTGTCTTCATGACCGGGAGGGAGGTTCCGTGGCAGTTCGAGCGGCTGCAAAGCGACAACCGCGATTTCACGTTCTCCTACTTTGACGACGAACGTGCGCGCGAGTTCGTCGGCCAGGCGTGCGGCCGCGAGACGCTCGCGACGTACGATTGCTTCCTCGCTGGGGCTTACAAAGCTGACGTGTTTCGATACTGTGCCCTGTACGCGCTGGGCGGGGTTTACGTCGACAGCGACTTGATTCTGGTTAAGCCCATCGATCACACGGTCCGTCTCTGTCAATCGTTCTCGTTCGGCATCGATCGTCCCCACCCCGCCGACGGCACGTCGCAGGCACAAATGAAGATCCTGGCCAGCGTCCCGCGGCATCCGGTCCTCGCGTGCGCATTGGAGCGCATCGTTCGCAATGTCCGGAGGCGGATCAAGCCGAGCTCGCCGCTGAACCTCACAGGCCCAGCGCTCTTGGCGAGCTGTCTGCGAGACGTTGGCCATGATGCGAAGCCCAGTTACGTTGATGCTCACGCAGGCACGCATCCCTACAACGGGCTCATCTCCCGCTCACGAGACGGTATGTTGGGCGTCGCGGCGTTTGAGCGAGCCAAAGACAACGAATTCGCCGAGAATCACAGACGCGCCAACGATTATAGCGCGCGCTTCTACGAAGGGAAGATCTACGCCGCGACGTGTGCGATCTGATCTGTGCTACGGGCCGCCGGGAATGCTCAGCAAAAACGGATTTTTGTTAGGGAATCTTGCTTCATGATACATCATCGCCCCAATCGCTGCGAACATCACACAGACCATCACACCTTCGAAGATCATCATTTGCT
>MDTD01076640.1_pt1 | contig 13055 bp, 15 predicted proteins | sample 811221 | NCBI WGS metagenome assembly MDTD01 (sample SAMN05326646, study PRJNA326480) | marine metagenome | isolation source: seawater | place: Pacific Ocean: South West | collected 2011 | reverse complement strand
TAGCGAAGATTATAATTCCGAACGATCTCAACTAGTCGCTCTACCGATCTAGGATCCGTTTCTTTAATCACCCCATGCCCCAGATTGAAAACATAAGGTCTATTGGAGAAAGCCGATAAAACCCTATCAACGTGAAAAGGGAGTTTTCCAGGGTCGCCCAATAAGTATATTGGATCTAGATTTCCTTGTATGGGCACACTGTCAGATATCACCGAAGCGGCCCAGGCAAGCGAAACTGAATGATCTAGACTGACGGCATCTACATGTGTTTTTGATAGAAAAACAGGAATTTGAGCGGCAGCCCCTCGAGGAAACCCGATAATGGGTATATGAGGATGTTTGCGCTTAATTGTGCTTACAATTCTGCGAGTTGGCTTTATCACCCATTTGTTGAATCCGAAGCAATCCAGAACCCCCGCATGAGACTCAAAGATTTGCAGCGCTTCCACGCCAGCGTTTATCTGCGCATTTAAGTGGATTATGGTCGCGTCAGTAAGGACATCAATAAGCAACTCGAAACTCGTTGCATCAGACGTTGCCCAGCGCCTAATTTTTTGGAAGTCACGGCTCGATCCACCCTCCACCATATAAGTTGCAACAGTCCATGGACCACCAGCAAAACCAATTAAAGCGCAGTTATCTGTTTTTGCGTCGGCAACGCGCTCTATCGTCTCATAAACTGCCCCCAATTTATTTTGAGAGGAATTTCTAAATCTATCTAGTGCATTTGGTAACATCGGATTCAGCGGTGTGATCGGTTCAAGAACAGGTCCTAATCCTTCTTCGAATGTTACATGTTGCCCCAGTGCATCTGGAATAACCAGGATATCGGAGAATAAAATAGCGGCATCGAATCCAAATCGCCGCACCGGTTGCAGAGTGATTTCAGCTGCTAGTTCGGGGCTGTAACATAAATCGAGAAATGAGCCCGCAGCACGCCTAATTTTTCTATATTCGGGTAAATACCTTCCCGCCTGCCGCATCAACCAGATAGGAACGGCTGATGTCCGTTTCCCCGCCAGATTTCTCAACACTAAATTTCTGGTCGTCTTATCTTCCATATTTCCCGATTTCTTAACAACAAATTAGAAGTTAATTTAATAAGATGTTGTTGTTGTTTTACAGTGTATAACGTGGATTAAAACTATGCATATTGTATCCATATATTAGTGTGTATTAGCTCTACATGCTGTGGATATCAATGGCAGAGGTGGTTGCGAATCGCTTGGTTCCGATAGAAACAACTTTTTACTCCATCAAACGATGAACAGTGGATCATGGGAATAAAGTTTGTTGCAGCAACCCGTTTCATTTTTATACATTTGGTGCAATAAAGTTTTCCATAGGGGAAAAAATTATCTGCTGTTGTGGGTACAACAACATAAAAATAGAAATGCGTTGAAGTAGTTGTGGATAAACTTTCATCCATCCACATTTGTCAATAATTAATACATGAACCCAAAAGAATTGGATAATTATGGTCAAACGCTATGACCTTCACTTGGTATCAGATGCAACAGGGGAAACTATCCATAGTGTTGCACGTGCATGCCTTGCACAATTCGACTCGGTCGAACCAGCTGAACATCACTGGTCTTTGGTACGCACCGTAGGGCAAATAGATAAGGTTCTTAATGGTATCTCGGCGAACCCAGGTGTAGTGATGTTCACAATTGTTGATAATACGTTACGGATCAAACTGCAAGATGGGTGCAGATCTTTAAGGGTACCGTGCATACCTGTTCTGGATCCTACAATGGCGACTTTAGCTAATTATTTTGGAATAGAAAGTCGGGGCGAAGCCGGATTGCAACACACTCTAAATGCGCAGTATTTCGAGCGTATCGATGCAATGACGTATGCAATGGCAAATGATGATGGGCAATCTATTTGGAACCTAAAACACGCAGACTTAATACTTGTCGGCGTGTCTCGAACTTCAAAAACACCAACGTGCATGTATCTAGCCAACAGAGGGATAAAGGCAGCAAATGTTCCATACGTCCCGGAGGTAGCGCTTCCAAAAGAGTTGATTGAACTGAGGTCTGCAAGTGCGCCACTTATCGTAGGGTTAACCAATTCCCCTGAACGCCTGATTCAGCTGCGTCGTAATCGGCTCCGCTCACTATCACAGCAAGATGAAACAGACTATGTTAAGCTCGAGATAGTAAGACGGGAGGTGGCAGACGCGCGCCGAATTTTCGCGGATTATAAATGGCCCGTGATTGATGTTGCTCGAAGGTCAATTGAAGAGACCGCTGCTGCTGTCATGCAGTTAATGGAAAAGTAGTTTTGACTGTGAGAAATAATAGTCCGCTTATTTTGGCATCTGAGAGTAAGTCCCGAGCAACAATCCTTGAACACGCCGGCGTTGATTTTTGCTGCGTACCATCGTTTTGTGATGAAAAAAAAATCAAGTTAACGTTGAAACGCACAAACACTCCGACAAAAACTATTGCTAGGAAACTTGCTGAAGCTAAGGCCAATCTAGTTAGCAAGAAGCACCCAGATCTCTATGTTTTAGCTGCTGATCAAATACTCGAATGCAATGGAGCAGCTTACGACAAGCCTAAGAACTTGGAACAAGCGAGGCAACACTTGTTAGATCTCCGAGGGAAATCTCACTTCTTATATACAGCTACGGTAATTTATAAATCGTCCAAATGTGTATGGCAAAATCATGAGAAGCTAGAGATGCAGATGCGCTACTATAGTAATGATTTTATTGATGAATATCTTAGGACCTTAGGGCCTTCTGTATGCGAATCTGTTGGTGCATATAAACTGGAGGGATTGGGTGCACAGTTTTTCGAAAAGGTTAATGGTGATTATTTTTCAATTCTTGGGCTACCTCTGCTACCCCTACTAAATTATTTGCGCCAGATAGGGCTTTTGAAAGAATGATACCGAATCATAGAACGAAAATCGCGGGAGTTATCGGGTGGCCAATAAGTCACTCTAAATCGCCAAAAGTGCATGGCTTTTGGCTTAACGAGTACAACGTCGACGGCGTCTATCATGCATTATCAGTGTCGCCTAAAAAACTATCACGGGCACTTACAGGTATTTCTGCACTGGGATTTAGGGGCGTAAACGTAACAATACCGCACAAAGTGGAAGCATTGGCGCTGTGTGACAAAACTGATAATACTGCCAAGAGAATAGGTGCTGTAAACACGGTGACTATTTGCAAAGACGGTTCACTTTCAGGAACTAATAGTGACGCATACGGCTTTATCGAAAACCTTCACAATAACTCCTCTTGGACAGCTTCGCTAGGTCCTGCTGTAATCTTGGGTGCCGGCGGTGCTGCGCGTGCCGTCGCAGTTGCTCTATCCGACGCAGGGGTGGATCAGATACGAATTATTAATCGTACACCGGAACGCGCAGAGGCTTTGATTGCCGACACCCAGATAGAAAATGCGGTAATTGAAAGTTGGAGAGATAGACATGAAGCGCTCGAAGGTGCCGGGTTGCTGGTCAATTCTACTAGTCTGGGTATGGCAGGACATGAGCCACTTGACATCAATCTTTCCATGTTGCCACGATCAGCCGTCGTGAATGACATCGTTTACGAGCCCCTAATTACCGAATTGCTTAAAGCCTCAAAAAATAGAGGAAACGAGATAGTTGATGGCCTAGATATGCTTTTACATCAAGCAAAAGTTGGTTTTCATCTTTGGTATGGGGTTAGCCCTGAAGTTACCAGCGACCAGCGAGCATATGTTCTCGGGTAATAGACAATTGGAAAAGTAATTTATGCGTGTTATTGGCCTAACAGGTTCAATAGGTATGGGAAAGTCTACAGCAAGCTCTATGATAAAGGGTTTTGGTATTCCAGTGCATGATTCCGATCAGGCAGTACACAAGGCTTTAGCAGCAGATGGTCCAGCTTTACGCGCTATCAGACAACGTTTTCCGGAGGCGTATCAACGTGGTTTCGTAGATAGAAAAGCCCTCGGAAAGATTGTTTTTAACGATGATGCTGCCATCACGGATTTAGAGTGCATCCTTCACCCCATAGTGAAACATGATCGGCTCCGTTTTTTAAAGCGGTGTAGGTCACAGCAAATATCGCTGGCTGTCATAGACGTTCCTCTGCTCTTCGAGACTGGCATACACCAGGAGTGTTACCAAACTATTGTAATGTCAGCGCCATCGTCGGTTCAGGCTAGAAGGGTATTATCTCGCTCCGGCATGACGGTTGAAAAATTTCAAGCGGTCAAATCCAGACAAATGCCAGATATTGAAAAACGCAAGCTCGGAGATATCATTATTCCCAGCCACCTCGGGCGTCGCCTTACAATTAACAAGTTGAAAAAATTCTTTTATAATTTGCGGTGTCGGTAGAGTATTTTATCGGATTATAATTTGAAAAAACTCAAATGTTTAAACATACCTGTCCTATTGGGGTGTTAATAGCATGACTAGATTTGAAATAGTGTTGGATACCGAAACCACCGGTCTTGATGCTGCCGGAGAAGATAGGATCGTGGAGATCGGGTGCGTGGAACTTGAGAATCACTTGCCTACGGGAAGGACTTTCCATCAGTACGTCAACCCTGAGCGTGATATGCCCGAGGAAGCGTTTAAGGTACACGGACTTTCAGAAACCTTTTTGTCTCAAAAACCTACGTTTTCGCAAATTGCGCAAAAATTTCTTGATTTCATTGATGATCGAACATTGGTGATACACAATGCGGAATTTGACATGGCGTTTATAAATGCCGAGTTGAAAAGAATTAATCGTCCAGAGGTTCCAGCAGCACGAGCAGTGGATACACTAAAAATTGCGAGAGAGAGGTTTCCTGGCGCACCCGCCAGTTTAGATGCGTTGTGTAGGCGCTTTGGTGTCAATAATACTGCTAGAACACAACATGGTGCGCTGTTGGACTCGCAGATATTGGCTGAAGTATATTTGGAGCTTATTGGCGGTCGGCAACAAGCCCTCGTCCTGCAGGCGAATGTAGAAAAATCAAAAAAAGAAAATATCACGGAGAAAAAGCGTCTTGCCGCACGGCCCCACAGTGCTAGCGATACTGAACTCGCAGACCATATGATTTTGGTCGATAGTATCCCCAAAGCAATATGGCGACGTTAGTCAGTTTCTTCCTGTTCGTCTTCGCTGGCTACAGCGGTGCCTTGAGCATAAATGTCCATGAAATCAACCGGATTCAAAAGCAGTGGAGGGAAACCACCGTTTCGGACGGTGTCTGAAAGGATTTGCCGTGCAAATGGGAACAATAAACGAGGAGCCTCTATCAGCAAAAGCGGCTGAATGTGTTCGTCCTCAACATCACCAATCACAACGTGCCCGCTGTACTGTAACTCAACTACAAACACTACCTCTTCATTATGGCGGGCGGTGGCTTCAAGGAGTAGTGTGACTTCAAACCGTCGGTCGCCAATCGGTTTGGATTTAGCGTTTATATGGAGAGCAATCTCCGGTGTTGCATCTGCCTCTACTATAAACTGTGGGGACTGTGGATTTTCAAAAGACAGATCTTTTATATACTGATGGGTAATGTCGAGTGGGGCGTCTTCTATTGTTAAGTCGCCCATCTCCTCATTTTCAGTTGGTGTTTCGCCTTGGTCAGCCATGTGTAATTCCTCAAATCAGGTTGGCGGTGGCTAACACGGATCGCAGTTGGATACAACAGTACCACCACCCGGGTGTCGACTGGTTGCGTCGAAACGAAGGATTCCGCAATTTTTTGCCCGGATGTTAGTTAAACAACGAATAAAACCCCAGTGGGTTACAACAATCGTATTTACATCATAATTACTCGCGTGGCGACGAAACTCTTTGCATCGGCTTTCAAGCGAAAGTGTATCTTCTTCTCGATCCGGCCACCAATGTTCTGTTACGAGCTCAAAAAAGTTAACGTGGGGAAAATCCGCGCAGAGTTCACTTTTAGGTGACCCTATGTCGCATTCGAAAACCGCGTGTTCACCTAAGACTGGCCATGCTGCGATATTGAGGTCTAAATAACGGGCAACGATTGTTGCTGTTTCTAAAGCACGCCGGTACGGGCTCGACAAGATTTTTTGTATACCCAATCGTTCCATAGATCTCGCGGCATCAAGGGCTTGTTTTTTGCCTAAGGGTGTTAACTTTGGGTCTCGAATTCCAGGATCCTTACGGCTTTTACCGTAGATTACATTAAATTCCGATTGGCCGTGACGTAATAGATACATATGATACACACATTGATAGAATGATAAGTATGTAGAAAAATCAGAGGTTCTTATTATTTTTAGAACCCTCGTGATCGTGATTTTGTAGGGTATTATTATCAATTTCGTGAAATTCCCCATCAATCACAGGCGCATATTGTCGATCGTTATCGCTGCTGTTGCGCGTTCTTTTGTTTGATGGCCATACCCGCGAGTAACTCTGGTTCCTTATTTGTGCAAAGATTGTGTTTCCAAGAAATAAACGAAATCTCGGGATCAATAAGAAAAACCCGATGCAATCGGTCAAAAACCCTGGGGTCAACAAAAGAACGCCGGCAACCAATAAACATAGGCCGGTCAGGACTTCCCTAACGGGCAATTCATTCCTGTTTAGTGCATTTTGCGTATTTCTGAGCGCTCGAAGCCCCTGATGCCTCAGCATTCCAGAACCAATGATTGCCGTAATTAAAATTAACGCAAGCGTTGTCCAAATCCCGAAAAAATGCCCTGCCTCAATAAAAATGGCTATTTCAGCAATTGGAACTGCAACAAAAATAAAAAGAATCAGAAGCCTCATACTTGTCCTTTGGCTCTGCTGACCGTATGTAAGGTTATGGTAATGCAAACCAAGTCATTGCAATGGTTGCGTCAACAACCACGTTAACCTAAGGTCGTTATTAGTTTTGCGCAAGACATAGGGTGTTTGGTTTGGAAAAAAATGGGCTCAGCATTTTGGCTAGTGCGATCCTTGAACAAAAGAAAGGCCTTATAAAATGGGCGGCGACTACGTTGATGTAATCATCTTTGCAGCTATAGCTGCATTCCTTGTATTCCGCTTGGTCGGTGTGCTTGGGAAGCGCACGGGCCAAGAGGGGTCACGAGATCCATTTGGCATTGCTCGTAGTGCTGAAATCTCAGAACGCGAGGAAAACACCGAAAACCCGCGAGCAGCAAGTGGATTAGACCCTCGGGATCAAAAAGATGACATGTCAACACCGCTTCAGTCGGGTTTAGAAAGAATAAAAGCTGTGGACAGTAGGTTCACCGAGGCTGATTTTGAAGCAGGTGCTCGTAATGCGTTCGAAATGATAATCACGGCCTTTGCGCTTGGTGATACCGGTACACTTAAGTCGCTCCTGAGTGAGGCTGTTTATGCAAACTTTGACCATGCTATCACTCAGCGGAAGCGGTCAGGGGAAATACAAGAAACTTCGCTTGTAGGAATCGACTCTGTCGAGATAATTGAGGCTTGTCTGCTCCATTCTAAGGCGCAGGTCACGGTCAAGTTTGTGAGCAAACAAGTCAGTGTTTGCCGTGACCAGTCTGGGACTGTTATCGATGGGGATCCGGAGGCAGTGAACCAAGTGACCGATATATGGACTTTTGAACGAGATACTCGCGGGAAAGATCCGAATTGGTTGCTGGTAGAGACACGGAGCTCAAACTAGGATATTCTGTCCAATATTGTGTATTCATATCTTGCAAAACTGCTTACTTTAATTTTGGCGCTTGGTTTTCTAAGTTGTTCTCCTGTATTAGAGAAAGAAAAGCCTCTCAAATTAGAGCCAGTGACCTTCAAAAGCCTTCCAGGGTGGGATGATGATAATCATTCAGACGCCTTAAATGCATTCCGCGGGTCCTGTCAAAAGCTCATGGTTAGCGATAGTGGCAGTACTTCTAAACTATTAGCATTAAAACCAGACACTTGGCATAAACCCTGTCTGTCTATACCTAATGGTGCTGTCAATGACGATGAGGCGCAGGATTATTTTGAAAAATGGTTCCAACCTTATCTGGTTTTTGGGCCAGACGGGTCAGAGGGGCTTTTTACTGGATACTTTGAGGCTGAGCTGACAGGCAGTTTGCGCCGCGAGAATCCCTCTCAGACTCCGATCTATGGTGTCCCAAATGATCACATTACCGTTGATCTTGCTCGCTTTGATCCAAAATTAGCGGGCAGAAAGCTGGCGGGAATGGTAGAAAAGAATAAGCTCATTCCATATCATACCCGACTTGATATTGCTACGGGTGCGCTGAAAGGCAAAGCTGAAAAAATAGCATGGGCCGATGACTTAATCGATCTTTATATTCTTCATGTGCAAGGGTCGGGACGAGTGCGGTTGCGCGACGGATCGGTGATGAGAATCGGTTTTGCTGCGCACAACGGGCATGATTATCGCTCTATCGGGCAGGTATTGATAGCGCGCGGTCAGCTAAGACGTAATCATGCTTCCTGGCCTCATATTCGGCGCTGGATTGAAGAAAACCAAGATCAGGCTCGGGCATTGTTGGCGGAAAATGCAAGGTTTATATTTTTTCGTACAACAGATAACAAAGGACCAATCGGTGCACAAGGTGTTCCGTTGACAGCCGGGCGAAGCATGGCGGTGGATAAGCGTTACATTCCGATTGGCGCGCCCTTGTGGATTGTTACTCATTGGCCGACCGATAAGTCTCGTCCGCTAAGGAAATTAGTGGTAGCGCAAGACACAGGCGCTGCGATCAAGGGCCCCGTGCGTGGCGACTACTTCTGGGGGTTTGGAAAAAGGGCCCTCAAGCTTGCAGGCACTATGAAAAGTGCTGGTCGTTATTTTGTTTTGCTTCCGCGATGATATGGTTTGCCCTGCCACAACGCGATCGCTTAGAAAGTCAATTGTTTTTGCAGTAAAAAGATTTCACAATTGATATGTGAAATTGTTTGTAGAACTTTTCTTAAACATACATGCCGTGTTAATTATTTTAATATATCTCCGAAATCGGCATCGATTAATTGAAATCGAAAAACGTCACGGGGGAAGGGGCTGAGTATTTTTAGAAAAAAATGGAAAAAAAGAAACAACAAATTGAAGCTAAGTCAAAAGCGTCACATCATGATGAAGATATTGGGCTTTGGCGTCAAGTTGTTGCCGATGTAACCCCATTGAAAAAAAACTCTGCTGCGTCAACCGTCACAGGAGCGAAGCCTGATAGAAATTTGCAAACAGGCAGTGAGAAAAGTTGGCCCTCCCCTGAAAGCGACTTTTTTCAAGTTAAAGTACCCGTCGCCCCTCTTTCACATGGTACGCTTGTAGGCTTGGATAAGCGCACAGGGGAGCGTTTGAAGCGCGGTAAGTTGCCAGTTGAGGGACGTCTCGATATGCATGGTATGAGCCAGGAAAGAGCATATAGTGCGTTAAACAGGTTTGTATTGGATAAACAAGCTGCAGGAAAGAGGTGCGTGGTGGTGATTACGGGCAAGGGGAACCGTGATGGCGGCATGGGCGTGTTAAAAGAAGCCGTTCCCCGTTGGCTAAATGAGCCCTCTTTACGTAAGCATGTTTTAGGCTTTGATTACGCATCGCCGCACCTTGGCGGCACTGGTGCTCTTTACATTTTATTGAGGCGTAAGCGTTCTTAAAAATTAAATTTTTTCAACAGGGTCCTAGAAAAAGCTATTATTAACGATGACACCGTTTGGCCGGGAAATTAGAAAAATGCGTTCCGAAAGAGGGGTAACACTCTCTGACATGGCAAAGGCATTGCAGGTGTCGCCGGCGTATCTGTCTGCCTTGGAGCACGGGAAACGGGGTAATCCGAGTAAACCATTGGTCTACCAGATTTGTTCATATTTTAACATCATATGGGATGATGCTGAAAAAATTCAAAAGATAGCTGCTGTTTCAAGGCCGCGTGTGGTTGTTGACACTAGAGAATTAACATCCGATGCCACCTTACTAGCTAACTTATTAGCCGATCGGATTCAAACTCTATCTGAGGATAAGATAAGATTCCTTATAAAATATCTCAGCTTAAAAAAAGAGCATGAGCCTGACAAGACATCACATTGAAGTGATCAAAGAATAAACTTAGACAGGTCAGCGTCTTTCGCTAAGTTTTCTACCCTGCTTCGCACATACTCACAATCAATCTGCACCTCCTCATTAGGCCGGTCTGTAGCAGTGAAGCTAATTTCCTCCAGAAGCTTTTCCATAACGGTATGAAGACGCCGAGCGCCTATGTTCTCAACGTTCTCATTGATTTCGGCGGCTAATTTGGCTAACTCGGTAATGGCCTCATCATGAAAAACAAGCGTCACTTTCTCCGTTTTAAGCAATGCTTCGTATTGGCGGATGAGGCTGTTCTCCGGCTCTTGCAAGATGAGTTCAAAATCACTTCGGGTAAGAGCTTTCAGCTCAACTCGGATTGGCAGTCTTCCCTGAAGCTCCGGTAACAAATCAGACGGTTTTGCTAGGTGAAATGCGCCAGAAGCAATGAAGAGAATATGATCCGTATTTATTGGCCCGTGCTTCGTGGACACAGTAGTTCCTTCGATTAAGGGTAGGAGGTCACGCTGCACCCCTTCACGGCTTACATCTGCTCCATGACGTTCCGCACGAGCGCACACTTTATCAATCTCATCAATGAAAACAATCCCATTTTGAGCAACGTTTTCCAAGGCAGCACGCACGACTTTGTCTTCGTCTACCAGTTTGTCTCCTTCTTCCGTTACAAGAACACTAAAGGAATCTGCCACGGTCATGGTCTGTTTGCGCGTACGTTCCCCGAACGCTTTGCCCATTATGTCATTAAGGTTAATCATGCCCATCTGTGCGCCAGGCATGCCAGGTATGTCGAAAGTGGGCATACCGCCTCCGCTGCTATCGACGAGTTCGAGCTCAATTTCTCGATCATCGAGCTCACCATTCCGAAGTTTTTGTCTGAAAGAACTGCGAGTGTTTGCGCTTGCGTTCTCACCAACAAGAGCATCTAGGACCCTCTCTTCTGCCATCAACTCTGCTTTTGCAACAACTTCTTTGCGGTGTGTTTCCCGTGTCATGTGAATAGCATTGTCGACTAAATCACGTACGATTTGCTCCACGTCCCTACCAACGTAACCGACTTCAGTAAACTTTGTAGCCTCAACCTTCAAAAAGGGCGCATCTGCTAATTTCGCAAGACGACGCGCAATTTCGGTCTTTCCCACGCCTGTCGGGCCTATCATGAGGATATTTTTTGGTAAAACTTCATCTCGCATTTCTTCTGGGACATTTTGCCGCCTCCAACGATTTCTCAATGCTACGGCTACAGCACGCTTGGCTTCATTTTGACCTATGATATAACGGTCGAGCTCGGAGACGGTTTCGCGGGGTGTGAGAGCAATCATAATTTCTCAATGATAATGTTATTGTTTGTGTAGACGCATATGCTTGACGCAATTTGTAATGCTTGCTTGGCTATATCTTCGGCCTCGAGGTCGCTTGCGTGTACAAGGCCGCGCGCGGCTGCCAGTGCAAATGGTCCGCCCGATCCTATACCGATAAGCCCATCCTCAGGCTCTAAAACATCACCGTTTCCGGTGAGTGTTAATGAAACGGATTTATCTGCAACTGCCATCATAGCCTCCAAGCGCCGCAAATAGCGATCTGTACGCCAATCCTTGGCAAGCTCAACGCATGCCCGTGTAAGTTGGCTCGGATACTGCTCGAGCTTTGCTTCCAGTCGTTCAAAAAGCGTAAACGCATCAGCAGTTGCGCCTGCAAACCCAGCGATCACACCACCATCACCTAAACGGCACACTTTGCGGGCATTGGCTTTTATAATTGTCTGGCCAAGGCTCACTTGCCCGTCACCCGCTATAACAACATCGTTTTTACGACGGATTGCAAGTATTGTGGTTCCATGCAAGGTCGATTGATCTGACATAGTGCTTATTAACCTTCAGTGTCTACGATCTCTTTTGCTACTCTACCATGTGGTAATTTGTGCCTCAGGATCAAGAGGAGATTGACGAGTGCTAATATCGATCTCAAACTTCTTTTATTATCATTTTAGCGATATTGCTAGAAAGACCGCCATTTTGTCTCTACATAGGTGTACAACTATTAAACCATCTTACGGTTGAGGAAAAATTCATGCGCACAGCCACCGTTGAACGTAAAACCAAAGAAACACAAATTTGCGTTGAAATTAACCTCGATGGCAATGGTGAGTACAACGTATCCACTGGAGTAGGATTTCTTGATCATATGCTTGAGCAACTGGCGCGTCACAGTTTGATTGATGTTTCACTCAAGGCACAAGGCGACCTTCACATAGATTTCCACCATACTACTGAAGATACGGGATACGCGATTGGTGAGGCAGTAGCAAAAGCGCTTGGTGACCGTAGAGGAATTAATCGCTATGGCAGCAGTTTTATACCTATGGATGAGACGCTCACCCGTGTCGCACTTGATTGTTCAAATAGGCCGTTTTTGGTGTGGCGAGTTAATTTATCCCAGCCGAAGCTTGGTGATATGGACACTGAGCTATTTAATGAGTGGTTTCAAGCATTTTCGCAATCAGCAGGTATTACCTTACACATCGAGAATTTCTATGGAGATAACAATCATCACATTGTGGAGTCCTGTTACAAGGGGCTTGCACGTGCGCTCAAGCAGGCTATAGGCGTTGATCCGCGTCAGGCGAATTCAGTCCCCTCAACAAAAGGGGTGCTGGGCGGCTCACTATGAGGTTTTTGTGCTAGGAAAGCTTATGACCGTTGTAATTATTGATTACGGCTCTGGTAATTTACACTCTGTTGCAAAAGCGTTTGAATGCCAATCTACTAGGAAGAAAGGGGCACATGTGCGAGTAACCAATAAGCCTGAGGAGGTGGCATCTGCAGACCGAGTGGTCTTGCCCGGGGTAGGCTCATACGGCCATTGTAAGGAAGGATTGTCAGCCATTGATGGTCTAATCGAAGCCCTTGAATTTGCCGTTCTTGAGAGAGGCCAGCCATTTTTAGGTATTTGTGTTGGGATGCAGCTGATGTCTACACTCGGGCTAGAGCACGTTCAAAACAAGGGCCTCAATTGGATTCCTGGCGTTGTGCGGCCGATAAGTGTTTTAGACAAATC
>MDTD01149384.1_pt1 | contig 13056 bp, 13 predicted proteins | sample 811221 | NCBI WGS metagenome assembly MDTD01 (sample SAMN05326646, study PRJNA326480) | marine metagenome | isolation source: seawater | place: Pacific Ocean: South West | collected 2011 | reverse complement strand
TGATGAGGAAGAGAAGTAATTTTTAAATTTACTTAGTTCTGAATTTTCTTCTTTAGACTTATTTGATATCAATTCGCAGTATTATTCTATATTAAATAAACTATATTATTTTAATAATGTTATGTGCCCCGTAATTATATTAGTTGGATTTTCTGGTTCACAAGATGTATATTCTAGTTTCCAAATGTACATACCTTCTTCTGCTAATATACCATTAGGAGCAGTGCCATCCCAACCAATATTACTATCGTAACTTTCAAAAATAATTCCTCCCCAACGATTTAAAATAGTTAAATGCCATGAATAAGAACCTAGGTAAGCTACAGGTAAAAATGTATTATTAAATTCATCGCCATCTGGTGTGAAAGAATTTGGAGCATATATTGTATAGGGTTCTATAATTATTTTAGATCTAATAGAATCTTTACAACCAAATTCATTAGTAACTATTTGTATTGGGTAATGTGTTCCACCTGATTGATAAACATAATGGGGAGATTGTTCATTAGATGTGTTATTTAAATCATCAAAAATATAATAATGTGAGTTTGCACCAATTGATTCATCATTAAATATGATTAAACTATTGCAGATATCAGTAATATCCATATTGCTTGAAAAACCTGCTACAGGATTTGGTTTCACACTTATCATATTTTCTTGAGTCATGTCTAATGTGTCAATACAGCCAGATAGTGTTTCTATAATTAGAGATACAGAATAATCACCAACGTTTATATATGTATTGATTGGATTTTGTTCTGAAGAAATATTACCATCTCCAAAATCCCAAGAGTAAAGAATATCAGTTTCTGCAAAGCTTTGGTCAATAAATCTAACTTCAAATGGTGAGCATCCAAAATTCGACATACTTGAGAAGTTAATACTTGGTTCTTGATATATATAAATATAATTAGTCACACTCTCTATACAATCATCATGAGTTCCTGTTAAAGTAATTGGAATTGATCCTGTTATAGAGAATGAAACATTTGAAACATCAATATCTGTTGATGAATTAACATTAGAGTTGTTTCCAAAATCCCAAGTGTATATAGCATGAGAGGGACCGCTTACAGTTCCATCAAAGTTGAAGCTATTATTAGTAAAACATAGTGAATCTTCAGAGGAAAAGGATACCATTAACTCTTCATTTAAAATTATAGTTTCTACTGCTGTATCAGAACAAGAAATTGATGAGCCTGAGATTAATGATATATTGTAAGTTCCAGAAGCAGGAAATGTGAATGTCGGGTTTTCTAAATTACTTGTATCAGCATTTGTTCCACTAACACCAAAGTCCCATGAATATATTGTAGATTCTTGTGAATTATTACTGAAATTAATTGATAAGCCTTCACATTCAATGTTTTGTGGTATAATTATCTCTGATATTGGTTCTGGGAAAATATATACTGAGTCTGTATATGATGCACTACAAGTTCCATATTCAGCATTTAATGTTATTGGTATAAAACCTGTTGAAGAAAAGCTAATATTATTTACATTTTGAGTTGTTGCATTTGCTTGATTTGCATTTGGCCCAAAGTCCCAATTATAGGTTGTTCCGGGAAGGGTATTTGTAGGACCAATAAAATCAAAGTTATTATTGAATATACACATTGAGTCATTTGATGTAAACAAAATATCAAGTTGATTATTTATTATAATATCCATATATGTTGTATCGGTACAAGGCCAACCTGGATTTACAACAAGCATAACTTCATATTGACCTGGTGAGGGATATGTAAAAGTAGGTTCAAATGAAGAACTTATATCAGTATTAGTACCTGATACACCAAAGTCCCAAGCATAATTTGTTCCACCAAAAGAATTGTTAACAAAATCTACAGTAAGTCCATCACAATATGATGTGAAATTAGGTAAATCAACTTGGTTAGGAAGAATTGCTTGTAAATCTACTTGACAACTAAATACATTGAAAAGAAAATCGCGGACAGTTTGATTGATAACAACACCATTACGCCATTCTTGAACTTGTATTCCTACAACAAATAATCCTGTTAGATTCGGTGAAGCATTTAATGAGCCTGAATTGGGGTCAATATTTATTGATGCCCCAGGCCCAAGAGGGTTTGTAAAATTGAAGCCTCCATTCCAAGTTACATTAGAGTATGGTGGTGGTGGAGCTGGATTTGGTAATGGGTTTAGACCCGATGCTCCAGTAAATGGAGTAATTAATGAATATGTTAATAGATCTCCATCTGGATCTGTAGCACTATGGTCGAATATTAAATCTGCATTATTACAGAGCACTAATGGTGGATAATTTGTGAAACGAGGGCTGCTATTGATAAAGTTATTCCCGCCAGGCACATGACATGTTAATGTAAATCCAGCATCATCAGGATTGACAAGGTTAGAAATATTAGGTCCTCTACAACATCTTTGGTATGTTATGTTGTAACCACCTTGAGAAGGAGGTAAGTTAATAATAGTTGTATATAATGCGTTTTCTGTACAGACATTTGATGGAGGTGTTACACAAGGATTATTAAATATTATAGGGACATTTGAACTTCCAGGGTAAGGAACAGAGATGTTTTGAATTAATAAATTATTTTCATTATAGACAGCTAAATATAATGGACTATCAAAACTAGCTCCGGTAGATAAACAATCTCTATATACTGAAATATAAAATTGATAATTATTGCTACCCAAGTAGTCATAATATATTTCTCCACCAACAATATGGGATGCATTTGTAATGAATATATTTATTGATAATATTATTGTAAGAAAAACCTTCATTTAAGAATAATTATTCGTATAACGTAAAGTTAAGGAAATAGTGTCGTGAAAGTAAAAAAATATTGATAGTTATTCTATTTTTTTAATTGATGTATTAAATGAAAAATCAAGTTCTTTACAGATTTTTGAAGTATTTATTTTTCTGTGGATAATTTTACTTGAACTTTCAAAGCTAACAGGAAGTAAATTGTATTTTTCTATCATTTTATCGTAGTAAATCTTTCTTTCAGGGTTATATGGATTTACTAAATTATAAGTATAACCAAAATGTGATTTTTTTATTATGACTTTAATAGCATTAATAACATCATTTATATGAACTAAGTTAATTAGTCCTTTAGGGTTCTTAATATTTTTCTTACCCTGAATAATATTTATTGGATGACGATTTAAACCAACCAATCCACCAAGCCTTAAAATGGTTAATCTAGAATTCAGTAATCCACTTAATTTTTTTTCAGCAATAAGAATAGGAGAAGATTGAATCAATTTTTTCGAGTCTTCATTATATTCTCCAGAAAGGTTTTCATAAACGCTAATTGAGCTAGTAAATATAAATTTAGATGTTTCAGGAAATTGATCTACAATTTCAATTAACTTATCTCCGTAATAATTTTGATTTTCTTTTTTTAAAGGTGGAATTGTAATAACAATAATATCGATGGTTGAGGTTTGTTGTTGATTTATAAAAATAGATTTACTTACATCTAATATAAATGCATTAATTTCTCTTTTAATAATTGCGTTCTTTTTTGTTTTTTTTTTAGTTGATCCATTAATAGTATGCCCATCTTCCTTTAACTTTTCAGCCAATGGAGTACCTAACCAACCTAAACCTATAATACAAATATTCAATTTATAATTTTTTGTTTATATAAATGTACGAATGATTATCTTTGTGTATGTTATTTTCAAGAGCATTTGTACGATTTAATTGGATTACATTAATATTAATTTATTTAGTTGTAGTAGCTGGAAGTTTTGTTCGAATTACAGGAAGTGGAATGGGTTGTCCAGATTGGCCTAAGTGTTTTGGAGAGTGGATTCCTCCGACAACAGATGAGAAATTACCATTAAATTACAAGGATATTTATTCTGAAAAAAGATCCAAAAAGATAGATTCATTTTCACGTTTTTTATCTAAAATTGGGCTTACTGAAACAGCTGAAAAATTAGTTAAAGATCCAACACTTCGTCTCGAGGAAGATTTTAATGGAAGAAAAACTTGGATAGAATATATTAATAGATTATTGGGTTTTCTTGCAGGAAATTCAATGTTGTTTGTTTTTATATGGTTATTATTAAAATATAGAAAGTTGAATATAATTATTTTATCTCTTTTTAATCTATTTTTAATGGCCATTCAAGCATGGTTTGGTTCAATTGTAGTTGCTTCAAATTTAGTTCCTTGGACTATCACAGTTCATATGCTTTTGGCTTTATTAATTATTTTAATACAAATTTATTTTATATATAAAATTAGTCCTAAGTATAGGAATAAACAAAGACATCCTAAATGGATGCTGATATTGATTTGGTCAAGTTTTGCTATTGTTTTTTACCAAATGTTTTTAGGAACACAAGTCAGAGAATCTATTGATGAATTAACAAAAATGGGCTTTGGAAGAGAATCCTGGACTGATAGATTAGGACTTTCATTCTATATTCACCGAAGTTTTTCATGGCTTGTTATGTCTATTTTAATATTTGTTGCATGGAAGAATGAGATTTTGTCGAAGTATAAATTTATTCGTTTAGCAGTTCTTTTTTTAATTATAGAATTAATTTCTGGTGTATTGTTAGCCCACGCTGATATGCCAGGCCTTGTTCAAACAAGTCATTTGATTTTTGCCTCAATAATTTTTGGAATATTGTCCATGGGTGTTTATCGAGGGCGAATCATTTCTTAACGAACCCATTTTTCGCTTGATATTTATTACAAAATGAAGTTTGAAATTCGATTTTGTAATACTATATTTGCATTCTTGATTTCGTAAATTAGCGGTCCTATAGCTCAGTTGGTTAGAGCACCTGACTCATAATCAGGGGGTCCCAGGTTCGAGCCCTGGTGGGACCACTTAATAATTAAAGGGTTACGGTAAAACTACTTTAGCCCTTTTTTTTATTTCATCAATCCATTACTTACACCACCATAATCTGCCCATTCCCAAATTCCTGAAATTTTACCATCTCTAAAGTCTACAGTTTGATAACCAGAAAAATCAATATTCTTTGTATCAATAGATATGGTAGCGCCATAATATACTCGCACACTTCCATTTAGTTTATATGTTTTTTTATCAATTCCGGGCAAGTAAATTGAGTGGCCAATATTAATTGATATATTCATTTTTTTCATTTGCTTAAGTTCACTAATATATTTATTCTTACTAGTCTTAATTCCTTTTTTATTACCTGCTGGATATGAATAGAAAATAAAATCTTCAGTATAATAATTTGATATCTTTAGACTATCTTTTGAAGGATCTACAAAGTAATTGTTAATCTCTTTAATTAGATTTTTGAAGTGATTTAGATTTTTTTCGTAATCAGATTTATTGTTTTTACAGGAAAATAAAAGAGATAGTATAATGAATATGAGTAATAATTTATTCATTTATTTGAAATAAAAATTTTCATTAAAATTAAATAATTAAAATATTAATGAATCCAAAAATTAATATTAATAAGTATTCAGAAGGCATTAATTTTCTCTCAAAAGATGATATTTTAGGCCCTCATATCAATAGAATTTCACCACCAAAATATTCGCTTGATCAAGACTTTTTCGAATCTCTATGTAAGTATATAATTTTTCAGCAATTAAGCATTAAATCTGCATCTAAAACCTATAACAGATTTAAAAAGTTGATTAAAAATATTAAGCCTGAAATTATTTTAAAAACAAACAATGAACACATAAGAAATACGGGTGTAAGTAACAAGAAAATAGAGTATTTAAAAGAATTAAGCACGAGTTTTATAGAAAATAAAAATTATGAATTTTTAAAAAGCAAAAAAGATAATGAGATAATTGAAATTTTATCTAAAATTAAGGGTATAGGTTCTTGGACTGCCGAGATGTTTTTAATTTTTACAATGGGTAGACTTGATGTTTTTTCTGCTAAAGATATTGGCTTACTTAATGCTTTGAAGATTGTTTATAAATTAGATTATCGTCCATCTTTTGAAGAAGCAAATTTGTTGAGTAAAAGATGGTCGCCATTCAAAACAATTGCTTCACTTTATTTGTGGAAAATAATTGATGGGGGAGATTTAGATTGGTAAAGTATATTTAATTATTTGTGTTACTAAATTCATTTTTTTATTTAGAATACTATAATAAATCTGTTTTCTTTATTAATTTAGGTGGATATGCATAATATATGAAACTGTTTTTTTATTTTTTACTTCTTATAACTTTGGTTTCTTGTCAAAAAGAAGATGTTACTAATACTGATCCTAGATTAAGATATGTCGGCGATTGGAATTTTAAATCTAATAGTTATTCTTATTCAGGCTTTTACGACTATAATGTTCCACCAGGTTATTCACCAATATGGACATATACTGAGTCTTCTTCATCAGATTATAATGATAGTACTGGTATTATCTCTATTGGTCTAAATCCATATGAGTTAATTATTAAATATTGTAATACTTGCCCTAGTCAGATTTTTATGCTTAATGAAAATGGAGTAAATTCATGGACTTTAACAGATTCTACATTTTTTAATGACGTTGTACCTCCGCCACCAAGTTATTCACCTTCCTATTCAACGCTTAATATAGAGGGTTGGAAATTATAGAAAAACTTTATTGTTTGAGAACTTTTATATAGTGAACTTGCATATCGTTCATCACTATTGAAATGAAGTAATGTCCTTTTGGTAAATCAATATGTGGCCTCCAAACTATTTGATATTTTTCAGGTTCTAACATCTTTTGATTAAGTGTTGCTACCATTTGACCATTAATGTCGTGTACTGATATTTTTACATTTCCCTTTTGAAAAACACCATAATTGATTTCAATTTCATCAACAAATGGGTTGGGATATGCATTATAAATCATTCCTTTACTAAGGTGAAGGTTGTTCATTCCAACAATTGGAATACCATCTCCATTTATAATAATATCCCAAGTACCTTCAAGGTCTCCACTAGTATTTTGTGTTAATGGAATAATTCTATTAGTGGCATCATATTGTCCGCTAGTAATAGAAGCAGCTGCATCAGTAGGTATGTATGGATCATTTTCAAAATATAGTTGTGTAATAAGAGTATTAAAACCTGGTGGTGTTATTTTAAAATGAATATGAGATGGTCTATAAGTTGAACCATTAAGATATAAACCAGGTTTAATGGATTCAAAGATGTAATAACCTTGACTATTTGACATTGTTTTCCCCCTAAGGTTGTAGCCAAAATTATCATATTCACCTAGATTATTAGCATGCCAAACATCAATTTCTGTGTTAGGGATAGCCTCAGAACAATCTAGGTTATATACCTGTCCACTAATAATAATTCTTTCTCCACTTTCATTTATATTTGCAAGTTGATTATTTTGAATCAACGGAGCATTTGCAGTATAAAAGGGTCCTTGGCCATATGCATCCAATGTTGTTTCGTCACATGAATCTTTTGTGTCATTTTTCTTAGAAGTAGCGGAGTTAACAACAGATGGAAAAGCGGCAATGGATAGTAGCGATAATGATGTGTTTCTAAGAAATTTTCTTCTACTATTCTTATATTTCATTGTCTAGGTTTTTGACCTAAGATACAAAAAATAAATTCTTAAATTTTGAGCGAAGAGATACCACCATCAATTTGAATTACTTGTCCTGTAATCCATGAAGATTTTTCAGATAATAAAAACTCAACAAATGACGAAATATCATTGCAATTTCCTATTCTTTTGAGAGGATGTCTATTAGCATTATTAATCACTTTTTCTTCGCTATTTAATAGCTTTGATGAAAGAGGAGTTTTTGTTAATGATGGTGCTATACAATTGACTCTTATGTTAGGTGATAACTCAGCTGCTAGAGATTTAGTTAAACCTTCAATTGCACCTTTTGAAGACGCAACTTGTGTATGGAAATTAAAGCCTAATTTTACAGCTACAGTTGAAAATAAAACAATAGAAGCATTTTCAGATTTATCTAGTTTTTTGAGTAATGATTGAATCACTTTAATTGCACCAACGACCTGAAGTTCGAAATCTTTGGTAAAATCTTTTGGTGAAATTCTTTTAAATGGTTTAAGGTTAATTGATCCAGGACAATATACAAGACCATCAATTACATCAGGAAGAAAATCTAAGTTTAACTCCTGCTCCATAACATCTAGATGGAAATAATTTGTGTTTGATTCGAATTCATTATTGGAGTTGAAAGAGGCAAAAACATTGCAGTTGTTTTCTGTCATTTTTTTTACAACATCTCTCCCGATTCCTGATGAACCACCTATTATTAAAATATTTTTCATTTTATTTAATTTTAGAAGAATTTTCTTTTTTTTGTATGTTATGTTGTTTCCATATCATTCTTAAAAGAAAGAACATGTATGCACTAAAAATTGAAAATCCAACTAGAAATAGAGTTAAGTTTTCCATTTTAATCGTTTTTGACAAGTCTTATGAATATAGCAAAGCACAAGATTGATGGTACCCATATACCAACAAACATACCTTCGTCTTTCTGTCCTGTAAACCATAGTGTTACTGATAGAAGAAAACTGATAAAAGCAAGGACAACAGGGTAGTATTTCTCAATAAAGTTCATAGTAGTTTTATAAAAAGTTAATTATTCTTTTGTTTCTATATTCAAATATTTCTTTGAGTTTTTTCTTTAAAAACAATGTATAAAGGATGTTTGAAATAAATTTTAATGGCAATGCAAAGTGTATTTCGTCAGTTATTGTAGTACCAAAACGATTGGCTTCAAAGCTGTGTCTGTGGTGCCAGAGTTTGTAAGGTCCTATTTTTTGTTCATCAACAAAGTATTTTAAAGATTTTATCGATTTTATTTCAGTAACCCAACTGATGTTTATTAAAGGAAGTAATCTCATTTTAAACTTTATGATATCACCTTCTTTCATCTCTTCAATAGGGTTATTTAGTATTTTGAATGATAAACTTTTAGGTGTAATTGATTCAAGATTAGATGGTCTAGAATAATAGTCCCATACTTTGTCTAGTTTGGCATCCACATGTTGGCTGGATGTTATCTTGTAAAGACCTGATATGTTTTGGATTTTAATCATTTAAAAGGAAAAGGGCCTGGAGTGGAGAGAATCCAGGCCCATACTAAAATTAACAACTAACTATTTGACACATGATAATAAAAGCGGTAGATATTACTGAGACTATAGCAATTATTGTAAATATTTTATTTCTCATTTATTTGAAATAAATATTTTCTTTGCTTTCTCTCCACTATCTCCCATGACTTTTATTAAATAGCTTCCATGAATTAGATTTTTCACATCTATTCTAGTTTGATCTGATTTGAGATCATGCTTTATTATAATTTTTCCTTCAGGATTGATTATAAATAATTTTGAGTATTTTTTTGCATCTAAATTAATGTCAATGAAACTAGATGCAGGATTTGGATAAATTCTGATATCTGTATCTTCATTTATTGTTTCAATACTTGCAAATTGAGATAATAATACTTTATCAATTACATGTACTACACCATTGTCTGCATTAATATCAGGTGTAGTAACATTTGCATCATTAATAACTACTCCAGAACTAAGATCTACAAAAATTTCTGTTCCCTCAATTGTAGTTACAGGACCTGATACTAAGTCAGAGGACATTACTGTTCCTGCAACTGTATGGTATAATAAAATTTCTGATAAATTAGGTAAGTTAAGTATACCATTAATATCAGTATTCAAACTTGATGCTAAATCATTGAATGCGTTGTCAGTTGGAGCAAAAACCGTAAATGATCCTAGAGGTTTTGTCAATACAGGAAGTAATTCAGCAGTAATTACTGCAGTAGTTAATGCTGTAAAATTGTTATCGATAGCAATATCTACAACTGTTTCATTTGGTAAAATAACTGCATCTAAAGTATGAACTATACCATTAGAAGAAGTTAAATCGGGTGTAACCACTTTTGCTTGATTTGCATAGACCATACCTGATTGAGTTTTTGTCATTTTGATGGTATTTGTTGTTGACAAAGGTTGTGCAACTAATCCATTACTTACAGACGCTGCATCTACACTAGCGTCTAATACATGGTATAACAAAATGTCTGTTAAATTTGGGAGCGCTAAAATTCCATTTAAGTCTGTACCAAGATCTACAGCTAATTGATCAAAAGAGTTATTGTCTGGTGCGAATACTGTAAAAGTGGAAAAAGGATCTGTTAAAGCCGGCAATAACTCAGCTGTTATTACAGCAGTAGCTAAAGTTGAAAATCCATTATCAATTGCTATATCTACAACAGTCTCGTCAGATAAAATGACTTTTTCTATAGAATGAACTATTCCGTTATCAGCTTGAAGGTCTGCAGCATTTACCATTGCATGATTAGCATATACACTACCAGTGGATGTTTTAGTTAACTTAATAGTATTAGCATTATTTAACGGTTGTGCTATTAGACCATTTGTTACTGAAGCAGCATCAACAGATACATCTAGAACGTGGTATAATAAAATTTCTGATAAATTAGGTAGGGCTAATAATCCAGAAATATTCGTACCAAGTTGAAGTGCTAAGTTATCAAATGCATTATTATCAGGAGCAAAAACAGTGTATGTAGCATTTACATCTTGCAACGCTCCTGTTAGATTAGCTGTATTGATAGCAGCAGCTAAAGAAGAATGATTTGGACTGCCTGATATAACATCAAAAACAGTTATTTGCGAATTTAAATTACTTGAAATAGCAAAAGATATAACTAGAGTTAAAAATCCGTTTTTTAATTTGAGTAGTTTTGTTTTCATTTTTTTTGTTTAACGTTTATAATTTTTTGTTAAACAAATGTAATATATTTTGTTTAACAAAAACAAGAAAAAATTAAACAAAATTTCACTTTTTTTTGTAAACCCCTGTTATACAGCTATTTATATTTAAAAAAAACTAAATATTTTGAGCTAGTTTCTCGAATTCTTCCTTGGAATTGATTAGAATGATACTTTCAGGAACAAGTTTTTTGTACATAGATGTTTGATATCCACTCATTATTATTTTAGCATCAGTAGCATGAGTTAGTAGCGTATCAATTATTGTAATAAATTCTTTTTCTTCAATTTTGGCTATACAAGATGTGAAGATGTATGTTGGTTTTATTTTTGGAATAGCAAATTCTAAATCACTTATAGGAACACTTTGTCCCATGTAGAAGCAATTATATCCTTTAGATTTGAATAGATAATAATAAAGAAGTATCGTAAATTCATGTTCTTCTTTTTCATGAAGAAATAATAGAACATTTGAGTTTGATTTGTCAGTTGCATCTAAACTTGTTATTTTTTCATGTAAGTATTCTTTAAATAAAATTGAGAAAAAATGTTCATGAATAATTTGAATAGAATTTACCTGCCACAATTCTCCTACTTTGATTAAAAAAGGGACAATTATTTTTTCATATAACTCGAAAATATTTTTTGAATATTTTGAAAAAATATCCAAGACTTTTTCCTTCTCGAATTTAAGAATTGCAAGAGTAAGTTGATCTACTTCTGAAGTTGAATTGGAGGAATTTAGAATTAATGATTTGGAGGCTTCAAAAATTTCTTGTTCCCTCAAAAGAGCTATTTTTGATATTTTATAACTGTTGTTATAAAGTAAATTAATGTTAAGTATTTTCTTTAAGTCGTTCTCGTCATAATACCTTATATTGGTTTCAGTTCTTTTTGGTTCAAGTAGCTTATATCTTTTTTCCCATATTCTAATTGTATGGGCTTTTATTCCAGTAAAGTTTTCTAGATCTTTAATGGTAAAACGTTCTTTATTTTTTAAGCTATCTATATCCTGCAATTTGTTTAAGTATTTAGTTGCAAAGTTAAACAAATTGTTAGAATAGTATAACTTTTTCGAATAAACTTTTTTTAAATTTTACGAAAATTTCAAAATGATTCTTTTTACTGAATTGTAATATTGTCTTCCAAATAATATTAAATGAACTAATAATGGATATAATTGGTGAATTTTTTTTCTTTCATTAAAGCCATTTTCTAGAGGGTAAACTTCTTTATATTTTTTAAAAGCACTCTCTGGGTAGTCACCAAATAAAGCTAGCATAGACCAATCCATTTCTGGGTGACCGTAATATACTGCAGGATCAATTAAAACAGGTTGATTATTTTCATTACAGAGTAGGTTTCCTGACCATAAATCACCATGAATAAGAGAAGGTTTAGCTTCAGGAATAATATTTTTAATATCAATACATAATTGATCAATCAAAGCGCAATCTTTTTTATCAATTAATTTTTTGTTTCTCGCAATTTTTGTGAGGTTAAGTATTCTATTATTACAATAAAATGATGACCATTCATTCTCAAATGAATTATTTTGGACAAGTGATCCTATGTAATTATTATGATCTAGTCCAAATTTGTCATTACTTATTCGATGTAATTTTGCTAAATTTTCACCAAATAAATCCCAGGTGAGTTTATTACCCTGTTTTATATATTCAATTATGATGTAATCATATTCTTTAAAAGTTCCAATCGAAATCACTTCTGGTACTTTAAAGTATGAACGAGAAAGAAGATCAAGCCCTAGTTTCTCTTTTTCGAACATCTGAGGAAACTTCTTTGAATCATTTACTTTGATTACCAAATGTTTATCATCAAAAATGCAATGATAGACTAGATTAATATCTCCACCATAAAGTTGATTAATTGCATTGGGTGATATACCAATTTCTTTTTTTAATATTTGATTTATATGGATCAATTATTTAGGTATAATTTTTTCGTTTAATAACCAATAGCGCCACCATCTGGGCTTGATGAATCAGAAGCACCAATGTATATATCTTCTTCAAGTGGACAAAGAATACCCATTAGACGTCCTAGTTGTTTTGTGGCTGAAACTATATGTCCCATTTTTTCTAATTTTTTTAAGCTATCAATTGAAATAAGATCAGATTCATAAATTAATTTATTTGGCATCCATTGATGATGGATCTTTAATACTTCAATAGCTTTTTTAATTGGCATGTTGTATTCAAGGACACAGAGTATTGTTTGGAAAACAGTATTGATTATTGTTCTACCTCCAGGGCTTCCAATG
>MDTD01184689.1_pt1 | contig 13057 bp, 12 predicted proteins | sample 811221 | NCBI WGS metagenome assembly MDTD01 (sample SAMN05326646, study PRJNA326480) | marine metagenome | isolation source: seawater | place: Pacific Ocean: South West | collected 2011 | reverse complement strand
GGCAGGAGTAACGATCTCTTTGATGAAAAGCAATTCGGTGAATACGGCGAGGCCGCCACTCTGACGGTGATTGTCGACGAAACCGATCAGACCGAGGTGTTTGATCGCGTTTTTAAGCATGCCGAATTACATGAAAAAGACGATGGTATTGTCTCTTTAAATTCCAAAGTTATTAGCATGAATGATATCAAGAGCTTGGGAACATCCTAACCTGGTCGTTGATTTTGGATCCACCTGACGTGGCATTGAGACACCGCCTCTTGCCGGTGGTGATTAAGGGGGAGTTGCGTAGCGATCAATTCCCTAATTTTTTGTCGCAAGGAAGCACTAGTTCCTTAAAACTCAGTCGAGCTTCATGCATCTAAAGGTTAAAACACAAGCCCTGAGGAGGTCTCATTCTGCCGCCACCGATTTCAACAAAAGCTGCAAAAGATATGCATAAGTATCCTTAGCTTGGCGTCCATCCCAATGTCACCGGAACAAATAACTCATCGACTATAACCGGTCGGGCAGAAATGCCCTGAGCATATGAATATTCGCACAAGGACTGAAGCGCTGGCCGGTTGGCATCGACCCCATAAGACCAAAAACCATCTCCCAGAACCTGCCGCGAACGCGCGGCCTCTTTAGGAGCCCACGGTAGGCTAGTGAACGGTGCTTGGCTCTCGTTGGTGCGCCCGACCGCATAACGCCGAGAAGCCTCAAACGCATCACACACCCCTAGGCAAAGCTCAGGGTCTCGCTCCGCTAACTCACGTTGAACGCCAAGCAGATGCATAATTGGAAATATGCCAGTGCGACGTGCATAGTCAGCCTCAATTAAGTCATAATCGTCAAACAAACGGCCAACATTTGGGGCGCCGTCTAAAAACGCCTGAGGTGGCTTGTATGCCACTAGCGCGTCTATTTCACCATTAAGCAAAGCATCCGACAGGTTTGAAGCATCCGCAAGCGGCTCTAGTTCGATGTCCTTCGGCTTCATTCGCACGATCGGATCGCTGTCTCCCGCCCCGGCCGGGCCATACCGCCAGCGCAAGTCGGCTGCGCGAACTCCAAAATCATCCTCTAGCATGCCGCGCGCAACTAGTGCCGCTGTCATAGAATATTCACGGACCCCGACAGTGCGGCCAATCAAGTCACGCGGTCCTTGTATGTTTCGGTCTGTTCTAATGAAAATTGCCGAGTGGCGAAACGACCGCGACGGGAATATCGGTAAGCCGATATAGGGGCAAGTGCCGGTCGACGTTAAAAATAGGTAATTGCTAAACGACAGCTCGGTAATGTCATAGGCTTGCTCATCGAATGCTTGAGCGAAAATCTCTTCCAACGGCGCTGTCACGTATTCGGCAACTATATTATCGACTGCGACAAGCCCTGCCATCAACGGCAGGGTCCGATCGTAAGCACCAACCGCGATCTTTAGACATTTAGTCAGGTGATCACCTCCTCAAAAACGCCACGGCAATCCATCTCGTACTCCAGGTTGACAACTGGCGGACGGTCAAAATGCCACGTGATACCCGCCGGCGCGGCACCCCTACCAACAATTTCGCTGGCTAGAAAGGTATAGATGTTATGCACGGTATAGACCTGTGTTGCCGTTACATCAGCCCAACCTGCACCAAACGCATTAAGGCGTCGCTCCATTTCGCTGAGCACGAAAAGCGCCTTCTCAAGAAGCGCATTTTCACTCAGTTCTCCAAGTCGCACAATGTTATCGCGATAGCTACCAAGCCCCTCCGGACATTCGCCGCTGCCGGCAATCACGAAGGACAAGCGCGGCTCTGAGTGCGCAACGGTGAAAGTAAAAGCATGGAGTGACGGCTCCAACGGGGCACCTATTTCGGGGCAAACATTGCTGCGTGCCACGGGGTTAGTCGACCCATCAAAAATCCCCCACCGTGATAGAGCCTCGACATATCGTTCGTTAAAATTCTTGAAAGCATCTTCGGAGAACTGGCCGGGCGATCTCAGTTCGCAGGCACAAAAGGCCGTAAGTGGCCGTCCTGCCTCCTTTATAATAGACTCGATCCTTACGAATCCTTCGTCTAGAGGAACTGGACGATGGAACTGGACACGGCGCATGCCGTATCCGGCCAATGCCGCAACTCCGGCGGAGTATTGAAAAACTCCTGGAACGAAGCGATAGCCACCCAGGTGAAAATCAACTGCAGTCATTCCATAGTTCTCACGCTCAGTCGCCGGATCCAAACTTAAATACACAAGCTCACTTGGTACCCTATGAAAATGATGAGTTGTAAGCAAACGGCAAGAAGCTCCATATACCGGTTATTTTAGTACACCGCACTTCTTCAAGAATTCGACAGCTCCAAAGAACAAAGGACAGATTACTCGCTAAATCCATGTGAATGGTTTTCGCGTCTCCACCGCTTCATACACTGATCGCAATAGGAGAGCTAAGACACTACTGTTTACGGTCAGAGACATGCACCGCGACTTCGTTTCGACGCATAAACGGTATCGTCCAGGGAGGGTCATAAAAATAGGCTGTCATAGATCCTTGAACGTCCCAGTGCGTGGAAGCAAGAGCCTTTGTTAATTTATCATGTTGGGTCACTAGATCACTTTTACTGGCGAGCCCTGTAAAACCTAACACTGCTAGCGTCTGCCGAGGTACTGAAATAACCCTTACTTTCGGATCCCTGGGGACGGGTACCGTTTTAACGTCCAATTCCGAAGGAAGGAAAAACCGCATTTTGAGGCGGTCTTTGTGAGGTAAAATTTCCACTGGCGACGTCATCGCGATCTCGATGCCAGATCCACTAGCGCCCATCGCTATTTTCGCCGGTGCCGTCATGGAAATTTTGCTAACGCGCTGATTGTCTCCGCTGATGTAGTTAAAGAGGCGCCGAAAGGCCTGGCTCCTAGCATTTTTCCAATCTCCACCCTGTATAGTGGTTTCCAATGCCAGTCTGGGGTCATAACGTCGTATTTCAAGGTTGTTGGGAAGCAACTCGACCACCTCATAGTGCGACTGTTCGATGCCAGAACGGATCCCAATAATGGAGCAAGCAACCATAAGCATGATGACGGGCAATAGTAATAAAAATCGCAACATAGTTCCCGTACGCCTCACGCTTTTTGTTAGATCACCTGGGTTTATACTAACACATTAGACGGAGACAATGCTGACACATGAAAAGCTGAAATTTTTGGCACCTAATCAGAGGAGATCTGGCCTGGTCTTTCTCAGGGAAGCGGGCACGCCGTCCACTTTGCAATGATATGCTGCTACGAAGGCGTTGATCAAATTCGCCTTGCGCAAGCAACCGCAATTCTTGAACCGAGCGAGACTAGAGCACACCATAATTGAGCTAATAATCCGGGTCTTTTTGTTGCGATCTGAAGGGCTTCATCTCGATGGGCAATTTCATCGGCTCGGCAAGCCTCCAAGATCGTGCGTACCGCCGCCATATCTGGGTCTAAATTACGAATAGCTTCTAGTCGACGAATTTGTAATTCGTAGTGTGCATCAACAAAGGTCTCAACAGCCTCAATAGTATAAAAGACCCACCGCGAGCCTATCAGTGCCGGCACAGCACCAGTTATGAACCCGGCGATCCGCCACACCGGTAACAGTCGACTGCGGCGCGTCCGCTTAAGCACACTCCCAATCTCATAGAGGTGACGTTTTTCAGTTTTCAAATGACGTTGAGCAAATTCGCGGACAATAGGATTCCTGCTAACCGACAATATACCGTGATATATCCACACGGCCCCTGTTTCGCCGGCATGATCCGTGCGCAAATCACCCTCAAACCATGCCGGGAGTATCACGATCCGGGCTCGCGCAAGGCTTTGATGTTCGCTGGTTTCTGTGCGGTTAGCATGTAGTTTACCGAGGTATTTGCGGTAATTCTCCATTTCCGGCTCAGCGGGTTCATGCCAACTCCGACGGTTTCTCCAATCATAAGTTCTTCGGAGGCCAACATGGCCTCAACTTCAAGCGGTTTGAGAAACCGTCGCCAATCATGGGTGCCTACCGGCAGCCAACGCAATATATATTCCCCGCCGATGATAGCCAGCACCAAAGCACGAAAGGACCTATTCAACGTCGCGATGAAAATAACACCGCCGGGCTTCAAGTGCGCCGTGCAATCGGCAATCAATTTCCGGGGGTTATCAACATGCTCAATGACTTCAAGGTTGAGCACTACGTCGAACAGTTCCTCCGCTGCCACAGCGCTATGAGCGGTGCCATGCCTGTAGTCAATCTCGACACCCGTTCGGTGTGCATGGCATCTTGCAATTTCAATATTGCGCGACGTGGCATCCACACCAACAACTTTGGCGCCCAGGGACGCTAAGGGCTCAGAAGCCAAGCCGCCGCCACAACCAACGTCAAGCACGCTTATGCGTCTAAGAGGCTTTTCCTCGGTCAAATCACGGTTAAACTTATTGGCAATAAAGGTCTGAATATAAATGCCGCGAGCATCATTAAACCCATGCATCACGCGGAACTTGCCGTCGGGTTTCCACCACTCTTCAGCCAGAGCCTCGAACCTCATTATCTGTTCTGCATTAACCGTTGTATCAGCAATAGACTGGTCAATCCGGTCTTTGACGAGCATACGTTTGACCTCCTTGTGCCATTGTTTGCGAGGAGTCTGTGGCACCTTCGTATGTACGGCAGACGCATTAACAGTAGATCACGTCCCGTGGCCTAGAGTTTGAGTGTTTGCACTCAAAATACCTTTCTTAGTTTCGAATGAAACCGCCCAAATCCATACAATTGGGACGCATACAGCAGGCATTCCAAGAGAGGTGCTATAGTCACATCGGGAGGACTAAAGGACTAAGCCTTTTTGGTTTCATGGGCTGACAACCCGTTGCAATATCCACCTACGTCCATAGGCACCAAATGGCACGGTGTGGTTTTGGGCCAGATCGAATGCGGGAGATTCGTGTTGCCTATAATTTGCGAGACAAGGAACACCACATGTATCCAGTTGAGGGTAGCATAGATTTTCGAGCCGTCTTCACGCCTATCGAAGGCATGGGCTACACAGGTCAATACACAAATGGTTTTGGCAACATGGATGACATTCTTCGTGGTCGAGAATATCTCGTCGCAGAAGCTAAGGCGACTGAAGTTCCATCCGCCCAATAATCACAATTTCCTTTATTCTTGGAGCACCCAATGAAGCCACGTATCGCTGTCATCCATGGAGAACCTGCCGGCATCGGCCCGGAATTGATTGGCAAACTTCTCGCCGAGCCCGATATCAAGGAAAAGGCGGATATCATTCTTGTCGGTGACAGGCATGTTTTTGAAATGGGTATGCGTCAAGCCGAAACCGAATGGTCGATCAGAGAATTGGATAAAAATGACCAAACCGAGTGGGGCCATGATGCCGCTTATCCATTGCTTTCCATGAGCACGATCGACAAGAAGAGCGTGCGGATTGCACAAATCAGCGAGGCAGGCGGTACAGCCAGCCTCCGCAACCTCGACCGGGCCTTGGACCTAACTGTCCGCAATGATGCTGACGCCGTGCTTTTTGGCCCATTCAACAAGGCCTCATTGCATCTCGCGGGAATGAAGGAAGAAGATGAGCATCGTTATATCGCGCGTTACCTCAACTTTTGTGGGTATCACTCAGAAGTTAACATGCTCGATGAACTAATCACCACCCGCGTAACCAGCCATATTGCGCTTCGCAATGTTGCCAAATCTATCGATGTTGATGGTATCATCAACGCAATCAAGCTTGCGAACGACACTCTTATTTCCGCCGGCAAGACACGCCCGAAAATTGGTGTCGCCGCCTTAAACCCGCATGCTGGTGACAATGGGAACTTTGGCACCGAGGAGATCGACATTTTAGCGCCAGCCATTGAAATGGCGCGAGGCCTGCAAATTGATGTTGATGGGCCTTGGCCATCGGACACGGTGTTTCTGCGCGGTCGCGACGGCAAGCTCGATGCAGTGGTTACAATGTACCATGACCAGGGGCAGATTGCGATGAAGATGATGGGGTTCGACCGGGGTGTCACAATCGCAGCCGGTCTGCCAGTACCCATCGCAACGCCAGCGCATGGCACCGCCTTTGACATTGCAGGTAAGGGTATAGCTAATCTTAATGCAACCCGAAAGGCGTTCGATATTCTTTGTCGTATGGGCGCGAATTTCCGCCGAAACCGGTTGGCGGCTTAATTGATGGACAACCCGATCCAAATTGGCCAGTCCATCAGGCAGGATTGAGATTGGAGAATATGGAGACCCGGGTCGTCGAGCGCCCTTATGTTCAGGATTTTCCGCGACATGGTGACCCCGCAAGGTTCGCCAGACAGTACATACCGACACTGCAATCTTGGTCGGAAAACACTTTTGCCGCAGGATTGTCGCCCGCGTGACCCGAAGAAGAGCGCCAAAAAGTTCTTAACCATTATTATGATGCCTACGAGACACGCGTTAGCGAGGACCCAGCTGGTCACGCCAAGGATTATTTCCATTATTACCTTATTGTTCAGAAGCTCTAACAATAAGCCTTGAAACGATACACATGGCAAACCGACCTAAAATTTCTTTATTTTCCAGCCGTCTTTGACGTCGACGATGTTTTCTCGACACCATAGGGAGTTTACACGCTGCTCTGAACGGTTTTGTATCTGTACAAAATAAATTAAACTGACCATCGGACGCGCTTGCTGCTTTTAATTTCGGACTCTTTTTGCTCCGCGGCGGCTGAAGCGGGCTTATGTGCTCGGGAGGCATGCAATGGCCTGAAAATCCTGGGAATAGTGGTTTGCGCCGTCAAGCCATCCCAATATAAATGTTTTGAAAGACGCCCAACCCATGACGAACCGGCCCCTTATAATTGATTGCCTACAATACAGCGACTGGTCGGAGAAAATCTTCCGACAAATGAATGAAGGTAACATTGCAGCTGTTCATGTCACCATTTGTTACCATGAAGATTTTCGTGAAACCGTTGGAAATATTGTCGCTTGGAACCACCGCTTTGAGAAATACCAAGATCTTATTTTGCCAGGCCGTTCAGCAAATGATGTTCGCCGGGCACACGCTGAAGGCAAAACGGCGATCCTGTTCGGGTTCCAGAATTGCTCGCCCATTGAAGATAATATTGGCCTAGTCGAAGTTTGCCATCAGCTAGGCGCGCGGTTCATGCAACTCAGCTATAATAATCAAAGCTTATTGGCAACAGGTTGCTACGAAGACAATGATCCGGGGATTACTCGGATGGGCCGCCAAGTGATCCGAGAAATGAACCGTGTTGGATTGGTTATTGATATGAGCCACTCTGCCGAGCGGTCAACACTGGAGGCGATAGAAATTTCCGAGCGGCCGATCGCAATTACCCATGCCAATCCGGCTTCATGGCATCCAGCTTTGCGAAACAAATCAGACACGGTGCTTAAGGCTTTGGCTGAAAGCGGCGGTATGCTCGGCTTTTCTCTATACCCACATCATTTGAGCAACGGCAGTCAGTGCACGCTCGATGATTTTTGCATTATGATCGCAAGAACTGCCGAGATGATGGGTATAGATCAGGTCGGATTTGGGTCCGACTTATGTCAAGATCAGCCCGATACTGTTGTTGCCTGGATGCGTAATGGAACCTGGACGCTTGATACAGATTTTGGCGAAGGATCAGCGAACGCACCGGGCTTCCCCGATCAGCCAACATGGTTCGGGGATAATCGGGATTTTAAGGACATATTGGCAGGCATGCGTAAAGTGGGTTTCTCAGATACAGATATCGCCAAGATCGGCGGCGACAACTGGCTAAACTTTTTTGAACGGTCGTTTGGCAGAGAAGAGGCGGCATAAGTGGTTGGTCTGAGAAGTCCCGAGAGGGTCATGCGACTCGACCGAATGGGTGCATCCCATCAAACCCGCTTGAGCTTTATGCGAGTATTGCTGCGTCGCATGTCCAAGGAGGCCTGGCGTTTTGAACGATTAAGGTTTGATCTCGACTCAGATGGCTACGGAACGTCCATTTTTGCGGTGCATACGCCGAACCGCACGTACTCATTAGTTTCGTTCACGCATGCACTGAATTCAAACCAGCGAACCGATAGGGTGATCGCGGAGGCTTGGGATGCAACTTTCAACCTATTTGACGGAGTGCCAACAGAAGCTGATCTGATGCGATTGGCTAACAATACCCCAAAGCAAGAACTTGGACGCTTCTCCGCGACTGAGCTTGTGGTAGCGCGGGCAAACAAGAGTGTTCGCGCCTTTGACCATGTGGTGGAACGCCTAGCGGATGGCCGCCAACCTGATATAGATTTCCTTGCCGGTGTTGGCTATCTGATGCGTACGACAGCTGTTTACGGCAGTGGAAAATTTGGGTGTGCCGACCGAGAGCGGATTGCCAAACGACCAGAAACACGCGGCGCATTTCAGGTCGAAATGCTCGCCGTGTATTTAATCCGCTGGTTTACTATGGAACTCGTTGAATATGTCGCCCAAGTAAGAGGGTGTGATCGAGCCGTTAGGCTGGATCCAAACATCAAACAGTTCTTGGGTGTTGGCAACGCTACCGGACTCGGAATGGCACCATTTCTGGCCAAGCACCCAATCCTAATGAACAACTGGGTTTTGGCTCGCGAGACGGCGTTGGCACGAGTGCGTTCCTTAGAGCTAGCTTCCAAAGAACAACTCTCAGAACTACGCACGCTGATTAAACGGGTGCGTGGTCATCTGGATGAATGGAATGTAAACGACGAAATCCAGCAGGCTCGGACGTCGACACTACGCAACGAGATGGAGGACTATGAGCAACGTCTATCGGATGATGGGCTATCATCCGAAGAGCTACCTTGGGACGCGCTTTATCTGTATGCCGAGGCCAACTATTCACTCGAGGGGCAAGAACTAGCTGCAAGTATGCTCATGGAACCGCATGCTGACCTGATCGACGATTTAGCCGAGACAATGCACTCAGATCGCTCAGCCTGTCTGCAGCCATCTATGAGTATAACAGAACTGCAGGAATTAATTGCATCGCGCTATAATTGGGGATTGAAGCGCGACTATGATGATCCCGATGAACAGCGGTATTTTTGGTACTATTCTGAGGACAAATTGGAACCGCGTTTTAGCGACCGGCTCGCCGAACCCGGGGACGAGTATGAAATACCCTTGGCCTTCGGACGAGACATAGCAGCATTAGATAAGGAACTGGCTAGAACAGAACCGTTATCAAGTGTTGCAGAATTTCTTCTGAAACACCCTGAGTGCCGCCATGTTGTCCGCCGGGTACAGACGACCGCAAATTCTCCTTACAGCGAAATTTATGACAGTCTAATTGACTCCAATGTGCGCCCAATTGATCTGCTAAGGTTTAAGTTAGCATTTTTTGGCGCGTCGAAATTTGATCCAAAATCGGACCTATGGACGCGGATCACAATGTTTCAGGGCGCGCCTATGCCGGACGATCTTGGCGGCCCAAGCTCCGACAACTGGTTCTTGCCTGTAAAGCCCGAGGTGATCCGATGACATCCGGAAGCAAGCATGTATCCATGGGAGAAATCGAATTTATTGTGACCCGCGCGGCATTTGGCGTCGGCGCCCCGTTCGGCATCGCGGAGGACTTTGCAGAAACCATTCAAGCGGCAGCTCGGTTTGGTATTGATCCCACGCCGGCAGCACTCGCCTGTCTGAAACATTTGGATCGCGAGCCGGAGTCCGGACAGCTCTCGGTTGCAGAGTACGACACTGAGGTCATTCTCTCCGGACCAGGTCGATTATCAGCAATCTTTGCAGGACCGACACTATCCGATTTTGGTCATCTACCACAGTTCCGTGGAATTAAGATCACAGCACTAAATGTCGACTATCCGTTTCTGGTCGCAGCAAGCTTTGTATCCAGCCAAATGAAGAGCTGTATAATTGAGTGGCCGAACATCCAGGTGATTTTAGACGAGCAACGGGCCATACAGTTGAACGTCACCGATGAAGATCAATTGCAAACTCCAGGACCCGTCAATCTGTCGATTCAAACTACTGTTACGGACACAATTGCTTGTAGTGATAAACTATGTGGGATCAATGCCGCCACTAAAGAAGTCGAGTTTAAGCGGATCGCTTATGACGGGATTATGGTAGATACCAATGCCTGGGCCGGATTGGAGGAACTATTCAATCGATGCCTCGTACCGTCAAGCGAGTTGTCACTCCTCGCCGGCGCAGGTGCCGGATTGGTTGATTTGGATTAAGGTTAATTATGCGGAAGCGGAATCTTTCTTTAGAAAAAGTCGAGGACCTGGCACGCAGGGCTTTAGAGGGCTCAGGGACGCGATCGGAGTCTGCTGCCTCGCTCGCACGGGCTGTTGCTGCTGCCGAACGTGACGGTATTGCAAGCCATGGTTTGGTTTACGTGCCGGTATATTGCGAACACGTTCAATGCGGGAAAGTGATCGGTAACGCTATTCCAAAGGTTGAACAGCCATCCAGCTCGGCTGTTGTCGTTGACGCAGGTAGTGGCTTCGCTCACCCCGCTATCGACACCGGATTCGAACGAGTTATCCCGTTAGCCCATGAAGCAGGAATTGCCGGTTTGGCGATCAGAAATTCCTACAACTGTGGTGTTTTAGGCTATCACGTAGAGAGGCTTGCAGCACAAGGGCTCGTCGGTCTGGGGTTCACCAACGCGCCGGCATCGATTGCACCAGTCGGAGGGGTTACGCCAGTTATCGGCACCAATCCTTTCGCACTAGGCGTACCCGGCGACGATAACGGCGCGGCTTTTGTCATCGATCAATCGGCAAGCGTCATAGCAAAAAGCGAAATCATGATGCATGCGCGCGCTGGCAAAAACATCCCCGATAGCTGGGCTCTCGATGCAAATGGGAGCCCAACAACCGACGCTGAGGTTGCGTTGAAGGGCTCAATGGCGCCGAGCGGCGGCTACAAGGGGTTTAGTGTGGGGTTGATGGTCGAGACCTTCGCCGCAGCATTGGCGGGTGCCACGTTGGGCAAAGACGCGAGCCCCTTCGCCGGCACGATCGGTGGACCACCAAAAACCGGACAGTTTTTCATTGCCATTTCGACTGAGTGCTTTTCCGGGGGGGAATTTACATCTCGAATTCAAGCCCTTACCAAAGCAATTTCTTCTCAGCCAAATGCCCGACTTCCTGGAAGTCGGCGCCAAGCCCAGCGCTCAACCCACCACAGCGATGGGATCAATGTTGACGAGGAATTGCTTGCTAAAATTGAGGTATTCGTCAGAAGTTAGCCATTGATTAGACAAGTCTCCCGGTTCAGCTTATTATCCGGAATGGAACTTTCCCCAATACAAGACCATCGAAGTTGGCATGGCGTGCATAACTGCCAGTCTTTAAAGAGGCTAGCCTTTTCGGCTTGGGAGTATTTCTTCACAAGCTTCAGCAGTAAAATTGAAGCTTCAGGGAAAGTCAGATGAAAGCCATTCGGCAGTTAAGACAAGGAGGAAAATCGATGCGTACGTTTAAATTAGCAGTTGTTGGTGCTGCCTGTGGTATCGCCATGATGGCATCTGGAGCCAATGCAGCAAGTTGCGGCAAGGTCTCGATCACAGAAATGAACTGGGCCTCATCCCAGATCATCACAGAGGTAGCAAAATTCCTAATGGAGCAAGGATACGGCTGCAAGGTAGAAAAAGTGCCATCAGCGACGACCACTGCGGTCGCATCTCTGGCCGAGAATGGCGAGCCTGACATCGTCACTGAACTCTGGCTCAATTCGACGGGTGATGCTTATTCAAAAATGGAAAAAGCTGGAAAAGTTGAGCGCCTTGCCGACGTTTTAGCGCCAGGCGGCGTTGAGGGCTGGTGGGTCCCTGAATACCTTGTAAAAAAACATCCTGAGCTTAAAACCGTCAAAGACGTTCTCGCCAACCCAAAACTGGTCGGCAGTCGCTTCAATAACTGTCCAGACGGATGGGGATGCCGTATCGTCAACGATAACCTCGCGAAGGCCCTGAATATGAAAGCCGCCGGTGTGGAAGTTTTCAATCACGGCTCAGGCGAGACCTTGGCTACATCGATTGCGGCAGCCTACGAAGATAAGAAACCTTGGTTCGGTTATTACTGGGGCCCAACAGCGGTGCTCGGAAAGTACAAGATGGTCAAACTGTCCATCGGTGACATCGACAAAAAAATTCACGCCAATAACTCGAATAAGGGCATCGCTAATCCAGGAGTTTCAGATTTTCCACCAGCACCAGTTCTGACCGTTGTGACTGCCGCCTTCAAGAAGCGTGAACCAGCTATCGCCGAGCTTATGAGTAAAGTCAGTTTCGACGTTGATACTATGAACGGGATACTGGCCTGGAAGAAGGAGAAAAAAGCCTCCGCCACCGAGGCAGCGGTGCGTTTTCTTACCCAGGAAAAAGATACCTGGTCAAAGTGGGTCAACCCTGAAGCGCGCAAAAAGCTCAGCGCGATTTTAAAGTAAAGCTGCAGCTGAGGCAGGGCCCCATGGTCCTGCCTCAACGCCAAAAATATAATTGTGTCTTATCCATAGCATGATAAGGCAGCTTGGCCGCGATGGTGGTCGGGGGTTTAGAGATGGCGACCTACGATTCCGTATTTAATGCCATAGGTCTTAGAGACTGGTGCGATACGGCGAAGGCCGAAAATGACCGCCCGATGTCGATGGCAGAGCTCTTGGCCAAAAGCAAAGGTCAATCCGGGGTGGAAACTTCTTGGTGGGAATTGCCATTCCCATCACTTGATGCCCTTAACAAGGCTTGTGCTGCGTTTCCACAATCTCGAGATGTAACAGTTGGCGTAGAAAAAAGTTTTCTATCCATAAAGGATTCTTTGCGTTTTGTCTTGGACCCAATTACGCAACCATTGAGCTGGTTCTTAGAGTGGGCATTGTCCCTGTTCCAGGCAACGCCATGGTGGGTCATGATCCCGGTCCTTATGGTGATTGTCTATCTCGCCTCGAAGTCATGGCGCTTAGTTTTTTTTGTGGCCGTTTGCATTGCATTTCTGGCGTTCATAGACCACTACGAGCACGCCATTCAAACCTTGGCCATCATATTCGTCTGCGCATTTCTATGCGTCGTATTTGGAGTGC
>MDTD01135406.1_pt1 | contig 13058 bp, 12 predicted proteins | sample 811221 | NCBI WGS metagenome assembly MDTD01 (sample SAMN05326646, study PRJNA326480) | marine metagenome | isolation source: seawater | place: Pacific Ocean: South West | collected 2011 | reverse complement strand
TGGTGGTGGTCCCATATTATGGGGTCCGCCATGGCACATTGGATCGTCTGGATTGTCCATGCACTCTGGTGGTGGTCCCATCATGTCATGCGGTGGCATGCAAGTCTCGAAACTGGCTCCCGTCGCTTCTGCATCGTCAAACAACTGATCCATGGCTTCTTGGTCACCTCCGAAGAATGTGTTTGCCAACTCTGCATCCACTTCCTCATCACTCATGCCTGACTCATCCAGCTGACTTGCGGTCATTTCCAATTGCATTGGATCAATGCCCGCTGCGTCAAACATCGCTTTTGCTTGGTCACATTCTGGCGGTGGTTGCCAGTTCATTCCCTCAGGATGACCATCTGCAACGGTCATTGAAGAGAATGAAAATGCCAGAAAGACCGAGCTCAAAACTAACGTCATTTTTTGCATATTCTCGCTCCCAAATTACTATTTTTTAATGTCTTACTACTTATAACCATCACGCTACTTTTTACCTATTTAGAGGCTCTACACACTCTAACTCAGAGCGGCCTGTTTGAACACTAGATTCTCGGTAATAAACAAAAACCTAGTATCCATATTGAGCCATGCAAGACGGATGCCAAATTATTAGAAAGACAACTAAAAAGAAAAAAGTCGTTTAATATCAATGTTCTATGTGTTTACTTGGTCCACCAATGCTTTTTTAAGTTCACTTATAGTTTTCAAAAAAAAATAAGAATCATAAGGTTACGCTAACTAATGAATCTAAATGCTCACTGGTGCCAAAAAAGCGGCAGTATTTCGCCGTTTTTTTGTCAAAATATTGTCTTAAAGTAACTTTTTTGTGATTTCAGCGCAATTTATCGTGGTTATACTAATTGCAAACTGTGATTCCAATTTTGCCAAAGTGACCGTTACTCATCTGCAATTTGAATGCCTCACTTAATGATTTAAGGTCAAATGTGTGACTAATGATCGGTCGTATGCTGGAATTATCGAGGTAATCCACCATTGCTTCTTGCGATGTTCGACTTGCCATTGCAATTCCGCTTATGCGTATCTGTTTTAAAAAGATCCGCGGTAACAATATCTCGTTTATTGATGCACCTCCAAGTATTCCGATTAGTGCCACGTGGCCTCCCATCTTGACTGATCGAATGGACTCCCCGAAAGTATTTGCGCCGCCTACTTCTACTACATGATCGACGCCTTGACCTTGTGTTGCAGAGAGAACTTCTCTGCCCCATTCCGGATTTTTTTTGTAATTAATAACTGTATCCGCTCCTAGAGATGATAATTTATCAAGCTTATCCGATGATGAGGACGTGGCTATAACATTTGCGCCTTTGGCTTTAGCTAATTGAAGGGCAAACACGGAAACTCCACCCGAACCTTGGACTAACACCGTATCTCCAGCTTGCAAGTTGCCCTCATCAATCAGTGCTCTCCAAACAGTCAATCCTGCGCATGGCAGCGTTGCCGATTGTAATGCACTCCAACCGGATGGGGTCCTAGTGAGCGCGCTTTCAGGTATTGCTATATATTCAGTGGCATAACCATCTTCGTTATCTCCAATAAAACTCAGGAGTTCTGGTTTGGGTTGACCCGAAATCCAGTTAGGGAAGCAGCAACTCATGACTTCATCCCCAACTTCCCATCTCGAAACTTTGTTTCCGATCTTGATTATCTCTCCACCACAGTCAGAGAGGGGAACTCGCTTGTCTTCTGTCGGTATGTGCCCCAAAGCGACCAGCAAGTCATGATAATTTAAACTACTGGCTTTAACCTTTACTAATACCTCATGTTCTCTGAGATTTGGTATGTTTGAATCGCTTATCTGTAGGTTGTCTAGACCGCCCGGTTTGCGTAGTTGAACCTGTTTCATCTTATTGTCCCTAGAATTAATGTTGTCTGCGATATTAAGTCAAGCGATACCGCGAGTGAAGTCAAAATCGCGCTATGGTTTTGATAGATGTGTGGTGCCAGATCGTCACTTATTTGCGTTGCAATCAACTCTTAACGTAAAACTGGCCTCTCATGCCATATGAATGACCAGGGAAAGAGCAGAAAAAAGTATAGTCGCTACCTTCAATCAGTTCTTTAGTGGACAAAGAAATGCTTGTCTCTTCGCCGCCTCCGATTATCTTTGTCCAAGCCAAAATTCGATTGTCTTTAACGTTTACGTAATCGTTTGCGAGCCCGGCGGATATTCCATCGGCAGCAATTTCTGTGACATCAGATGTTTTTGTTAAAACCCAATTATGTCCCATCATGTTTGCTGCAAGCTTACCCTCATGTTTTAAATTTATAGAGATAGTTCCACAGCTCTTCTTTACCCACATTTCATTGATATTGAATTTGAGATAGTCCCCTACAATGATATCGAAGCTGCAACTTGCAATGGATGACTGTAAATATTCTTGCTTGGTCTCTATCTGTTCTATTTGTGTGTCGGGGGAGTTATTCGCGATTGGAGTGCTTGATTTATCGCTACAACCTGACAAGCCAGCTACGGCCAAAAACCAAAAGAGATGAAAAAAATATGTTACGGACGATGTCAAATATTTATTTGTACCCATTAAGTTTGTTCTCATATTTGTTGACTAGCCGGATTCAGTAAGCCGGTCACTCATGTGCTTCAATTTATTTAGAAGTTTAGCACAAGTTTTAATCATGCAGTGAGTTTGATACTCATTCGTTGCTTTAGCAAAGGCATGCTAAACTTTATCTAAATAATCGAAAATTAGGGGGGGATGAATTTTGTTGAACGACTTCTCTTTCTCATCTGTGTCAGATGTGCGTATCGGGCCCGGTAGCTCTGATGAGTTAGGTGCTTCTGTGCGAGAGCTCTCATCCAAGCATATTCTTATTGTCACTGATGCCGAAATTCTGGCCCTTGGTTTGCTAGATTCGGCCCTAACAAGTCTGAAAAAAAGTGGAATTGCTGTCACCATATTTTCCGAAGTCGTTGCGGACCCGCCGGAGTCAGTTGTATTTTCGGGGCTCGAGCTAGCGAGGAAAGCAGGCTGTGATGGTGTGGTTGGATTTGGAGGCGGAAGTTCCTTGGATGTGGCTAAATTGTTAGCTGTCCTCATTAAATCTAAACAGTCGCTCGCTGAAATTTATGGGGTCGATAAAATCGATGGCTCCAGACTCCCGCTAATACAAATCCCAACGACTGCCGGAACTGGATCTGAAGCCACTATGGTTTCTATCATCACGACGGGTAAAGCAACCAAAGCGGGAGTGGTCAGTAGATCCCTTCTCGCAGACAATATTATTCTCGATGCTTCGTTGACTTTAGGATTGCCTGCCCATGTAACCGCTGCCACTGGAATAGACGCTATGGTTCATGCCATTGAGGCATTTACGTCTGTTCGATTGAAGAATCCTCTTTCTGATATGCTGGCAAAGCAGAGTCTTTCCATGCTTTCAACTAATATCAGCAAAGCGGTGCACAATGGGAATGATCTGTCTGCTCGGCAAGAGATGTTGATTGGTGCTATGTTGGCTGGTCAAGCGTTTGCAAACGCACCGGTTGCAGCGGTTCATGCCTTAGCTTACCCACTTGGAGGAAACTACCATATTCCGCATGGGCTCTCTAATTCTCTAGTTTTACCCCATGTACTCCGATTTAACGAACCGAGCGCGGCCTCGCTTTACTATCAGCTAGTGCCATCCATTTTTGGTTTAGACAAGGCGCTGATGCAGGGTCAGTCAACAGTAATGCTGGCTGGGTATTTTTTGGATTTGGCGCGAGATTTTGGATTGCCCACAGCGCTCAGAGAGTTAGACATTCCGGAAGATGACTTGGAAATGTTGGCGGATGAAGCTATGTTACAGACCCGATTGCTAATTAATAATCCGCGGGAGATGGAAAAATCGGATGCGCTGGCAATCTATCGCAAAGCATATTAGTCTTGTTCTATGAGTTCCGAGGCAGTTTTAGAAAAAGCTAATTATCGCTACTTTTTGGACATCGCAACCCGTTGGATGGATAACGATATCTATGGTCATGTCAACAACGTCACTTATTACAGTTATTTCGACACTATTGCGAATCACTTCCTGATACAAGAAGGCGGTTTGAAGATTCAGGGAGGTGACATTGTTGCATTTGTTGTGGCGTCAGAATGTCAATATCGAAGTCCTGTAGCATTCCCTGGTACCATCCAGTCAGCTTTGAGGGTGAATAAATTAGGAAATAGTTCGGTCCAGTACGGCATAGCTATTTTTAAGGACGATGAAGTTCTGGCTTCCGCATACGGCACTTTCACCCACGTTTTTGTTAAGAGAGGGACAAATACGTCTGTCTCGATCCCGTCGGGCATTAGATCATCGTTACAGGAATTGATTGTTAGTAGTCCCTTATAATGAAATTTCTGGGTGCAGGATAAAAATGCCAACGCCCGAATGTAGGCAGACATTTCTGGTTTTAGTTTGTTTATGGGTAATTGATAAGCATATCTTTTCACATTATTCGCCTTTCAACTTAGAGATCCTGTATTCTCGCTTGATAGTTGATCGAACATCGGCTAAGTTTCAGCGCCATATTAGGGTAGTGCGAATTAATTTTGATGTTGATATTGGCGCTATTGAAAGAATTCTCTTGGAAAGAGGTGAACAGTGACTGACTTGCGAACATTTAGGAAAGAAACTCGAGAATGGTTATCTGAAAATTGTCCAGCCAGTATGCGCATTCCAGTGCAAAGCGAGACGGATACATGTTGGGGAGGAAGAAATCCAAATTTCTCCTGTGAGGACCAAAAACTCTGGATGCAACGAATGGCAGCAAAGGGCTGGACGGCACCAATGTGGGCGACTGAGTATGGCGGAGGAGGGTTAAGCAAAGAGGAAGCGAGAGTACTTAGAGAGGAGATGGCAAAAATTAAAGCGAGATCTCCGCTGAATAGTTTTGGTATCTCAATGCTTGGCCCCGCTCTAATAAAATTCGGTTCTGAAGAGCTTAAGAGACAACATTTGCCTCCAATTGTTCGAGGTGAAATACGTTGGTGTCAAGGTTACTCTGAACCCAATGCGGGATCTGACTTGGCTGGGTTACAGACAAGAGCAACGGATATGGGGGATCATTTTGTAGTAAATGGGCAAAAGGTTTGGACATCTTATGCGGACAAGGCTGATTGGATGTTTTGCCTTGTGAGAACAGATTTCGATGGCAAAAAACAGATGGGAATCAGTCTGGTGCTTTTCGATATGGAAACACCCGGCGTCACACCAAAACCAATTAAATTAATATCAGGAAGTTCGCCATTTTGCGAGACATTCCTAGATGACGTCAAGGTAGACAAAAGCCAGGTTGTGGGCGAGATCAATCATGGCTGGACTATCGCGAAATACTTATTGACACATGAGCGAGAAATGATCGGGGGTTTTGGTCTTCGAGATGCTGGTTTTAGCAGTCTGGGGCAATATGCCTCAGAATCAGTAGGTATAAAACAAGGACGTCTTGCCAACCAGCTATTGCGAAATGATGTAATACGGTGGGAGATTGATGCCGCCGCGTTCGCGCTAACCGCTGAACGAGTTTCTGAGGAAGCAAAGGCAGGGCAGGGCGTCGGAGCCACCTCCGCCATGTTGAAGTACTACGGCACCGAGCTGAATAAACGCCGATTTGAAACCATGATGAAACTGAAAGGTGGTGAGGCTATAGAGTGGGAGGGAGCGGCCTCAAGAGAGGGTTGGCTCGCGCGCAGTTGGCTTAGAACCAAAGGCAATTCTATCGAGGGTGGCACCTCGGAGGTTCAACTCAACATCATAGCGAAAAACATTCTTGGTCTCGGGTAGGTAACTGAAGGAGTTCACCGTGGCATTAATAATTAACGAAGAGCAACAAATGCTTAAAGAGTCTGCTAAAGGTTTTTTTGCGGAATTTGCCCCCATGTCGGAGTTGCGCCGACTGAGAGAGGATGGCAGCGATTATTGCCATTCACTGTGGAAAAAAATGGTGGACATGGGATGGGCAGCTATTTTAGTGCCAGAGAAATATGGTGGTTTGGAATTTGGACATGTTGGCATGGGTCAGATTATGGAGCAAAGCGGTCGTGCCTTGGCAGCATCCCCCTTGTTCAGTAGCGCTGTAATCGGAGTCTCTGCTATAAATTTGCTAGGCGATGGAAGGCAAAAAGAAACATTGCTTCCACAGATTGCTGCTGGCCGGCTCATGCTCGCTTTGGCAATTGATGAGTCACGGCATCATGGGCCGCACGATATAGCATTATCAGCACTCAAAATGCCTGACGGTTATCGATTGAGCGGGACAAAATACGGAGTTATAGATGGTCATTCTTCAGCTAAATTAATCGTCGCTGCGAGAACTCAGGCAGAGGTCGGCGATAAAGAGGGAATTTCTCTTTTCTTGGTTGATGCAAAGTCTTCTGGAGTAGAAATTTCGCGCACTCCGACGGTCGATAGCCGCAGTGTGTCAATCATTCACTTTAATGAAGTGATAGTACCTCTCGAAAACTTGCTAGGGCCTGAGGGTAGTGGTTTTGCAGGGCTCTCTTCAGTTCTTGATATTGCAAATGCCCATCTAGCCGCCGAGCTGTTGGGTATTGCCACAGAATCATTTGATCGCACGCTTCGATATTTGAAAGAACGGAAGCAGTTTGGGTCCTTGATTGGCTCTTTTCAAGCACTGCAGCACCGGACAGCTCATTGGTGGAGTGAGATTGAACTCTGCAAATCTATCGTCCTCAAGTGTTTAAGCGCGATCGATGAGGGTGATTTTAGGGTTCCCGGATTGGCAAGCATTGCCAAAGCGAAGCTCTGCGAGGTGGCTGAATTGAGCACGAATGAGGCAATCCAGATGCATGGAGGCGTGGGAATGACTGACGAATATGATATAGGTTTTTTTATTAAACGAGCTAGGCCTGCGCAAATGCTTTATGGTGATTACAGCTACCATGGTGATCGGTTCGCGATGTTGAGCGGGTACTAGATCCAACCCCAGCTAGACCTTTTGGTATTTTAATTCCTTTCAACCCAGATTTCCTGTGACCTTGCGAGTTGAGACAATTAATTGGAGAAAAACAATGGATTTAGGTGTTAGTGAAAAATTAAAGCCCATCTTGAAAGACGTTAAGCACTTTATAGACAATGAAATACTGCCAATGGAATCTGAGTATCATGAGGAAATTGAAAAGGATGATCGATGGCAGTTCACCTCGCGTCAAACAGAAATATTAGAAGAGCTGAAATCTAAGGCTAAGGCCCGAAATCTATGGAATTTTTTTCTTACTCATCACGAGGGAGGATACGGGCTTAGCACAGTCGAATACGCATACATTGCTGAGGAAACTGGTCGCTCGCATCTTGCACCGGAAGTGTTTAACTGCTCAGCCCCCGATACAGGGAATATGGAAGTGTTGTCGCGCTATTGCACCGAAGATCAAAAACAGAGATGGCTTGAACCTTTATTAGCAGGTGAAATCCGCTCTGCCTATGTAATGACAGAGCCTAGCGTGGCGTCCTCTGATGCAACGAATATCTCGATGTCTTGTGTGCTGGATGGCGATGAATGGGTTCTCAACGGAGAGAAAATCTGGATCTCAGGGGTCGGAGATCCGCGCTGCGAAATTATGATTGTTATGGTTAATACTGATCCAAATGCGCCTCGAAAGGCTCAACATTCTCAAGTTCTAGTACCGAAAGACACTCAAGGTGTGCAACTAATTCGACCGATGACCATTTTCGGAAGGGATGATGCACCGCATGGGCACTTTCACATGCGGTTCACGAATGTACGAGTGCCCAAGGAGAATATGATTTTGGGTCCCGGTCGGGGTTTCGAGGTCGCTCAAGGAAGACTCGGTCCGGGAAGAATTCACCATTGTATGCGATCTATTGGAGTGGCTGAGGCTGCATTGAAACTTCTTTGCGAAAGAGCAGAGAGTCGGAAGGCTTTTGGCAAGACTCTCTCAAAACTGGGGGGTAATGTGGATATCATTGCTGATGCTCGAATGGATATTGAAATGGTTCGTCTTCTATGTCTAAAAGCAGCATGGCTTATGGATCATGAGGGCGTCGATTCGGCTCAGCCCTTTATCTCTATGGTCAAAACCAAAGCACCAAATATGGCATTGAAAGTTATTGACGAAGCAATGCAGATCCATGGAGGCTTGGGTGTCTCGCAGGATACGCCATTGGCGGTTATGTATGGTGCTCAAAGAACATTGCGATTCGCAGATGGGCCTGACGCAGTGCATCGTATGGTTGTTGCGCGTCGCGAGTTGAGTCGGTATCGTCAGTAAAAATGTTTGATCGGGAGGCGCACTGGTGTTGGTGAGGCATGCTCGTTTTGAGGACTGACCTGTTGGGGAAATCTTATTTAAAGAGGATTGACAATTATGAGAGCATTAGTATGCAAGAAATTAGGGTCGACCCAGAATATGGTCTTGGAGCAACGGGATGATCTCGAACCCGGAAAGGGTCAAGTTCTTATTGATGTGCGAGGTGCGGGAGTCAACTTCCCAGACATATTGACCGTCGAAGGGAAGTATCAGTTTAAACCCCCCTTGCCGTTTATCCCCGGTACTGAAGTATCCGGTGTCATTTCGGAGGTGGGGGAGGGAGTCAGTTCTCGTTCAATAGGCGATGAAGTGATCGGCACCACTCAGACAGGCGCTTTTGCAGATCAGATAGTCACCTCAGAGTATTCGACATTCTTGAAAGGCAATAGAATGTCCTTTGAGCAGGCAGCTGGTTTTGCAATTACATACGGCACTTCCTACTATGCATTAAAGCAGCAGGCGAAATTACAGAGAGGCGAAAACGTGCTTGTCCTAGGAGCAGCAGGAGGTGTTGGCGTTTCATGTATCCAAATCGCAAAGGCGATGGGAGCAAATGTAATAGCAGCCGCAAGCACAGAGGATAAGCTAGATTATGCTTGTGAGGCCGGTGCTGACTTGCGAATAAATTACTCGTCTGAAAATCTTAAGGAGAGGGTGAAAGAGCTTACAAATGGCAAGGGAGCTGACGTTATATATGATCCTGTGGGTGGAGACTTTTCGGAGCAGGCTTTTAGAGCGATTGCTTGGGACGGTCGGTTTTTAGTAATTGGTTTCGCCGCGGGCCCTATCCCTAAAATGCCATTAAATTTGGCTCTTCTCAAAGGAGCTTCGTTAGTTGGCGTTTTCTGGGGTTCTTGGATGGCCAGGGATCCTCAAGCGTCGTTACAAAATTATAGAGAACTTATAGAAATGGTGGATAACGGATTGTTCTCGCCTCTAGTGAGTGAGGTATACTCTTTAGATGATTTTCAAAAAGCGTTTGCTTGTATCTCTGAGCGTCGAGCTAGAGGGAAGGTCGTTTTGTCGATGTGTTAATGATGACTTGCGCCGAGTCTCGATGCTAGACTCACGTCACCCGTAAACTTTTAAATGAGTAACTTTTGGGGAAAGCATGCGTCTAATTGTTGGAATATCTGGATCAAGCGGCGTTACATATGGTATCCGGTTGCTCCAATTTCTCTCAAGATGTGAGGACATTGAGACTCATTTGGTGCTCTCACAGAGTGCCCGTATGAATATTGCAATCGAGACCGATTGGACAGTAACTGATGTCGAAAAGCTGGCCGATGTTGTTCACAATAACAAAAACATTTCTGCAAACATCGCGAGCGGATCTTATCGCACATCTGGAATGATCGTGGCGCCTTGTTCCATGAAGACCCTGTCAGGAATCGTGAACTCCTATTCTGATAATTTGTTAACAAGAGCTGCCGACGTTGTTCTGAAGGAAAATAGGAAATTAGTATTGGTTCCGCGCGAAGCGCCATTGCATTTGGGACATTGCGAATTACTTGTCCGGGCATGCCGATTGGGTGCGGTGGTACATCCTCCATCTCCCGCTTTTTATACTCAGCCAAAAACGGTTGACGACATCATTGACCAAACAGTAGCAAGACTGCTTGATATATTTGATGTTGAAATGTCTGAGTTGATTCGTTGGCAAGGGAATTTTAACAGCAAGAAATGCTAAATGACATGTACCATTTTTAGTTTATTCCAACTCTAGGAATCCTAGTAGAAATGCCGCTTAAAAGTTCGTAACCGTTAGTTTCACAATATCCGGCCACTTCATTTACAGGGAGTTCTGGTCCCCAAAGAATGACAGGATCTCCTAGTTGGGCACAGTCACAATCAGTTACATCTGCGGTGATCATATCCATTGACACGCGGCCCACTAGCGGACAGCGCTGCTGCTTGATGATAACGGGTGTGCCATTCTTTGCCCGCCTTGGGTACCCATCTCCATAACCGATTGATATGGTCGCAATTGTTGATTTTCTTTCCGCTTTCCAGATCGCATCGTAACCTACAGTCTCCCCTGCCTCTATAGTTCTTAAAGAAATTATTTCGGACTTGAGAGTCATAACTGGTCTTAAAAGGGTAGACGTTTGCTTGCCGTAAAACGGGCTATTGCCATAAAGCATATAACCCGGTCTTTGCCAGTCGCGAAGAGCCTTTTCCCAGCCCATGATCGCCGCCGAGTTAGCAAGACTTTGCCCTAGGATGTGGCCAGTTGCTGATTCTATTCCCCGAACGGTTTTATCAAAACATTCTATCTGTCGCGTTGTCATTTCATTGGATAGGTCATTGGCGCAGGCAAAATGGGTTGCCAAGACAGTCAAGCTGTCGATCTTTCCCGAGTTTAAAAGGTGTTGATAAACCTCATGTGTTTCAGGAGGATCAAATCCGAGACGATGCATTCCGCTATCTAAGCCAAGCCAAATGCGAATAGGTTGTTTAAGTTTTGCCTTTAAAATATGATCTTTCTGTCTATGGTTCTCAACCATCAACCAGAAATTATTCTCTGAAGCCAATTCAATTTCATCTGAATCGAATGTTCCCTCCAAAAGCAGGATAGGCTGCTTAAACCCCAAGTTTCTGAGTTCTAATGCCTCATTGATTGAAGCAACGCCGAAAGCTGGGGTCTGATCCAATGCGCCACAAACAATATCCATGCCATGTCCATAGGCGTTGGCTTTGACAATCGGCATGCATTGACCTTTTTGAGATTTTACTGCTAGTGCAAAATTGTCTCGGAGTGCTTTTCTATCTATCAGTGCATGGGTTGGTCTTGTCATAGCGTCTTAAAGTCGTGGCTTTAGCAGTCAGAAAACAGAGCCGCAGGAGTGTATTTGATTTTTAAAGCATATCACAACTTCTGGACTAATAACCGTCGCGAAAAATGATTTGTAAGATAGTTTCAAGCTTTTGATTTTTCGCTGGTTCTATTTACTGTTTTATGGCGTTCATTAAAAAAAATGTAACAACCGGAAACCACGATCATCGTAGCGCCAATCCAAGTTTCCCAGAGAGGTTGCTCGTCCATCACTAACACAGCGAGCAGTATTGAAAAAACTAGACGGGTATATCTGAACGGCGCAATAATTGAGGCGTCACCCCATCTAGTGGCCAAAATAAGCATGAAGTTGGCAAAGGTTCCCAAGATTGTAGCGCCTCCCAACAGCCACCAAATATATGGCGATGGCTGTATAAATTTTGGCCCAAATGGCAAGAGAATTAGCCCACCCAATCCTACTGCGAAAAATGAGTAAGCAGATATCGTCAAGCTTGGAATATGATCCGCTATAGCTCGAGTCAAGAGGTCTCTCAGCGCGACAAAAAATGTGGCCAGGACGGCGAGCCATGCGTAGGGTTGATAAGCCTCGGACATTGGTCTCACAATGAGCATGACACCAATCAAACCCACGAAAATAGCTGTCCAATGACTTGATCCAACGGTCTCACGGTAAACTATAACCGCACCTATGGTGATCATTAAAGGAGCTGTCTGAAGAACTGCGGAGACAGAGGACAGTGGAGTCGTGGCAATCGCCCAAACAAAAAAGAGCGCGCTTAACATATCAGTTGCAGAACGCAGAAGAAAAACCATATTTCCCAGCTCCGGCATAAATAAACGAGTCTTTGTTATGCAGATGATGGATAGACTTATTACACCGCCGGCAAATCCTGTAATGATCAGGATTTGAGAAACTGGCAGACTCAAAGATATGATCTTTAATAGTGCATCCCCTAGGGCAAAGGTAGCCATGGCTACCACCATAAAAAAAATTCCTCGGAGATTTTTCATCTCATTGGCCTGACTATGTTAGCTCTGTAAGGCAATGTGTAAGTATTTAATTGCCCTTACAGTGGTTCTTTCCGGAAGGCGGCAGAATACTGTCGTCCCTTCAGACATTCAAGTTGAAATCTAAACCTTTAGGAATTCCCAGTTATCTGAAATTGGCTATGCAATGCGCGATGGATTTTTTTGCCTTTTTTTAAGGAATTTGATAGTACGTTTTGCGATACAAGCGTTAAGATGCAGAATTAGTCATTATTAGTCGATAAAAATCATATGTCTTTGCCTTTGTTGATTGTGGATTCTGGAAGCGGAGGGTTTTCCTTGCTTGATGCGATACATGCAAAAATGCCTAAATTATCGTATACTTATGCGGCAGATTACGGCGGTTGTCCTTATGGGGATCGTGATTCTGCCGACATAATTGAGCGCATGTTGTGTCTAGTGGATGCGGTCCAGTCTCGAGAAACCCATGGAATGATTCTAGTTGCTTGCAACACGGCGAGCACACTAATCTTAGATCGTTTAAGGAATCGATACACGGTGCCGGTGGTAGGAGTGGTCCCAGCAGTCAAACCAGCCTTTGAAAGGTATCCAGGAGGAAAAATCCTTTTGTTGGCAACCCCTCAGACTGTTGATGGCGATTATCTTGAGGGTTTGGTAAAAAAATTTTCGTACGGTACCAACTTGGAACGTTATGGGAGTACTGAATTGGTTCGTTTGACAGAAAAGTTTCTTTCCGACAGGACAGATTCTGTTGATTTTAAGGAGGCTCTGACCCCACTAGATCAAAAGTCATTCGATGCCGTAGTCTTGGGATGCACGCATTTTTCTCTCGTAAAAAACCAGCTACAAGAAATTTTTAGAGATGCCGAACTAATTGATAGTGCAGAGAGTATTGCGTCCAGAATTGATTTAGTCGCTCAAGGCTCTTTAGCCGCAGGTAATGAAAGAGTTTTATATGTGACTTCGGAAGAAACCCC
>MDTD01082798.1_pt1 | contig 13059 bp, 9 predicted proteins | sample 811221 | NCBI WGS metagenome assembly MDTD01 (sample SAMN05326646, study PRJNA326480) | marine metagenome | isolation source: seawater | place: Pacific Ocean: South West | collected 2011 | reverse complement strand
GGGGCGCGGGGGGGGGGCGACGCGAGGGGTTGGAGAGTGGACGACGGGGCGTCCGCGCGGCGCGCGCGGCGGCGAGACGACGGCGGGAAGACGCGCGGGGTCCACCGCGGTGGGGACGGCGGTGGTGATGCCCCTGGTCGTCGGTGGTGATCGAGCGGTGCGACAGGTGGCGTGGTGGCTCGGTGGAGGGTGCGCGTGGGTGTTCTCGATGGTGGTTTTGGGCGGAATGACGCGATTGACGCGAAGCGGTTTATCCATGACGGATTGGAAGTTTGAGTACGAGCACCCACCGCTGACGGACGAGGACTGGGAGGCGGAGTTTGAAAAGTACAAACAGAGCCCTGAGTATAAAAAGGCAAATCTCGGAATGACGGTGGACGAGTACAAGTTTATTTATTGGATGGAGTACGGACACCGCATGTGGGGCCGAGTCTTGGGTTTATACTTTGTCGGCCCGTTGGCGTACTTTGCCTCTCGGGGTTACATCACGTCAGCGTTGGCGAAGCGCCTAGGCGTGTTTTTCGTGCTCGGCGCGGCGCAAGGGATGATTGGTTGGTGGATGGTGAAAAGCGGTCTGGAGGAGCAAGAATTTTCCTACGACGTCCCTCGAGTGAGTCCGTATCGTCTCGCGACGCACTTGACTGGAGCTTTCACGATTTATACGGGCATGCTCTGGACGACTTTGAACGTGATAAATCCCACGTCTCCGAGTCAGGCTGCCGGCGCCAGCAAGGCGTTGATTGATGCCACAAAGCGTTTGCATCGAGCGGTGCATCCGCTCGCCGGTCTCATCGGCGTCACCGCCATTTCCGGCGCCTACGTCGCGGGGATGGACGCCGGTCGAGCGTATAACACGTTTCCCCTGATGGGTGGTCAATGGATTCCCGCCGAGTATTTGGACCAGTGGGAGAGCAAAGGGTGGAGAAATTTCTTTGAAAATACCGCCGCCGTCCAGTTTGACCATCGCATTCTCGCGCTCTCGACGCTGGCGAGCGTGAGCGCTGTGTGGCTCGGCCATCGTAATTCCGTGGCGTTGCATCCACGAACGCGAATGCTTCTTCACGCCTTACTCGCCACCACCGCTGGACAAGTGACTCTGGGCATCACGACACTGCTTCATCACGTGCCTGTCGAGCTCGGCTCGGCACACCAGGCGGGTGCCTTGACTTTATTTACCGTTGTTTTAGCTTTGATGCACTCCTTAAGAGGGCCAAAACGCGTGCGTATTTAGATAATAGCACACAACTCTTTTTACAAATAACTACTGTAGTTCATAGACTTCTAGTTTCCGAGCTCGCCCCGCGCGGCTCTCCACGCGTAACTACCGGTTTGTCGTCCCGGCAGAGACTCCCCGATATCCACGGCCGGTTTTTCCAGCTCTTGGCGTTCGCACGCGTCTTGCTGTTCGAGGACTTTGACCTCGTCCGGTAGAATCGCCGTCCTGAGCTCTTTGGTGATATCTTTCACGCGCTGCTCCAGCCACCGTTCGTACACCTCTCCTCTGTTGCGATACCGCGCTCGCATATCCTTCGTGTATCGTTTCGTCACATCGACGACGCCTTCGATGGAGAAAGCGATGACGTAGGAAAGTGACTTGTTCCAGCCAACTTCGTACAGCAAGGGCTTGTCGCAAACGTTCTCGCACGGATCGCAGTGCAACCACCTCTTTTGACTCTCGCTGTACACCTCAGTCCACACGTGATCCGTCCAATCCATCACCCATCGAGCGCGATATCCCATCGCCCGACAACACAGCGTGAACGCGTTCGCCCACTCTCCGCACCGCCCTCGTCGCGTCTCCAGCAATTTGATGGCTGAGTTGTACCGAGGAAATCGAGTATTTTTACCACAGGCACCGCACGCGTAAATCTCAACCCGTCCCGCCTCTCCCTCGCGTTCCTCGCTCGTCAGCTCGCGTCCTTCCGTCCCCGCGAGCGTCGTCGCCGCGCTCTGGCAATGCGCGCACGCGGGCGCATCCACCCACGCGAAGAAATCTTCCTTGAACCACCTTAAGAGCGCGAGCACTCCCGCGTCCTCCTCGCTCAGTCCCGACGCATCCTTCGCCGACGCCGTGGACGCCACCTTCGCGCACCTCTCCCTCGCCTCCGCCCTGATCGCATCCATCGGCATCGCGCCCCTCGCGCGCGTCAACGCGCGCGCATCCTCGCGCGACATCGCCAGTCGCACCCCTCGTCGCAACCGTTCATCGAACGACGATCTCGACGCGAGGATCCTCGGTTCGAGCGCGCGAAACGCGCGCCTTCCCGCGCGTTCGATCGCCTCCGCCCTCGCCCGCGCGGTCGTCATCTGTCGTCGACGCATTCGACGCATTCATTCCACTCCATTCATTCCATGCGCGCGTTCGATGCGTCGATGCGTTTAACATTCGATTCGATGCATGCATGCATGCACTCATTCATTCATTCATTCGACCCACCGCGCGTCTTCGAACGATCGATCGATCGACGGGACGATGACGACGACGATGGATGGATGGATGGATGCGGGCGACAGACGGAGTCGATGGGTGCGCGAGCGGAGACGGAGGAAGAGAGACCGTCGTCCGAGGCGGACGCGGGCGACGGCGCCGAGGGGAAGACGAAGACGGCGATCGAGGAGGCGCCGACGAAGACGGAGGTGGGAACGAAGCGACCGAGGGCGGAGGATGCGGATGAGGATGAGGCGGAGGCGAGAGAGGTTCGAGGACGCCCAGCGGAGACGGAGACGAGGGACGGGAAGGAGGAGAAGGAAACGACGACGACCGAGTCTGGATTCGGTGCGCCGAGCTCGGGCGGTGGAGGATTCGGGAGCGCGCTCTCGGGAGCCGGATTCGGCGGGTTCGGCGGTTTGAAGAGCGGAGGCGGATTCGGGGGATTCGCGGCGGCGAACGCCAACGCTGGAGTTGGATTCGCGTCTAAAGCGTCGACGCCCGCGTTCGGTGGCGCCGCCGCAGCGCCGGTGGCGTTGTTTGGCGCTGGAAAGAAAGAGGCAGAAGAGGAAGATGGGGACGACGACCCGGAGAGAGAGGTGGCGAACGACTCCATCAAGCCCATCGTGGAACTGGAAGTCTTCGAGACGAAAACGGGCGAAGAAGACGAAACCTGCACGTTTCGTACCGAGGGTGCTTTGTTCGAGTACGTCGTCGACAAGGAAAAGGGATCTCGTTGGATGGAGCGCGGTCGCGGCGACGTTCGCCTCAACCAAGGCAAAAACAGGTATAGACTCGTCATGCGAGCGAAGGGTAACTTCCGTTTGATGCTCAATGCCTCTCTTTTCAAAGGTCAAAAGTTCCAACTGATGGAGGGAGGCAAAGGGGTGTCCTTCACGTGCGTCAACGCCGCGTCTGGAGATGATGCAAAGATGAGCATGTTTGCACTCAAGATGCGCGCGGCGGCTTCAAATGCGCAGTCTCAGGCGGAGAGCTTTCACGCCGCCGCGTGCAAAGCGATTGAAAAACTAGCCAAGGCGGAAGAAAAGTAAGTATAGTACACTAGTAATTGAAGTTCACAAATATAAAGCTACATTTGAACGACAGCATCGAGACCCGCGAGGAGAGAGCGAATTTTCACTTTCGGCGCTTGTTCAAGACCTTTCCTGAATCTCCAGATGAGTTTCAGTGCATTGTTGGCGGTGTAATTTACGACAACCGGTAAAGTCAAGCCTCTATCACCACCTCTTAAATGAACCACCAACGAACCCGGTGAATACTCGCGAATGGCTTCACGAGAAGCTGGAGACAGAGACAGTACGGGGATTTCATGACCCAACGACTGCAGAACCTTCTTAATCTCAGATCGCGACAACTCCACTTTCCGCCTGGTGATGTACGGTTTAATAATGTGCATTCCATCTTGCGTCAACATGTAAAAGTTGTCTCGCTCCGAGCGCTCCCAAATCTTCACACCAGACCAAACACAGTTCATTCGTTTTGCGCCGACGGAATCAATGCAGTGTGTTTTCACTCCTTCAGAAATGTAAACGATTGATTTTTCGTCGCTTGAACGAGTGAATAAGTTAGGTGCGATTTTTTCCGTAAAGGTCTTGTCATCATCGAGACCGAATTCTCTGGAGAGTTTCTTCAGCAATTTACTAGACATCTTAGAGTACAGGTGTTTCGGCTCTGTGCGCTTGTATTTACACCCTTCTTTCTTTCTGGGAGGTTCCGACGTTTTCGGTCCAGGGATCGGCGCCACTTTTTTCAAAAGAACTGCGAAAAATCCACCCATGTCCTGAAGATGTGGAACGAGTCTCATGCAGTGGTGCAGAGGGATGGAATTGCCTTTGATGCGCTTACCGAGTGCACCCATGCGCCCCGGCGTCACTTCTGGTGGCCACATTGATTTTGAGAACTTTCTCTTCAGACCTATTGGAACGGAATCTCGTTGGCTATCTTCGTATTTTGGGTATTCAACGACGTCCCCTTCGACCATGGTGACCACATTCCACGTCGAGATACCCGGCCGACGCAGTAGCTCAGGAATGCGGTCCGCCGCGTCGACGATTTCAAGCGCGCCACCACACCGCTTGATTAGTTCAGCGACGACGGCTTCATTCTCCACCGGGTTGAAAGAACACGTGCTATACACCATGTATCCTCCGACTTTGAGCAAGGCCGCCCCGCGCTGAGCGATATGAAGCTGCAGCCGGTGGAGACCCATGGCAAACTCTGGTCGCCATTCGGACCAAATTTGTGGGGTTTTCCTCAACGTTCCATCACCAGAGCACGGAACATCGCAAATAATCCTGTCGTATGATCCCTCTGGATATCGTCCACCATTTTCTGTAGGTGCGTGACCTGATATCGGTACGTTTACATTCGGATACCATTGCGCCTGATGAGTTGTGACCATCAAATTCGCCGTGGCGTTACGGAGCGCCGCACACCGTCGTACGAGAAAGTAGCAACGCATGGGATTGATATCATTCGCTATGACGCAACCCGTGGCTGATCCTTCCTCACCACTCACATTCAGCACCTCAAGAGCCTGCGTAGTTTTCGATCCAGGCGATGCGCACAGATCAAGAACCCGGTGATGTGGTTCCACTTGTAGAATCGCCGCCGGCACCATGGAATCCACAGCTTGACGAGTGAGTACACCAGTGTTATTGTACTTGACCAGCCAGCGTTGTAGCTCTCGAAGTACCGGATTTCTCGTGAACTTTAGACTCATCTTATCCATACCGAGTTGCCAGCCGTCGCACCACGGAAGCTGAGTCGGCGGTGGGATCACTTTACCGCGGTCGTCTCGTAATTCTCGATCACTCTGCAGCAAGTGCTTCCCGGATTGCAGCGCCTCTCGGACTTCTTCTTGTCTACTCGCCATCCTATTCATCCGAAAAGTCACCGGCAAGGGCGAGCGAAGATATCTCAGAAACTCTCCCCACTCGTCTTCGCGAACAATGCCTTGCCGCCGGTAATACACCTCGAAAGACGTCTCTTCGTTCACCGAGAGCGTTCGAGAGAACCACGGCGCGGACGTCCGCGGGAGAGTTATCGTCTCTTGCTGTTGATTCTCATCATCCACGACTCCGTGTTCCCTCACATCTCTCGCGCTCGTCGTCGTCCCCGGCGTCTTCACAGCCGCCTCCAACCTCGCGCGCTTTCGAGCTCGCACCAACTTCTTCGACCGCGAGCGTCGCCCGACGTGCGCGTCGCCGGCGTCCATGGCGTCCGCACGCTTCTCTCGCACTCTTCCCCGTCGTCGTCGCGCGTCCCAACGACGACGACGACGACGACGCGAGCGCCGTGTGAGGCACGACCCTCAGCGAGAACGCCGACGTCCCGCGAGTAACCGAACGAACGAATGCGCGACATCTTTCGTTCAAGTCTTCAGGACGCGACGCCGACGAGAAGACAAACGGTGGGAGCGCCCGTGAAAGGGACGTGAGAGCGCGACTCACGGGCGCGGCGCGCGCGACGTTCGTCTCCTCGTCTCGATGACGGACGTGAGCGCGGCAACATCCTCTGACCAACGACCGGTGTTAGCCGATGCGCACGGAGAGCCGAGCGCGGCGATGGAGTCGACGAGCGCGCCCGTGATCCCGGAGGAGTACCACGAGAACGCTACGGTGGCGATGCGAGAGGTGCTGGATGGATTGCGCGAGTACGTCGAGACTTGGAGCCAGAAAACGAGGGAGACCACCGAGCGGTTGGGTGAGGAAGTTTCAAACCGCGCGCAACTCCGAGTCGGTGGGTGGGACGATCCAATCATCTTAAATGGAGATCCGCGCGAGAATATGCGCATAGAGGATCTAGTCTCGTGCGAGAACGCGCTGCTGGGAAAGTCGACGATGATTTTTGCACAACTAGGTGGTGAAGTTGAACGGCTGCGTACCATTGCAAACGAAACAATCTTCCCCATGCTGATGACCTTCGGGGAGAGAGCGCATGACGAAGATGAAGATAAAGTGTCAGAAGCTGAACTTAGGACTGCGTTTGTCGAGAAGTTGCAGCCACTACAAGACACTTTGCTGTTTATGGACCAGGTACGAGCCGTAATTTGTAACTTGTTTACGCAGCTCACTGTGGTCTACTCGACATTTACGGCGTACACTCCGTATCAATCTGTGCGCCTGCAGTGGTCATTCGATATGTTGGGTCGTGCGTTAGCTATCGGTCTTGGTATAGATGAGACTGTTCGCAATAACAAGACGTTGGGCATGGCGCTGATGAGTTTTAAGCGTGTAGTCTTGGTGCTTCGCACAAATCCAGAGCAGTTCGGTATGAATGAAGTCGACGTAGCGAGTTTGGATTCATCAATCGTAATTGTGGAGAAGCTGTTGTTTTCGTCCTCGTTCTTCAGCTCTATTCTCGAGCAATTGGCGGGGACTGAGCAACCAGATCGGTTCATCAAGGAACTTGCAGCGGTGACTCTCGAGTTGATTGAACGTGCCTCTGATCGCGTGAACAGCGATAAGGAGAGGTTAAGCGACAAGAACACGCTACTGTCCTCTCTTTGTTTGACTTGTTTACATTCACATTTGGTTTCTGACATCACGGATAGACAACTGTGTACGAAGGCATGGGAGGTACACAATCTGTGCCTTCTAGTCCCGGTGACGACGACAGTCTCCGTCTGTCCAGGGACGATTCTGGACGCTCATTTGTCTCCCGGGGCTCGAGAGTTTAGAACTGCGACCCTGTCAGAAACTATTGCTTCGCGCCATCGGCAAATGCTTGACACTATCGACGACTCGTTTCCGGAGAAGCTCAGGCGATTCCTATCACAGTCAGTCTGTTGGCTCGCCAAGTTTACGGCTGTACAGGCGCCCTCAAGCAGTTTATCTGTGACGATGAGCGCCCGTATAAGATTATTACAGGAAGGAACAAGGTGTGCGAGTCAGTTACGCCACTACATTCAAGAAGTATTGCATCTACACATGGTCATGGATGCGCCGTTGACCAGGCAGCGTGTCAGGCTCATTGCTCAAGCGGTTGAGATGCTGCAAGCGATGTACGATGCTTTCACTCAGAATACCAAAACGAGTCTGGAGCTGCAGCACTTGCTAAAATTTTTGCAGGATAGATTGATTCGCTTACTGGTATGTTTCACATCATCACCATTCAGTTTAAACAAGTCTGAACTAACATAACGTGTAGGTACCCGCACAGGAATTATTAGAAAATACACTTTCGACGATGACGACCACAAGCGGTTGGGGACGCGTGAAAGCGCAGATTTCAGCGGGAAAAGTCGAAACCAACAAACAAGATGTTCTTGCAAACTTGCACATCGCAGGTGGGTCATCATTTTACGAACACAACGACATAAAAATTAATTAATTATTTCATTCATTTAGGACGAGTTTTGTCAGGTCCAGCGACACAGAAAAGGACACATGTTCTTCGTGTGTGCCTTGATTCGATTTGTGGAGCCCGCATCATGAGTTCAGAGAATGAGTGCATCGCACATGAGTCTGTAGAACTTCTCGAGGCGCTCTGTAGATACCGCAAAAGCATACAAGATCAGTGTGACACGTCTTTTTTATTTCTCACACGGGAATTATTTCCAGTCTGTCTTTCTGAAATATATGCCAGGCCGAACGAAGCTGGTCGTTTGAACGCGCTTGTGAACGCGTTCAGGGGCTGTGAAACGCTTCTAATGCGCGGTGGTGCGAAACCCGACGAAATGGCGGCGTATCAACATTTTATTGAGAATTCTCTGGAGCGTGAAATAATTCAACCACTTTGTCGAGATATTGAGACAGATTTGCGTATGCATCTTCATTCTGCTCGCATCATAGGCATCGCAAGCATGAATCCATTCAAAGATGGCGTTCGGGACTTGTCAGCATTCACGATTCTGCCCCCGATCCGCATGCTGAATTATCAGGTGAGTTTATTATTTAATTAATTCACGTGTGCGAAATGAAAATCTGACCTTGATGTTTTATTTTCGACAGATTGACATTAAAAATCGAGTGGAAGAGTACTTGAATAAAACGTTTCACAATCATACGGCCATAGCGCTGCATAACTGGAAGGTAGGTGTCAAAATAATTAATTGTTGTGCGAGTGATTATATTTTTTTCACTGTTGGGAGTGAGCGACTAACACCGTGTTCGCTCGCAGTCGTACGTGGAAATGCGCAATCTCGCCATCGAAAAGTATTCTCTACGATGTGCCGAAATCGAGTTGCCGAGTCAAACGCTGGAACAGGGCTTGGACGTACTTGAGTTGATGCGAAACATCCACATCTTCGTATCCAAGTACAACTACAACTTGAACACGCAATGTTTCGTGGAGAAGGCTAGCGCGGACTCAGACCGGAAACATCTGAACACAATCAGTATTCGCCATGTCGCCAACTCGATCAGGACCCACGGAACCGGCATAACGCACACGAGTATCAACTTTGCGTATCAGTATCTCGCCCAGCGCTTCCAAATTTTCAACCAGTTTCTTTTTGACGACCACATCAGAAGTCAACTGATGAAAGAAGCCCGAATGGTGCACGCTGAGACGAAGGCCAAAAGTGATGCTATCAAGCTGAGCGCTAAGCAGACTGGCTATCGTGCGTCGAAGCTCGATGAAAAGTTTGAGTATCCAGTTGAGTCAGCTCTTCGGCTAATCAGGGATGTGCGCAAACTAGGTTTGTCGAGCGACGGATCGTCATTCATCGATCAATTTCGTGACCTAGTGACCGAAATCGGTAATGCATTAGGATTTGTGCGCATGATACGTCTAGGTGCGATGCACTATAGTACCAATGCGGCCAAGTTTGTACCAAGCACACACACGGCAAAATTTTCTGCCGACGCAAGCTTTGCAGTGGACGGACTGTCTGATTGGACGGTCAAGTGTCTCAAAAATCTCCAGAATGAGCTTGAAGCTCTCAATGTGGGAGGAACAGATGGAACGGATTACTTTCAGGTCCTTGTTTCGGTGTTCTCGACAGAACTTCGCAACAAAGCTCACGAGCATTTGAAAGACTTTTACTTGGTACTTCCGGCTCTTACGCTGAGCGCAGCTGAAGCTATTTCAGCGTCAAAAGATAAACTTGCCCGGCGAACCAAAGAATCTCTAACAGCAACATTTACTGATGATGGTTTGGCTCTCGGAATAGCTTACTTGCTCAGTGTTCTTGGCCAACACGAAGCATTCGACGCACTTCACTGGTTCGAGTCTGCCGCTTCCCATTTCGAAGCTGAAAAGAAACGTGCAGAAGGAGACAACAAGCGAAGTCTCGGAATTCTTGGTCGCACTTCAGATGAAAAGACTAAACTGCAAGCCAAACTGGATAAAATTGACGCTTTGAAACGTGAGTTCATTCACCTCGAACACTCCCTCATCGGTGCGCGCAGCTTCGTGAATGTTTGATTATCCACTTTTGATAGACTTTTAGAAAATAAAATACAAGAGTTTCTAGGCAAGAACGATGGTCGCCTTAAAAGGGTCGAGGCTGATGGTCGATGCGCTTTATCGTTCGCCTTCGCCACAGTCGCGCGCGCTTCACTAAACGTTCGCGCACGCTGCGATAGGAACTACATCTGTTGTATCGCCACGCGTCAATCATGTCTTGTCAAGCGACGCTCAGTAAGTCCTTCGCACCGGCGAAATGTGGGAGCACCAGACGCCGCCCTAGCCGCTCGTCGCGCACCTTGACGCGAGCGAACGCTACCGGTGCGATGGAACAGCTCACGCTCAAGCCGATTAAGAAAGTCGAGGGTACCGTTCGCCTTCCGGGATCTAAGTCGTTGTCCAACCGCATCCTTCTCCTCGCGGCGCTTGCGGAAGGTACCACCAAGGTGGAAAACTTACTGGATAGCGATGACATTCGCTACATGGTCGACGCGCTCAAGGTCCTGGGATTGGACTTCACTGAAGATAGAGAGAACAACATCTTGGAAATCACTGGATGCGGTGGTGAGTTCCCCGTGGAAGGCGCGGACTTGTTCCTTGGTAATGCCGGTACGGCGATGCGCCCTCTCACCGCCGCTGTGGCGGCGGCGGGCAAGGGTACTTTTGTCCTTGATGGTGTCGAGAGAATGCGCGAGAGACCGATTCAAGACCTTGTCGATGGTTTGGTGCAGCTTGGTGTGAAGGCGGAATGCACGATGGGCACTGGATGCCCTCCTGTGAAGGTTGAGGCGAACGGATTGCCGGGTGGACGAGTTGAACTCAGCGGTTCGGTGAGCTCACAGTACCTCACTGCTCTTCTCATGGCGGCGCCGCTTTGCCAAGGATCGATCGAGATCGAGATCGTGGACGAACTTATCTCGAAGCCGTACGTTGAGATGACGATCACGCTCATGGAACGCTTCGGTGTCAAGGTTGAAAAGGCTGATGACCTTCAGAGCTTCAAGATTCAAGGCGGGCAAAAGTACGTCTCCCCGGGTAGTGCGTTCGTCGAAGGAGATGCTTCTTCGGCTTCTTATTTCCTCGCCGGTGCCACGATTACTGGTGGTACCGTTACGGTCATCGGATGCGGTTCGGAGAGTATTCAAGGGGACACAAACTTCGCGTACACCATGGAACAAATGGGTGCGACGCTCGAATGGGGACCAAACTCGGTCACTTGCACTGGACCTCAAGGCCCGTTGAAGGCGATTGATGTGAACATGAATGCGATGCCGGACGCCGCCATGACTCTTGCGGTTGCCGCACTTTTCGCGGACGGCGTTACGACTATTCGTGACGTTGCGAGTTGGCGTGTTAAGGAGACGGAGCGCATGATTGCCATCTGCACCGAACTCCGCAAGCTGGGTTGCGATGTCTTTGAAGGTTCGGATTACTGTGTCATCACCCCGCCGCACAAGCTTGAACCCCCGGCGACGATGAAGGCGAACGTTGATATTGACACTTACGACGACCACCGCATGGCTATGGCTTTCGCCCTCGCCGCTTGCGGTGACGTCGACGTCATCATCAACGACCCGAAGTGCACGAAGAAGACGTTCCCGACGTACTGGGACGTCCTCTCTTCGGTGTCTGCGTAGGAGGTCATCACAAATCTAGCCTTTACTATTATAGAATTGATGCAAACTAACCCAAATCGCGTGTTTGCCTAAAATTTTCAACGCGTTTTCACTCTCACTCTACTCACGACGCCGGAGGTCCTCCTTGCATCCCTTGCATCGACTGTGCGTTCAGCTCCCCGAATCTCACGCTCGCGCGCGCGGAGTGCTTCAAAAACTTTTCACAACACTTCGACACGCATCTCTCTTCGTCCTTCTCCAACGTTTTCCTCCGAAACGACTGCACGCACGTCATGAAGCACCGCTCGACCAAGTTGTTATACATCCGCAAGCTGTCTCGCGTCTGCATCTGTTCGATCATTCCCATCATCTTCGCCTTATCCTCCTCCGGGAACCCATCGAGCATGGCGGGATCCATCGCGCCCGTGTCTCTCCGCCTCCAGTCGACGACCGATGCTCGCGCGGGTCCACGACCTCGGCGGCGCGTTCTGTCCCGAACCCTCCCAACCCCCGCGCGCCGCCCCTCCGATCCACCCTCGTTTTTCGTGGCGGCTGTTTTATGTTTTTTATCATGTTCGGGTTTTTGGCACGCATTCAATCATTCTATATTCTATGAGATTTACAGAATCACACTGGTGGCGCGGATGCGAACGTGTGACGCCCGCCAGCCTGCGCCCGCGCGGGCGAAGGAGTGGAAGAGAAGACGTTTGAAGCGCGCGACGGGAGAGCGCAACGCCCGCGAACGGAGTGTTGAGCGCGCGTTTGGAACGTTTGAAAATTGCACAATCGAACGAGGCGGTCGGTGACGCGAGAGCACATCGGATACGGCGCGTGTGCGACTCGACACACGCAGAGAAAAGGGTTCGAAACACTTCCGGAAGGAATATGCGGACCAGAGGTCGGGCGGGGAAGGCACCGGCGACGGCATCGAAGGAAGAAAACATCAAAAAACAACTGAATGAAAAGATTTTTGAGGAAAACCGCCGAAAGAGTCGCACGGAGTTCCAGTCGGAGCGCCAGACGATTTTCTGTGTCTCTTTGACGAGAGCACCAGGGAGACTCCAACTCTGAACAATAGCGCGTGGGAGGACGTGTTCAATCAGCAAGCGGCTCATGAGATGGAATACTTTCCATCTGATTCACAAAACACAGCAGATACGCGAAAATCGAAGACTCCAACACAACACACTGGTCCATCAACGTCGCGAGGAACCCCGAGAACGCAGACGATGAAACGCCGTGGAAGGCCACCGATTACGAGACTACAACCACCGGTGATTGTTTCGTCATCGGTCCCTTACCAAACACCGCGTGGCAAGCCTCGATCATCGAGATTCAATGGCGTTTGTCGACATGCAAAGTCTGGACGGTACGAGGCACACGTATGGTTGAGAGAATCTCGGCGCCAAGTTTACCTGGGAGGTCATGTGGAGGAAGAGTTTGCGGCTGAGGCTTTCGACATCATCGTTTTGAAACTTTCTCGAATGGGCGATCGATCTAGAACCGGTTCGCGCCCGCTGAAAATGAACTTTCCAGAATCTCGATATGCAGATTTGATAGATTTCATCGACTCACTCACATTGGATGAGCTGATCATGGAGGTGAGAAGACACTCTGAAGGCTTCGCACGAGGGGCGAGTG
>MDTD01150436.1_pt1 | contig 13060 bp, 9 predicted proteins | sample 811221 | NCBI WGS metagenome assembly MDTD01 (sample SAMN05326646, study PRJNA326480) | marine metagenome | isolation source: seawater | place: Pacific Ocean: South West | collected 2011 | reverse complement strand
TTCTCCGAGCGTTCTTGATCAGGTGGTGGATGCCGCTAAATCTGCTGGCACTGCAATCAGCGATGCTGTCATGCCATCAGCTACCGCAGCAACCCTTGGTGGGGAAACAAGAGATTTAGGAACTCCGCAAGAAGAGTTTGACCGTATTCAGTCTGAGAAACAGGGGACTCTTGAGTATCTGGGAGGATTGCTTGGCATAGGTGATCCAGAGCCATACGAGATGGGTGGCCGATCTTTTGATGACGTAAGAAAAGTCCCGATGTCAGAGGATGATGACTCTGTAAAAGAAATGGGAATTTTTGACTATTTGACTGAAACTAGAGATGAGCGTCTAGCAAGGCAACAGAGGGAAGATCCGGCGGCCTTTGCCGAGAGGGAGAGGCAGGCAATAATTAAACGTGCCACGGAGATGGCAAAACTTCCTCCTGCTATTAGAAGGGAGGAGATGAATAAACTTTATGATACCAATCGCGAACTCGCTATGGCCGTTGACGAGCTTTTGCCAGCCACAACGCAAGGTGGCGGCCTAAAGTATGAACTCTTCCCCGGTGCAAATGAGCCATCAATCACTTTAGAGTCTGCGCAGGAGCAAGCAGACGCAGCAGAGGCCGCAAATATGGCAGACGCTGTGGAAAGGCTAGAGGCGAAACCTGAGACTATAGATCCTCAAACTGCTTTCGATGTGGAAGCATTGGCCCAAAGAGACTTTGCTGACTCCCTTGCTGAGGACCAAAAGAAATCTGATGCTGAGAAGCCACCTGAGCCTGCACCCAAAACAGATACAGAACCTCCAAAATCAGATCCTGATAAAAAGCCGACAGTAACTCAACCCACAGTCCAAACTGGTCTTGCAAAAGAAATAGCTGATCTTCAGGCAAAACTTGAAAAAGACAGGGAGACAGACAAGTATCTGGCTCTGGCACAAGCTGGCTTGGCCCTCATGTCGTCTAAGGAGCCTACGCTTTTGGGCGCGGTTGGAGAAGCGGGGGTCAGCGGATTGCAAGCCTTCCGTGATGCCCAAGAAAGATATCAAGAGGGTGTAGTTGATCTAATTAACGCAAAGGCAAAGTTACAGAAAACTTCTGACACTAATGTGTTAAGCAGAGACGTTCTTTTGAGAGAGTCGGTAAGCCTCTTTGAGGCTGCACAAAAACCTGATGTTTTACCAGAGGACAAGGACGCATTGTTGGCGAGAGCGGCGCAACTGAGGGCGCTTGCAGGAATACCTGATTTCAGCGTAGTGAATTGAGGCGTGTCACATGGCAATAGTGCAGGCAAAAGCGCCAAATTCGGGTAGGTACTACAACATAGAAATCGCCGGTACTACGCCTACCCCAGAAGAAAAAATAAAAATAGACGAATACATCGCTAGTGTTGATGGTCCCCCCACAGGAGAACTAATAGAAAGCGATGAGGGCCGAGGGTTTTTCGGCGCTCTTGGCGCTGGCGTGGATACAGTGCAGCTTTTATATGGTTCTACGGTAGAGGGAATAGGGAAAGATCTGGGCATAGATGCCATTGAGGATATCGGCTCAGGCATCGTTGAAACAAACAGGCAACAGCTTCAGGAGTCTGGTGCAAACGCCACTAGGCTTGAAGATGTAAAGGATATTGGCTCTGGCCTTGACTTCTTTGTAGAGACCCTTGGCGAACAGCTTCCAAATCTTGCCACCACCGTAGCGGGCGGTATCGCTGGAAAGAAGGTAGGGGCTGCCATAGGAACTGCGGTTGCCCCCGGCGTTGGAACATTGATAGGCGGCGGGGTGGGTCTGGCTGTTGGTGGTTTGTCAGCCAATATACCCTTCTTCTTTGGAGGCAATAGAGAGGCCCAAAGAGACGCAGATATAGCCGCTGGCAGACCTGTGGAAATTGACAACAGGGTTGCATTTTTAGCCTCTATACCACAGGCATCTCTTGACCTCATAGCGGACTATTTTTTGGTTGGCAGGTTCCTCACCCCGAAAATGATCAGGGGCGGGGGCTTATTCAGTCGAGGAGTTAAGGGTGTGGGTGCCGGTGCGATAGCAGAGGTGCCGACAGAAATTGGTCAACAGATCATAGAAAGATATCAAGCTGGCCAAAGCATAACCAGTGAAGAGGCCTTGGAAGAATATCTAGAGGTTGGTGTAGCTGCGGGTCTCGTTGGCGGCACGGTGAAGGGAACTGTTGGCGTTGTTGGCGGCGACATCAAAAAGCAAGAAAAGGCAGAGGCTACAAGGCAGCTACAAGAAGATGCGATTGAGGAAGGTGGCAGAGCAGACGCCAGAATAAAGGCTGGTAAAGTTGGCTTTGATCTCCGTCAGCCAATAGAAGAAGAGGCAGAGCCAGAGGTTGTTGCTGAAGTATCTGACACTAATCTCACTGACGCGCAAAAGAACCTAAGCCTTGCCAACGCTGCCAAGCAGGCCACAAGGCCTTTCATACCAATGCCTTTGTCCTCTTTCCCGCCGGAGGCTGCTGATTACATCAGGCAGTCAAGGCAGGGGACATCTATCCCACTTGATGCAGATGTCACAAAGGAAGAGTTGGCCAAGGTCTTTAATCAAGATGTTGCCGATCTAGCCGAAAGAGTGCAGAAGCCAGATCTGGCTGCAAAGCCAGCATCCCCCATATTCTCTGTAAAGCAAAAAGAAGATGCCAAGAAAGAAATACAGAAAAGGGGCAAGGTCAATAAGGGTCAAATCAAGAGGGCTATAAAGACAGACTCCACTGAGGTTGTCGATGAAATCCTAAGAGATTTGGAGACTGACGGTGTTGTCAAGCACTTGGAGCGTGGAAGGTATGTCCTGCCCGAGGACAAGAGGCTTGACCCCCTATACAAAGAAAAAGAGCAAAGGGACAAGGCAAGGGCTGAGATCACAAGGATAGAGGCCCTGAAGCAAGAGGCCATAAGGCTGAGAGACAAGGCTCTTGAGGAAAACAATCCTGTAGCAGCCGAGGCTCTGAATCGAGAGATTGAAAACATAGAGGCTACAGTTGAGCAGCCCAATACACTTCTTGCAGAGGCTGAGGACCGCATCAGAGCCAAAGAAGATGCCGAGAAGGCTGCTGCTGATGAAAGGCTGGACAAGACAGAGCGGGAAGAAGCCGAAGAGGCGAGCAAGATCGCTATGCAGGCTGAGTCCGCAAGGTATCGCGACGAGTATCAGACTAAGCGCAAGAAGGTTGCTGCTAGGCTGAGGCAATACATGCGCGGTCTCGGCTTGGGAGATGTTGGACTCAAGATAGATGATTACATAGAGCGCGAGGGCGGCCTCAAAGACCCCAACATTGAGGGTGTTTTTGACCCCAGCAAGAGATCAATCTCTCTGGCTATGTCGATATACGACCCATCGGTTACAGACGACGAGTTGTATGTCTCTCTTAGGAATGTTCTCAATCACGAGATCATACATGCCATCAAAGAGATTGGTCTCTTCACAGACGCCGAATACAAGACCCTAGTAAAGGCTGCCACCAACACAAAGTATGTTGCTATCAAGCAGGGCAAGGGCGAGAAGAGAGCGTACACATTCCTTGATCGCGCAATCATGCTCAATCCAAAAGATCAAAATCTCAGCGAGGCTGAGATGCAGGCCCTGTTGGAAGAAGAAGCGATTGCAGAGATGTTCCGCGCTTATGCGGATGGACGCCTCAAGATAGTTGGCAAGCCGAAGAACCTCCTCGACAGGATAGTCAAGTTCTTCAAGGCTCTTGGCGGCGCTCACTTTGATGAGGGCTTTGACTCGGCGGCATCAATCTTTGAGAACATACAGACGCAGGACAAGACCAAGCAGCTAGGCACTAGAAAGCGTGGGCAGTTCACGCCACCAAAGAGCAAGGACTTCCTGTACTCAACCCAAAAAAGCACCATCGAACCCTTCAAGTCTACACCTGAGAGGGTCAAATCAAATGTTGCCAAGTCTCAGTTGGGTATTTCTCAGAAGCTGGCTCAAGCATCAGTCCTTCACAGGATTGATGAGAACAACAACTTCATCGACACAAGAGTGTTCAATGAAAAGGGCAAGGTGGTTGCACCACGGGTGGCAACTTCACTGCGTATTTTGCAGGAAGAGAGGGGCAATATAACCCTCGATCCCCTAGACCCGAAAGACTTCAAGAAGATCGTCATGATCATGGCGGCAGAGGCAGAGGCTGCCCTGCGCGGTGATAAGAACGCTATCGGTTGGTACGAAGACAAAGTCGCAACCATGTTTGAGTTCATGGGCAAGATTGAGGGCGGCAACCAACAGATATTGAATGACCCAGAGGCTAGGGCTGCATTTACATTTGCCATGGCCGTCACATCAAACGGCTTGTCTGTAAATCAAAACTTTGTCAGCGCGATGGAGGAGTACAAGGTCTGGAAAGAGACCGGCCTCTTCAAGGCAGATGGATATGGAGACAAGGGTGCCGCAGCTATGCGGAAGGCCTTTAAGTTCTATAATACCTTGAAGAGTGATTTGAACATGACCGATGTTCAAATACAAAACTACCTCACCCAAGAGACCACGGTACGAGAGCTAAAAAAAGATCCACTAATCCAAGAGTTGGGCATACAAGTCCCCAGCGGAGAGCTTCAAGACACAAAAGTTAGGGTTGCTCATGTTCTTGGGGCCAAGATAGGAAACGGCTTCTACATGAACCTTAATGGTGAGTTTGATGCGCTCACCATGGACATGTGGTGGATGCGTATGTGGAACCGCATCATTGGCAAGCCATTCAAGCAGCCCACGGATGAGACCAATAACAAGAATAGAAAGAGAATACAGGAATCTCTTGAAGGGGATCTGACAGAGTTTGAGCAGCGTCTTGTAGACGAGACCATGCTGGATGAGGGCCTTGATTCTGTTGAGGGACAGAATGTCGATCAGTTCGCCACAGCCCTGAACGCCAAATTCCAAAGGATATTCACAAGATTCGGTAAGGCAGAAGCTGACAAGAGGCCAGAGAAAACACCTCTGTTCCAAGCGGCAGATACACATGCACAAAACCTAAGCGGCAAGTTTGAGCAGGCCACACCTAGAAACGGCACTGAGCGTGAGGTGATGAGGGCCGCAGCAGAAAGTTCTAGGGAACTTTTGAAAGAGAAGACTGGCATTGATATCAACAATGCCGATTTCCAAGCGCTTATGTGGTATCATGAGAAAAGGCTACTGTCCTCTATGGGTACACAAAGTACAGGCGCTGATAACGATTACGTTGACGGCGCGATAGCATATGCAAGAAGAGAGGGATTCACGGATGACCAAATCGCAGAAGCACTTCCCCCAACAGACAGAGACAGAGTCTATCCTGACTCAGGTGCCAGACGACCGGATGAAGGAATTAGCAGAGAGTCTGCTGAGAACGATACCGCCGCAAACCTCAAGTACAGCGTCAGCCCAGCAAAAGCTGCGGCCATCGCCGTCAGGATTGGTGCAGGGGATAATGGACGAGTATGGCGTAGGAAGAGATCAAGCCGAGAAGTGGGCCAATATGATGTAGCTGCCGAGTACAAGGTAGCTCCATATGCGGCAAGGCTCTTCAATGAGCAGGGCGTAAAGACACCAGCCATATTTGAGTTGGCTCAAACAATGAGGTCGGCCCAACAGTTTGCTGAGGCGATTGACAGGGCCAAGATTGCTCAAGGGCCACTGGGATCTTCAGTTTATGTTTATCCTGTAGAAACTACAGCGGACGAGACAGGCTATGCCGACATGCGTCTGTTCCTCACAAGAGATGGCAAGGCTGGTTTTGCTTTGAAAGAGGGCGAGATTGACGGCCTTGTTGACATCGTCTCTGTATTCAACACGCCAGACGCTCACAAGGGCTTCTCATACCCCGCTATCAGGCTGGCGGTTGACGAGGGCGGCAACAAGCTAGACGCCTTTGACACCTTCCTGCCGGGTGCTTACAGCGCGAATGGCTTCACAATAAGATCTAGAACGGCTTGGAACGATGAGTTCGCTCCAGAGGGATGGGACAAAGAAGAATATTCAGACTTCAACAATGGTGAGCCTGATGTCGTCTTTATGTACTACAACCCCAAGCGGAGGTTCACATACAAGAACGGCGATCAAGAAGGTGAGTTGTTCTTAGACTATGATGATGCGGTTGACGCCCAAAACGGTGCAGCCCTGAATCCATCTTCTGTAAACCGTCAGCTAGACATCAATCGTGCCGAGACGATACAGCTTTTTGACAATGAAGAGGCCACCCTTGGTGAGATAACACCCGAACAGGAGCAAGATCTAAGGTCCATAATGGACATGATGGAGTCGCTTCCTAAATCAACAAGGAAGTTTTCTACTGCTCCGTCCAACGCTTTCGCCACGATAAATGCTCCCAAGAGATTCCCTAGGTTTGAGAAGTACAACTCTCTCTTTGGGATCATGAAGGAGAACAACAACCTGATCCCTGTCATGTTCTTCGCTGGCAACCACGGCGTGGACTCTTCTGGCAGGGCCTTCGGCTTTGGCAAGTATCACATTCAAGAACGCGGTCATGAGAAAGAGATCGTAGAGAACTCAAAGTTCCCTGACGTAGAAACTGCCGTGCAGCAGTTGATGTTTGCTTGGCACAAACAGGGTCACAAAGACGGCCCCAATGTTGTTTCTTTCCCCGATGGCGGTGGTGGCCCAGCAGTCAGTGACGCCTTCATACCTATGGGCAAAAGGGATTTGAGATTGGAGTGGTTGCGCCCGTCTCATAGCTCTCCAAAAATTGTGCTTTCCCTCCAGTACGGAAGGTTGCAAGACCCCGAAGTTCTGTCACAGTTTGGCTTCAAGAACCCTATCGGCATTTATTCTGTAAGAACGACGTACCCAGACCTCAAATCAAAGAAGCTCAGTAGGTCGTTCTCACGGTCTACATTTGCCAATGTGGACACAGGGTCTACTAACTTTGTAGCCAACCATAACAACAATCACATTTCGTACTCTGCTGCCCATAACACCATATCCAAAATTCTAGGATTGGGTGGTCTGGTAAGTGAGCAGAAGGCGAGGGACGTATCGCAGTCGTTCATCACTAAGTTCCAAGACACCTTCCTGCCAGTCGGTGTGATGATCGACAAGCTGAAGCAGCAGGGCATGACCATCACCGATGGCATGGATACATACCTGCAAGAGACGCTGTTCCACGGCAAGACAGGGGACATACTCAACTCCAAGCAGAAAGAGATGTATGAGCCTCTCGCAAGGCTTGTTAAGGATCTTGAGGTTTCTGACGCTGACTTCTCTAGGTTGACAGGCAGAGGCTTTAACAGTGACTTTGAAGGTGGCAACTATGCTGCCAAATCATTCAAAGAAACTGGCAGCAAGAGACTGGCGATAGTTGACGCCTATCTATACGCGCTTCATGCCAAGGAAAGAAACGCCTACATCAGATCGATCAACAACGATCTCGCCAACGGCTCTGGTATGACCGACGCCGAGGCAGACTACATTCTGTCTTGGGTTGCCTCGCTTGACTCAGGCAACAAGCAGATCATAGCTGACGTACAGCAGAGAGTGCGTCAGGTTGTTGATGATACAAATGCAATCAGGGTTGCATCTGGCCTCACCCCAGACTTCAACAGCAGTGAGCCTCTTGTTCTTGAGAGCGGGGAGATCGTACAGCCCCCGCAGTATGAGAATTATGTACCTCTCAGGGGCATATTCGACTCCGATGGTGAGGCAACAGAAGACGCTTCCTACACCAGCCCAGTTACCAGCCAAGGGTATTCTGTGCGCGGCAGGGAGGACAGACGAGCCTTGGGCCGCCAAGAGTATGCAACGAACATACTGGCAGCCACCTTCTTGCAAAACCAAAACGCTGTCATCAGGTCTGAGCGCAACAAGGTTGGCCTGTCGTTCTTGAACCTACTGCGCGGCGATGAGCGACTCACCAGCCAGTTCGCAGAAGAGTTGGAGAGCGTCCCCCTCACCAGAGGCTTGGTAAAGGGTGCCGTCAGAACGATAGTAGACAGAAACGCTTTGAACGATCCCAACATCATCACCGTCAAAGAAGATGGAAAGCACGTTTACATACGGGTGAGAGATCAGAGGCTTGCCAATGCCCTCAAGGGTGGCGCTGGTGTTTCTACCCAGACATCAAACGCTGTGGTCAGAGGCCTTGGAAAGATCAACAGATATCTTTCCAACATCAACACATCTCTGAACCCTGAGTTCATGATTACAAACATGATACGAGACGTTCAAACAGCTGGTGTGAATATCAACCAGTATGAGCAAAAGGGTCTTGTATCAGAAGTTAGACGTAACTTTCTTGATGCTTTGAGTGCTGTAAAGCAGGTCGTCAGGGAAGACGCGAATATAGTTGATGACCCAAGCATACCTGTATCAGAACTAACAGGCGCGGCTCTTTTCAGAAGATTTCAGAGGGCTGGGGGCCAAAACGCCACAAACCAGATCAGCGACCTCAGTGATCAGGTTGCCAACATCAAGAAGCTGACAGACGACATTGCGGAGCAGGGTCTGAAGGGTCAGTGGAACGCTGTAAAGAATAGCTTTGTTGGCAAGAAGACTGGCTCAATGTTGAAGTTCTTGGAGGACTACAACACCGTTGTTGAGAATGGTGTCCGTGTAGCCACGTTTAAGGCATTAGCACCAAGAATTGGAGAGCAGAGAGCAGCCTTTGCCGCTCGTAATGTCACCGTGGATTTTGCCAAGGGCGGTGAATACAAGACCCTAATGAACTCCATGTACCTGTTCTACAACGCATCGCTGCAAGGCTCATTCGCCATGCTGAGTGCGGCAGCAAGGTCCAAGAAGGTTCGCAAGATATGGGTTGGCCTCATGGTGGCTGGCGTGTTGCAGGACCAGCTTCTGGCCTTCACCTCGGAGGAGGATGAAGACGGTCAGCTTATGGCTGACAAAATCCCAGACTACATTCTGGAACACAACCTTGTGTTCAGAGATCCATTTGGCATTACGGAGCGGTCTCACATAGTCATACCGATGCCATATGGTCTCAACATGGCGGTCAACATAGGTCGTTCTTTGAGCAGGGCGTCCAGAGGTGGGTACACGCCAGCAGAGGCAGCGGACTCAGCAATGATGACCATGATCGACACTCTCAACCCGCTTGGCGGCACAGAGAGTTTCATTAATTTTGTTATGCCCACTGTCGTTGATCCTATCATCGATCTCTACGAGAACGAGGACTTTGCCAATAAGCCGATATACAAAGAGACATCACCATTCGATCCTACGCCTCCGCCAGACAGCCAACTCTACTGGTCAACCACATCCCCATCAGCGAAGTGGATTGCCCAGTGGCTGAACAGCCTAGATGGATCGACAGTAGAGAAAGGCACTCTTGATGTGTCCCCAGATGTCATTGAGTTCTGGGTTGACTATCTGACAGGTGGTATTGGCAGGTTCGTCCAGATGTCTGGTGACTTTGCATTTTCTACGCTGCCCAAAGCTGTAGAAGATGGCTTCACCGATGAGATGATCCGGCAGGTGCCTTTCGGCAGGAAGGTTGTGTATTCGGTTTCTGAAAGAGAGGATTTGGGTTCTTTCATAGAGAAGAGAGATAGGGTTCTGCAAGCTAGAGAGGTTCTCACCGATGCTATAAGGCGGGGAGACGCAGATCTCATACAGAATACTAGGTCTAAGTACAAAGACGAACTGAGGATAGCTGGCATCATTAAGTCCATAAACAATGGACGCAATAGCCTTCTTCGCAGAATGGCTCAGATAAAAGACAACCCAAGAATACCAGAAGAGCAAAAGAAGAAGATAATAGAGAGAATGAGCAAGCAAGTAGACGCGCTCATTCTGAGGGGCAACATTGCCATGAAAACTTTATAGCCCCCCAAAAGAGGGGGGCTAAAGTTATAGGTAACTTTACGCTGCTTCTTCTTTCTCGTCCCGAAGCACACGCACCATGTCTTCAATGGGCGTCATATCAAGACCGATGTTCTCGGCAGATCCACGATACCGATTGAGCCACGCGGCAAGCTGAACACCAGCCTGACGACGCAACTCAGCCTGAGCCTCTTCATTGCTAGGATCGAAAGGCTCATAGCCGCCACCATCCTTACGCCCCTTCACAGGAGAGATGTAGGCAGGATACTCAGTTACCTTGACTGATGTGACACCGCTCTCAATGACCTCAGTCTTTGCAACGATGCGAAGACCGCTGGCCATATCACGAGCCATGTCGATACGATACTGACGAGCAGCATGTTCATCAGTCATCCCATAGAAAGCCGCATAGGCCTCATGGTCAGGCTGATCAGCAAGCCAATCTACAAACTCATCAGCCCGAAATGTATTCAGTCCAGTGGATGCAAGATATTCATCAATGATCCGCTGCTTAGTGTCTTTTGAAAAGCGTACTGACTTCTTCATTTTATTCTCCCTTAGTACAAAGATTTTTGACCGCCTTGGCTGGCCCCATCAGAACACGCCTTGCCCTTACACACGACGCCTCAACTAGACCGCCTCGCCTCGCCAAAACTGACCGACCAGACCTAACGTCACCCAACCTTAACTCAACCGCCATGACCCACCAAGCCACACCTTTCCGTACCCCGACGCATCAGACCAAGACCGCCTTGCCCAAACTTGCCCAGTCGAACCTTACGAGACCCAACCGAACCGCAACATACCAGAACCGCCACACCTAGAGACGCCTAGCCCTACCAGCCCTGACCATACCGAGACCGCCTAAACCGGCCATGCCTCGCCCTCCTCACCGGAACTCACCTCAACGGACCTCAACCGCCTCGCCATACCAGTCCTAAACATATCTAACCGCGACCAGTGAGAGGGGCGAATATCGCCCCCCTCTATTTTGAAAGTTACAGGTAACTAAGCAGCCCGACGAAGGCGCTCTTCCTGCAAATACTGCATGAGTTCCGCCGTCTGCTCATCTGCACAGATCGGCTGCTCCATGGCCAGCTTCTGGACCTCACGGTCCTCTTTGGTGATCTCGTCCCAGATTTCCTGATAGTCACCCATGTCCTCAGCACCAGAGACTGCGAAGGTGCCGTAAGAGCCACGGCCCTTCTCCTGACGGAAGTCACCGATGCCGACGATAGTGCCAGCGTTGGAAAGAAGGGAGACAATGGAGTGTGCGCTCAAAGTCGGAACGACATACTTCACAGTCACCTCTGCACACCACTGGGGGAGATATGCACGAGTACGCACATCAGGCGTCTTGTTCATATCGGCAGAGCGTACAATATCCATCTTCAGCAATGGCTTGCCCCAGATCTGAATGTGACTTTCGGGAAGAAAGATCAGACGCTGAACGCTGGTCTTAGTGATGCCGCCAGTCTCAAGCGCGGCAGTAGCCATGGCACCCTTTACACCAGCAGCAGGGAAGCAAAGGTAAGTATCCCCAGTATCTTTCTTGTAGACACTGTCACGAAACTCAGCTTCTGGGTTGTGCTTGATGTCCTTCTTCTGAGCAGCAGTCTTCTTGCCGCCACCAACCAGAAGATCACGCCATGCCTTAGCACCCATAGAGTTGAAATACATTGGCGTCTGGCCAATCATACGCAACTTGATATGTCCCTGCTTTAATGCGTGGATTTCCATAGTCTCAGTAGTCTTTTTCGATACAGCCATAACGGCCTCCTTTCGTATCGGTTTCGATGTTTATAGAGATAATACGGCTGTCTCCCAGTGTCAACCCCTATAAACACATTATTTTACATTATTTGTCATCAGCATCCATATGCGACTTTTTATCGATCCAGTTGATGATCTGTGTTCGTGTCCATCGCCTTGGCTTCTTGAAAGCCGGTTCTGGGAAAGACGCATCTGTAGTCCTGATTTTGTATAGAGATGTTCTGGACATGGATAGCATTGCAGCCAACCCATTAACGTCCAGCAGTTCAGCCTCTATCTTGCCATCCCTGATTTTTTCCATTTCTCGTACTCCTCGACTAAAGTTTTGAACCTTTCTCTGGCGTCTGAGTTATTGTTGAACTCAGTCCTAGACTTGATGCCGAGCCTGTTCCGAAGGACACTGGCAACGGCTTCTTCTCCACCAGACACACCGAGAAACACTGCGAACTCCTCGTTTCTGCAAAGCATCCCTGCGCTGGCAATCATGGTTTTGATCTCTCTCTGTTGATCGGACACCTCTGGTTCATCCTGATCGTTCAGCTTGACCATCCCCACCATGTATCGGGAACCAACCCAGTCAGTATGCAAGCTGGGTGGACATTCATTCGGATGCAGCGACAGGCGAAGCGTGATGCCATTCTTGTCTTGCGACATGGATATCTTCACCGCCTCAAAGCTGACCGCTGCGTCTCTAACCTTTTCCATCAAAAATCTCCTCAGTATGAATGTGATGAATATCACCTAAAATCTTTTGGAACTTCTGCATCGCAACCTGTTTGTTTCGGATCATCTCTTCTACCCTTTCAAACGCATGGTCCTCATCATCGCCCCTGACTTTGTAGGTTCTTGTGTATTCCTCAATCACTGTGACCCTATAAGTATAATTTGGCCTTTTACGTCTCATTGAACTTCTCCCAATTACCCTTGGCCCACTCCATGGGATCGATACCTTTCAGATCCCACCAAGTCCTTTCATCGCCAAAGTGATGAAGTTTCATATGGCAAGAGTGGCACAGAGGAACGCACCAGTTGTCTCCCACTTTCATGCCGAGAGCGTTAGGCTCCGCGAACATAACGTGATGCGCCTCTGCGCCGTACCCACAGACCAAGCAGGGCTTACCCCGCAAGGACTGTAGATATTTCTTTGACCTGATCCGTTTAGAACGGAATGTCATCTTCAATCGGGGCCGGTGAGGGCCTTGCGGAATACTGACCCCTCTCTTCATGCTTTGACCCCCTCAGAGACAGGAACGTATCACCTGTCTTCTTAGCCTGTTTCTTCCATCCAGCGAGGGACAGCTTTGGCTTATCGACACCCCTCTCCATCTGCGAAACAAGATCACTCACAACCTCACTGGGCAACTCAAGGTTGCCGGTGTAGTCGGGTGATGTCGGCTTGGTCTTCTTCTTGTTAGCGAACAAGACCCCGGACGCCGGATAATCAGTCATGCCTTTTCTCCTTTTTTCTTCAGCATTTCACTACGAGCGGTAAAGTTACCTAGAACTTTTTG
>MDTD01035403.1_pt1 | contig 13060 bp, 12 predicted proteins | sample 811221 | NCBI WGS metagenome assembly MDTD01 (sample SAMN05326646, study PRJNA326480) | marine metagenome | isolation source: seawater | place: Pacific Ocean: South West | collected 2011 | reverse complement strand
CCTCTGCCAACCTCGTCTACGCCAGCTAAAATTGAGCTTGTCATAAAAAGTTCACTATATATAATTGAGTTTATACCTAAATATAACAAAAAAGAGAATTCAATACTCCATATGGTGAAAAAAAAGTTAAGAGCAGCTGTAATTGGCCTGGGATACTTAGGTAAATATCACCTTGACAAATATCTTAACAATAAAAATGTAGTCGTTAAATGGGTGATTGATAGTGATATCAATAATTTAAAGCTTAATATTAATAAATCAATTAAAAAGTCAACTGATTTTAGAGATATCATTGGCGCCGTAGATTGTGCCTCGATTGTTACTCCCACAATAAGTCATTATCAGATAGCTAAATCTTTGTTACAAAATAGGATTAGCATTCTTCTAGAGAAGCCAATGACCGAAACATTATATCAAGCGAAGAAATTAAATCAGTTGATCGAAAGAAAGAAAACTATTATGCAGATTGGCCACTTAGAAAGATTTAACCCAGTGATGGAGAAATTAACTAGTGAAATCAGTAATCCTGTATTTATAGAAGTTCATAGACTTGCAGAATTTAATCCAAGATCAACAGATGTAAATGTGATATTTGACTTAATGATACATGACATAGACATTATTCTTTCGTTAATAAAATCGCCTATAAAAAAACTATCTGTGTTTGGAAGAAAAATAATTACGAAAACTACAGATATTGCCAATGTGCGAATCGAGTTTACAAATAATGCTGTAGCTAATTTAACAGCTAGTAGAATAAGTGCAAAAAATGAAAGGAAAATCCGTATTTTCGAAAAAAATAAATATTATTCTGTGGATTTTATGCTTTCTAAGATGAATATATTTTCTAAAAATTCTAATCGTATTTTCAAACAGAACGAATATAGTTATAAGAAAGCGGATTCATTAAAGAAAGAGATTAGTAACTTTGTCAACTCATGCTTGGGTCTTGAAAAACCTCTTGTTGATGGTATAAATGGAATGAATGCTTTGAAAGTAGCTGAGGATATATCGAAAAAATTATGAAGAAAATTAAATTGTTTGACCTCTCCAGGCAGTATAGTCGTCTTAAACCTACTCTAGAATCCAAAATATCAAGAGTTTTAGCGACTGGTCAATATATAATGGGAAAAAATGTTATTGCATTTGAAAAAAATGTATCAAAATATCTATCTACAAAAAATGCAGTGACATGCAATTCTGGGACAGATGCTTTGATCATGGCGCTAAGATCTCTTGATATTGGTCAAGGTGATGAAATAATCACAACCCCATTTACTTATTTCTCTACAATAGAAACAATATTACTGGTTGGCGCAGAACCTGTCTTTGTGGACATTGATCCTAAAACTTTTAATATTGATACTGCTAAAATTGAGCAAAAAATTACAAAAAAAACTAAGGCTATTCTAGGTGTGCATATTTTTGGTCATCCCTACGAAGCTAAAGAGGTAAAAAAAATATGCAAGAAGTACAAGATTAAAATGATTGAAGACTGTGCTCAATCATTTGGAGCATCTATCGATAAAAAGCAAACAGGGACGTTTGGTGACATAGGTTGCTTTAGTTTTTTTCCAACTAAGAACCTAGGGTGTGCTGGTGATGGTGGAATGATGATAACAGACAATAGTCAGCTTGCCAATAAAGCTAGAATGCTCCGTAACCATGGAGGAATTCAGAGAAATGTACATAACTTAATTGGTTATAATAGTCGCTTAGATGAAATTCAAGCAGTAATCCTTTTAGAAAAACTTAAACTAGTGACTAAGCTAAACAAGGATAGAATTAAGATTGCACGTGAATATCACCAATCTATAAATAATGATAAAGTAGTCACGCCCTCAAATTTCAATAATGTAAATCATATTTATCACCAATATACACTTATAGTGGATAATAGAGTAAAATTCACTGACTATTTATCTAAGAGTAATATCCCATTTGGAATATATTATCCTAAGCCTGCATATATGCAGCCAGCAGTCAAAAAGAGAATGGGTGGTCTACCAAAACTTAAAGTAACAGAGGAAATATGCAAAAAGTGTGTATCTATACCTATGTTTCCTGAGTTAACAAAAAAAGAGATTAATATAATTATTAGCGTAATTAATGACTACTAGTGAAATGAAGGAAATATTTATAATAACTGGGGAATCATCTGGAGATCAGCATGCAGCAAAATATATTCAAGAGCATCGTCTTTTAAATAGCAATGTATTTTTTTCAGGGATTGGGCAAGATAGTATGAGAAAGATGAATGTGTCATTGATTCATAATTCAGAAGACATCTCAGTAGTTGGTTTAACCGAAGTTATCTTAAAATATAAAAAAATTAAACAGATTCTTGAATTAGCAAAGAAATATATAAGAGATAAAAAACCAACTCTAGTGATTCTAGTTGATTATGTGGAGTTTAATCTTAAAGTTGCGGCATATGCAAAATCATTAGGTATACCAACACTTTTCTATATTGCACCGCAAGTTTGGGCATGGCGAGAAAGTAGAATCAATAATATTATTAAAGTAGTGGACCATTTAGCGGTTGTTTTTCCATTTGAATATCAAATCTTTTCAAAAGTCTCAGAAAATGTCTCATTTGTAGGGCATCCTCTAGCAGACGATTATGAACTAAATCCAATTGAAATTAACTATGAAGATAAAAGATATGATTTAGGTATCTTTCCAGGTAGCAGAGAATCAGAGATCAAAAATAATATTTATATAATGCTTGATTGCATCAAACCATCGAAAGAAAGAGATTCTAAAAAGGATAATATTGCAATATTTTATGCAAATAATAGATCTAAGAAATTATTAGAAAAAATGCTTCCAAAACATATGCATTCATTACTTGTAAGTGGCAAGAATAGAGAAGAAATTAAGCAGTGCAAAAAGGTAATAACTGCATCAGGCACTGTCACCCTTGAATTAGCTTTAATGGGAATTCCTATGGTAATAGTGTATCAATTATCATTTGTAACTTATCTTATTATGAAAAGATTAGTGAAACTTAAGTACATTGGATTAGTAAACCTGATACTTGGCGATAATTTAGGTGATGAAGTAGTTGTAAAAGAATACATTCAACCAAAATATCATGATCAAGTAGAAATAATGGCAGAGTTGAATAGAATAGATAATGATGCGGATTATCGCAATGAAATATTAAAAAAATATATTAGAATTAGAGATGAATTAAAGCCTGGCGCAGCAAAGAATCTTGCTAGCATTGCTAATAGACTTATTTCTTGATTTATCTTGTAATTCCTCTGTTGCTTTTAAGGATAAAATCAACAAAATATTTTGATTCTTCAGAGTTAGCTTCTGACTCGTTAAATACTTTTACACACTCTTCTCTTGGTGTTTTTGATTTCACAAATAGCTTGAAAAGTTTTTCTAATGAATGAATTACCTCGTCTGTCATACCAAATCTTTTTAGACCTGTAGTATTTATTTTGTATGCACGCGCATGATTTCCGGCAACAAGCGTGAAAGGTGTAACATCTCTGGAGATTACAGAACCAAGTCCACTAAAAGCATGATCACCTATATTACAAAATTGATGAACTAAAGTAAAACCACCAAGTGATGCATGATTACCTACTTCTACATGCCCTGCAAGTGACGCAGCATTAGAAAAGATGCAATTATCTTTGATAATACAGTCATGAGCAACATGAGTATATGACATAAAAAGATTATTGGACCCTATTACTGTTTTATTAATTCCTGCTTCTGTACCTCTATTGATTGTACAAAATTCTCTAAAGATATTATTGTCAGATATTAGTAATTGGGATTTCTCGCCTTTGTATTTCAAATCTTGAGGCGCCTCACCTATTGAACTAAATTGATATATTTTATTACCGCATCCAATGGTTGTATTACTTTTTATTATTGAGTGAGGCTCTATTTGAGTATTTTTGTCTATTCGTACATCTTCTTCGATAATGGAATATGCTCCGACAGAAACTGTTGAATCTAATTCAGCACTAGGATGAATTATAGCTGTTTTATGTATCATTTTTATTTTTTACTGCGCCAAGTAATTCTGCAAGGCACACAATATCATCATTAACTTTACAGACTGCGTCAAATTTATGAACATCTCTTTTGCTATTTGTATGCTTGACTTCAATAATTAGTATATCTCCAGGATACACTGGCTTCTTAAATCTCGCTTTATCTATACCTACAAAGTAGTAAAGTAAATCTGGGTCATTTCTTTTATTACTCTTAAAGTCGAGTAAAGCAGTTGCTTGGGCCATTGCCTCTAAAATCAAAACACCAGGAAATACAGGATGATTCGGAAAATGCCCTTGGAAGAAAGGTTCATTATTACTAACATTTTTTTGAGCGATAAGATAATCATGTTCTTTATAGTCGATTAATTTATCAATCAAAAGGAACGGATACCTATGAGGCAAATAATTAATTATTTCGTTTTTAGTCATTTTTTTCCCCTATATCTCTATTGAATTTTTTTAGAGTATTATCAAGCGATTTAAATCTTGCCTGATTCCTTCTCCAACTTTCAACTGGTTCTACCGTAGTTCCTGATGCATATTGCCCTGGCTTCAAAAGACTTTTTGTTACCATCGTCATACCATGAATATGAACATCATCTGTAATTATTATATGCCCATTTATGCCAGATCCTCCTCCGATTGTACAGTTTTTACCAATAATCGTACTTCCTGCAATTCCTACGCACGCTGCAATCGCTGTATTGGTTCCAATTTGAACGTTGTGAGCTATGTGTACAAGATTATCGATCTTGACATTTTCTTCAATTCTTGTCATATCTATAGACCCCCTATCAATCGTTGTATTTGCCCCAATTTCAACAAAATCACCAATTGAAACGCCGCCAACTTGTGGTATCTTCTCCCATAACTTTTCCTCATTAAGAACCAGGCCAAAACCATCTGCGCCAATCACAGCTCCTGAATGTATTATCACATTACTATCTATTTTAACATTGCTATATATGGTTACATTTGGATAAATAATACAGTTGTCACCGATTACTACATCATCTGAAACATCCGCGCTATCAGCAATTAAAGTAGTCGATGCTATGCTTTTATATTTTGTCGTATCTTTAATAGTATGAAAGTTAATTTTCTCTTTGATATTATCTGCCAACATTCTAGAGAAAGTAAGTTGAGGGTTAGTTGATATCAAACATGATTTATTAATCGATTTAGATAACTCATCAGTTGTCAGCAAGCACGTAATATTATCATTATCTGCAAGTTCTAACATTTTTTTGTCATTTATAAAGACTAGTGATTCATCTGTTGGTTTAGCTAGACTAGCAAATGAATTTATCTGAGTCTGTTTATCACCTTTTATTTCACAATTATATTTTTCAGCTAATTGGAGTATTGTGTGCTTTTTAGTAAGTAACATTACTGAAGTTTTGATATTATGTCTTGAGTAATATTGATATATTTTTTTGCATAAAGTGTAGTACTTTCTGCTCTAAGTATAATGTCAAAATTATTTTTTTCAGCATACTCAGTAATTGTCTCGTTAACTATTTTTTCAATTTTACTATATTCTTCTCTTTGAGTTTTCTCTAAATCAATTTGAAGCTTTTCTTGTCCAGATCTAAATTTTTCCTCCACACCCTGGATCTTGGTCACAAGATTCTTCTTTTCTTTATCAGACATAACTGATTCGTTTTTTAGATATTTATCGTTTAAAGAATTCCACTCAGTCTCTAATGTTTTTAGATTTCTTGCTCTCGGATCAAATTTTTTCTGAATTTTTTCACGTGCGTCTTTGTACATTGGTACTTCATTTAAAAGTCTAGACAAATTAACTATGCCCATTTTAACTTCTGAGTATGATGTTTGTGGATATAATATAAATATAACAAGTGTTAATGATATTAATATTCTACTAAAATTTTGCATTTAAAAGTTACCTCCAAGTCTAAAAATGACAGACTGAAAATCGTCACCCTCTTTGTCTCTTAAAGCGTTTGCAAATCCAACTGATACAGAACCAATAGGTGTCAATGCATTAAACTGTATGCCATAGCTTGCTCTAAGATCATTGTAATCGAAATCATTAACTTTCTCAAATACGTTACCCACATCAACAAATAATGAAGCTCTTACACCTCTTGTGTCTTCTGTTAGAAAATCAGGAGGTGGAAATAACCAATCAAATTGAGCAGCTGTAATAAAATCACCACCAACGGTATCGCATTTGATAAATTTCCCAGGAATTGCTTTGGCTGCACAAGTTGTATCAGACCTTGGTGCATTATAGGTAAATGGACCAAGACTTGCTCCCTTAAAACCCCTAACCGTAGTATTACCGCCTGCGAAAAATTTAGTGTAAAAAGGAAGAGATGTCGCGCCATTTACACCTACACCAAAGCCTATAATTGATTTAATCTGAAAAACTGTATTCCAATCAAAACCAAAAGTTTTAAGTGTATATGGATAATTTAACTCTGCATCGTATTTAGTTGTAAGATATGAAGCACCATCTAAAGCTAGAAAGAGGTCTGCTTGAAACAGATTTAATACTCCAGTCTCAGCAAATCTTGTTCTGTTCCTCGTATCAGAAGTATAACTAGCTGATAGATTTACTCCTATTGCATTTGATCCATGATCATTTAGGTGATGAGTTACTATTATTGGTGAACCTATAGTAGTGGTAAATCTTGTAAGATTAAGATCAATACCGTAGCCATAAGATTGTGTTTCTGAAATAGGTATATTATAAAGAACACCAAAGCCAAGTGTATCAGAAAGATAAGTAGCTGTAGATGTATTACTAACATCTGTTTGACTTAATATGATATTTGTTGTTTTACTTACCCCATCTGTCGTAAAATATGGATCTGTTAGGAAAACTCTTAAAGTGTTTTGAACACTACTTCTTGATGCCTTGATGGCAACATTATTACCACCACCTAGAAAATTATCTTGCTTAAGATCTATATCAAAAATAGCACCATCAGTATCTGACCAACCTGCGCTTATTCTGAATTCCCCAGCTTTTCTCTCCTTAATCTTAAAAGTTATATCAATCATATCGTCAGTATCAACAACTTTAGTTTTTATGATCTCGACATCATCGACATACTTGAGTCTTTGCAGTCTTATTTTAGATCTATCAATTGATGACTGTTTATGAAGCGAAGATTCATATTGCCGGAGTTCTCTTCTATAAACTTCATCATTAGTACCTGTATTACCTGCTATTGTGATTCTTCTAACGATACTTTTTTTGCCAATGCTGAGACGATAATCTATATCAACAATTTGTGTTTCGTCATCTATGACAGGTATAGCAGCAACATTCGGAAATGCGTAACCTTCTTCACCGAGCATATTTTTAATTAATATTTCAGATTGTTGGATTTTTTCACGGGAAAAAATTTGCCCAGGTTGCAATATTCTTGATATTTCACTTTTCAGAATACTCTCATTTAAGACCTGGTTACCAAAAACTTTGAGGTCTCCAAACTCATATTTTTCTCCCTCCTCTAGACTTATAGTGATCAAGATGTCCTCGTTGTTATTAGAGAGGTTTACTTGATTAGATAGTATGCGGAAACGAATAAAACCCCTATTGAAATAATATTCTTCTATCTTCGCCATATCAGCTTGTAATAGCGAACCAGAATAAGTGTCACGATCAGACCAGAATTCGAAGAAATATTTCGTGCCTAATTGCATAAGTTCTCGGAGCTTATCTGATGAGAAGTTCTTGTTACCAATAAAATTAATTTTCCGAATTCGTGATGCATCTCCCTCTTTAATGATTAAATCTATTGCAACCCTATTTCTCTCAAGTGTAGTAACTTTGGAGCTAATTTTCGCATTATATCTTCCGCGATCAAAGTAGAGTCGAGTAAGCTCTTGTTCTATTTTGTCAAAAATATTCTTATCAAATGGCCTAGCTCTACTAATTCCAACATTATCAAGAGCTGTAAATATATCATCATCCTCTACAATCTTATTATCAATAATATTGATGGTAGATATTATGGGCTTTTCTTTAAACTTGATAGTGAGTATATTTCCTTCTATATTTAATGATACATCATCAAAATAACCGGTCTCGTAAAGATCTTTAATTATTCTTCTTCCTATCTGACTAGTAAAAACATCACCTTCAGAGATATCAGAATAACTTAAAACGGTATCATCAGTTACTCTCTGATTTCCTTCGATAATAATTTTATTGATTATAATTTGGCTATCTTCTGAATAGACAAACTGACTAACAAGGAATAAGTTTAAAAAGAATATAAATAGAAATAGATTTTTAACCACTGAAAATTCTCAAAAAATCATTATAGAAAGCTAATACCATTATACTCAGAAGGACAACTATTCCAAGTTGTTGCCCTATTAACTGAATTTTCATTGATACAGGTTTACCTATAATCATCTCGATTGTGTAGTAAACAAGATGGCCACCATCTAGCATGGGTATAGGAAGTAGATTAAGAACACCTAGGCTTATACTCAAAACAGCCATCAAATATATAAAATAAACATATCCCATTGCTAATGATTTTCCCGAGAATTCTGCAATACTTAAAGGGCCACTTATATTTTCAACATTCGCTTGGCCTGAAAATAATTTATATATCATTTTAAAAGTTAGTAAAGTATAATCTATAGTAAGGTTTATTGATTTATCTATTGATTCGATTAAAGGATACTTGACTTTGATACGATATTTTTCCAAAGCTCCACGGGCTGGTAAAATGCCAGCAAATCCAACTATTTTGTTATCAATTTTCATTTCGCTTGGTACTAATATGATGTCTAGCAACTTTTGATTTCTTTCCACATTTAAGCGTAAAATATTATTTGGATTTTTTTGAACAATGTCCACGTACTCTGACCATTTAGATACAGTTTCACCATTAATCGATATAATCTTATCTCCAGTTTGTAAACCTGCAAGCGATGCAGGTGAATTCTGTTGAACGCCACCCAAGGTAGTCCCAAAATCAGGTCTAGATGGCACAAAACCCATATTCTTAATTATGTCTCCTTTCTTTTTAAGAACACTCTGATCTATTGGTATCTCAATATTTTGTACCTCATCATAATTCTTCAAAATGGTAAGTCTTAGCTGTTTATCTCCTCTAACTATTCCATTAAGCGTTTCTACCCTAACATCCTGCCATCGTTTAGTATCGATATTATTTACTTTTGTAATCAAAGCATTGTCTTGATATGACAAAACTGAATCAGATACTCCATCGATCGATTCTATTAAAGGCTTCATACCAGTAATGCCAGACAAATGAACTAGAATGAAAAAAATTGCTGCAAGTATTAGATTAAAAACTGGCCCAGCAGCAACAATTAAAAACCTTTTATAAACTGATTGTTTATCAAAACAATACTTCGTGGCGAAATTAGGATTACTTTTATCCAAGTCACCCATCTCTTGTGATTCAAGCATTTTAACATAACCCCCAAGTGGGATTGCACCAATACTATATTCGGTTGTTTTACCAGGGAACTTTTTAGAGTATATACTCTTACCAAATCCAATAGAAAAATTGAGAACTGTTACATTAAAAAAACGTGCAACAATAAAGTGACCAAACTCATGAAACGTTACTAATATTCCAATTGCAATAAAAAAACCGATAATGCTCTGTATTATTTCCATCTACTCTCGATTAGCTTAGTTGTTAGTTTTCTTGTTTCTTTGTTACATTCTATAACATCATCAATGTTTTTCAATCGTACAAATCGCGATCTGTCTAATATAGTCTTAATTATGATGGGAATGTCAGTGAATTTCACAGAATGATCTAGAAAATGTTCAACTGCAACTTCATTAGCTGCATTGATGATAGTAGGTGCATTTTTTCCTATCTTGATAGATTCAATGCACATATCTAAACATGGAAACTCTCTTTTTTTTACTTGACGAAGTGTAAGTTTATCTATGGAGGAGAAATACTGTTTTCCAATTTTTCTATCAAATCTCTTTGGCCACGACAAGGCATAACTTATTGGAATTTTCATATCATGATTGCTAAGGTGCGATATCGTTGATCCATCACTGAACGTCACTAGCGCATGGATTATGCTTTGTGGGTGAATTAATACATCTATTTTACTATAGTCAATTCCATAGAGAATAGAGGCTTCTATTATTTCTAGTCCTTTATTCATCATTGTGGCTGAATCCACCGAGATCTTTTTACCCATTTCCCAATTTGGATGCTTTGTTGCCTCATCAGGCGTGACATACCTAAGATCTTTTCTTTTGAAATTGAGAAATGGCCCACCAGATGCAGTCAATATAATTTTTGATATCTCATCCCTTTTTCTTAAGTCAATTTTTGAGGTTTTAAATAGAGGTGATAATATTTGAAAAAGAGCATTATGCTCGCTATCGATTGGAATAATCTGTGATCCGCTCTTTAATGCAGCTTTAATCATTAATTCTCCTGACATTATTAATGATTCTTTATTTGCGAGTAATAATTTTTTTCCTGACTGAATTGCCGTATATGTTGGTCGTAAAGCAGATGTGCCCGATATACCAGAGAGAACACAATCAACTCTACTATCAGATGATACACGATCATAACTGTCTGCGCCAAAAAGTATTTTGGTGGTAAGGTTATTTTCCTTACAGAGATTTGATAATTTATTAGCTTTTTCTTTACTAATTACTACAGCATATTTTGGTGAAAATTTTTTTATTTGATTAAACAAAGTGTTAATTTTCGATTTCGCAGATAATGCAAATACTTTATATTGATTGCTAGCTTTAGCAATGACTGATAGTGTGTTTTTGCCAATAGTGCCTGTAGATCCATGAATTGTTATATTTTGTCTTTTCATATGAACATCCAATAATAATAAATGATAGTAGTTGGAAGGTAGCTATCAAGCCTATCAAGAATTCCTCCATGTCCTGGTAGTAATCTGCCAGAATCCTTTTTATTATATGTACGCTTCAAAATACTGATAAATAAATCTCCAATTGTACAAGATACGCAACACATTACCATTAATAACATATCTAAGACCAGAAGAGGGTATTCTTTGAAAAAGATAAAATAAGATATGAACACAACTGATGGAATGACAATAGATGCCAGAAACCCCTCTATGGTTTTATTTGGACTAATACTCTCGCAAAGTTTAGTCTTTCCAAATGTCTTGCCAACTATGTAACCTGCGATATCAGATAATGATACAATTGCAATTATCAGTACGAAATAGCCTCTAACATTATCAAAATTATCATCCTCAAATATATTTGTAATAGATTGATTTATTACTGGCAAACTTGCCTGGGATGACATATGAATTATAACAATCCAGCAAAGATACAAGCTAACAATACCCAAAATAGGTGCTGATTTAGAAAAAATGTATTTCAGTAACGAAGACTTCAGAATTATCACTGAAGCAATTATTAACCAAAACACCATAGCAAAATTTATTAAATTGTAAAAAATATTTCTTGATATATTAAATGACATGAAAATTACAGTTATGAAAAGTGTTAGATATATTATTTTAATCTGATTGCTTAATGATGTTAATGATAACCATTCTATAAATGCGTAGACAAATAATAAAGTCAAAAGAATTCCAAGTATGAAAGGTGGTAACAAAAAAATACTGAATAAGAAAGTTAGTGCTAAAAGCGAACCAGTGATGACTCTACTTTTCATTTTGTTCTATTTGTTTAACAGATTTGAGCCCGCCGAATTTTCGAGTTTTGTTATGAAAAAATTTGATAGCAGTATCAAAGTCTTCTTCATCAAAATCTGGCCACAAAGTATCTGTAAAATAGAGTTCTGTGTATGCATGTTGCCATAACATAAAATTACTGAGCCTATGCTCTCCAGCAGTTCTAATCATCAAGTCAGGATGATTTTTGTAAAAAGACAAATTTTTCTCAATATCATCTTTATTAATAGATTTATTGGCTAAATCATCTTGTGTAGATAATGCCTTATTAACAGCATTAATAATATCCCATTTACCACCATAATTGACAGCAAAATTCAATTCTAGACCAGAATTATGTTTTGTTAATTCTTCGAGAGTATATATATATTTCTTAAGTGTTCGGTCAAATTTATCAAGATCACCTATGAACGTCACTTTTATATTATTTTCATGTAGATTCTCCATATTATTTATTATGGATTCTCTAAACAAAGTCATTAATAGTTTTACTTCATTAGAGGGTCTTATCCAGTTCTCACTACTGAAAGCGAAAAGAGTGAGGGAAGATATCTGCCTGACTAATGATGCATTAATAATTTTTTTAACTGCATCAATACCTTTTCTATGGCCATATGATCTTGGCATATTTCTTTCTTTTGCCCAACGCCCATTACCATCCATAATAATAGAAACATGTTTAATTATACTGTTAGCCATTTAAACTTCGCTTATCTCTGTCATTTTTTCATTTATAATTATCTCAGATTGTTTGATAAAATCATCTGTAATTTCTTGGATTTCAATAATATAATCTCTTTCAAAATCTTTTGATATTTTCTTATCTTTCTCTAAATTTGAAATGGTAGAATTTGTATTTCTCCTAATATTTCTTAAAGAGACCTTTGTATTTTCACCCTCCTTTTTGAGTAATTTTTTTAACTCATCTCTTCTTTCTTGAGTAAGTGGAGGTATTTTGATTAAAATATTTGTACCATTAACTACCGGGGATAACCCCAAATTGGAATCAATAATTGCCTTTTCTATCGGCTTAATCGCATTTTTATCCCAAATATTTAGACTGAGAGTTGATGCATCTGTAACTGAAATATTTGCAAGTTGTTTAAGAGGAGTTTTTACATCAAAGTAATCAGCTTCAATACTATCTAACATACTTGGGTTTGGTCTCCCTGCTCTTATTTTGGATAGTGTTGAATGAAGACTATCAATGGCTTTTCCCATTAACTTCTCTGTTTCTTGTTTTATTCCCTCTATCATGATAGCTATATTCTATCATTACATGTCATTTTTGTAATCATGAATAGTAAATAGTTATATATTATTACTTGTTAATAGATAGT
>MDTD01068923.1_pt1 | contig 13062 bp, 12 predicted proteins | sample 811221 | NCBI WGS metagenome assembly MDTD01 (sample SAMN05326646, study PRJNA326480) | marine metagenome | isolation source: seawater | place: Pacific Ocean: South West | collected 2011 | reverse complement strand
TGCATAAAATTAAAATCACCAAATGCTAAAGTTAATGAAATAAATACTCCTATTACTATTCCAATTAAAACAGGAACTGGACGAATTTCTTTATAATGTAAACCTAACATAAATGCAGGAGCTAATTGGATAAGTAAGTCCATTTTTCTATCCATTAGAGCTACTAATGAAAAATTATTTTTAAGTTTGATTGCTATAACAACCAACAAAAATAAAACAATCCATGAACAGATTTTCCCAACACTAGTGAGTTTTTCTTCATTAGAGTTGTTCTGGAATTTTGCATAAATATCTTTAGTAAACATGGAAGATATAGATAAAAGTGCTGAATCTGCAGTAGACATCATTGCAGCAAGTATTGCAGATAATATGAGAATACTAACCGCATAACCGAACATAGAAAATATTTGAATCTCTCTAAGTATCATTCCAAATACTTGATCAGTTTTCACTCCTGATAGGTTAGGAAGGTATGCAATTGCCATTATACCTGTAATTACTATCGTAATAATTGTAAACAAAGGCATGAAAGACATAATGGCTAAACTTTTTTTTAGTATATTTAGAGATTTTGCTGCATATATTCTTTGAATAGCCTGAGGGTATAAAGATAAACCAAATCCAACAATTAGTATATAACTCAACCATTCTCTACAGGTTCCTGAATCAGGAACTAAGGATTTTCTGGTATTATTTTTATTATCCAGTTCCATGAGAATATTAGTAGCTTCATCTAATGAGCCAAATTTTTGAAATAAAATAATTATTAATACACTAAAGCCTATTATTAATATTATTCCCTGAATGGCGTCTGTCCATGCTACGGCTCTCAGTCCTCCGAGAGTGCCATATATTACAATTATCAATGCTAAAATAATAACTCCGTAGAAATAGAAGTTTTCATAACCTGATATACCCTGCATCGCTCTTCCCATTGCCATAAGTTGAGCTAAGAGATAATTACATAAAACAATAAGCATAATTAATGTCACTAAAAATGTTAAACATTTATTATTATATCTATATTTAATGTAGTCAGGAGGAGTTATAAATTTATATTTTTTTGCTAGCTTAAATAATTTAGGAGCAAATAATAGATAACAAACTACTATACTTGTCATAAAGTGTAAACTGAGTATCCAAGCGTATCCTATTCTATAAGTTGCACCAGTAAAACCAAAAAATGTATTACCACTGTATTGAGTTGCAAATAACGTGAGGAATAAAATTCCATAATTTAATCCTCCTCCCGCTAAATAGAAGTCTGTTAATGTATTTTCTTTAGAATGTTTTTTAGCATATAAACCAATTAAGATTAAAGAAGATAGATAGCATGCTATGAACGACCAAGCATAGATCCCAAGAGGTAATAAATCATTCATTATTTTTGCTGTTTTGTAAAAGAATAAAGCACGTTAAACATGAAGTAAGTATTGCACAAAGTATTGATATAATGACCCATATAGGTAGTCCTAAAAAAATATATTTAGTGGATGCGTCCCAATACCATGGAATTCCAAATAATATAAAAGTTAGATATAATAATACATAAATATACTTAATTTTTATGACTTTTATTTTTAGCATATTTTTTTTCCATTTCGAAGTAGTCTTTAAAACCTATAACTTCTTGCATTTTATTAAAGCTCATTAAGTTTTCTTGAATTAATTTATTATGTTTGAAGTTATTTAAAACTTCTTGAGTAGCTCTCATTGAAGCAGATAAGATTGTTAATGGAAATGCTGCTATTTTATAACCCATTTCTGAAATTTCATTGAATTCTAGTATAGGAGTATCCCCTCCTTCTACTAAATTTATCATTTTAGGACCTTCCACTTGTCGACATATTTTTTCCATTTCTTTTTTATTTTTAGGACCTTCTAAAAATAAAATATCAGCACCTAAATCTCTAAAAATTTTTAATCTATCTATTGCTTCTTCTATCCCAAATTCATACCTAGCATCTGTTCTTGCCATAATTAATATATTTGAACCTGATTTTTTTTCTTCAATTGCAGCTTTGATCCTGGAGGTAGCATCTTCTCTGGAAACAACTTTTTTTCCTCTAGTATGACCACATCTTTTTGGTGATTCTTGGTCTTCAATCATAACAGCTGAAAAACCAGCCTTATAAAAGCCTTTTACTGTTCTTCTGACATTTAATTCATTTCCATAACCTGTGTCGCCATCTCCAATTATAGGAATTTCTACATTTTCACAGATATTTCTTCCCTGTTCTATTATTTCACCATAGGAGATAAGTCCAGTATCTGGTATACCTAATTTAGAGGCAGATGTTGCAAAACCACTCATAAAACTCAGTTTAAAATCATTTTGCTCAATCATTTTAGCGGAAAGTGCATCATAACAGCACGGCATTATATAGAGTTCTTCATCAGATAATATATTTTTTAGTTTATTAATGTTTGATTTGTCATTATTCATTACAAGTTACCTCTATCATTCTATTTACATATTTAGAATTACTATCTGATAAAATATTTAATATCGAGAAATGGTTTTGACTTTTTAGTAATGTGAAATTTACTATATTATCATGGTCTATTAATAGCTTGGAATATCTTTTTGTTTGTTCTATCCATGCATTAGGTTCTTTATCTCCTACTGATAGAAATAGTTTTGTGGAATAGCTACAAGGAACTGGTGTATTATTATTAGCCTCTTCTTTTGTAAGTCCTATATCTTTATTTAGAGATAGTTTTAATACAACTTCAGGCTCATAAATACCACTTACGAGAAATGCAGATTTTATTATATTTACAGGTAAATTTAACTTTTCCCAATTACTATTTAATATCATGGCTGCTAAGTGAGCTCCTGCAGAATGACCAGAAATATTAATATTATTTGGGTTTCCTCCATATATGTGGCAATTTTTATATACCCATATTAATAATTCTTTAATTTGTTTAGTAATTTCTGTTAATCTAACATATGGACATAATCCATAATTGATAGAAATATATAAACAATTTTTATTTATAAATGGTTCTGCTAAATGACTATGGTCAGATTTGTCTAAAGCTCTCCAATATCCACCATGTATAAATATATGTACTGGTGCATTTTTTAATTTACTCTTACAAAAAATATCTAATTTTTGTAATTCATGCTCTCCATAAGGAATATCTATATAGTTAGAATATTTTACTCTTGTAGATTTAGCTTTTTGTTGTGCTTCAACTATATATTTTTCAAAATTAGGAACGGCAATTCTTGGATTAAAATGTCTTTCAATTTGATCTGTAGTAAAATTTTTCCAATTTAATGACATAAATGCTCCTATTTTTTTATTATTTTCTCTAATTTATAAATAATTTGCAAAATTTTAAAGTTAAAAGGTGACAATTATTTTAAATGACAATAGTCTAAATAAAAAAATTGGTAAAAAAATGAATCAGAAACAAATTAATAAATGGTATATAGTATTTACGTTCTTTATACTACTAATGTTAATATTCCCAGTTTTTTCACTTGGTAATTATGCTACCCCTTTAATTTTAGGTATGCCTATGTCTATGGCTTGGGTCTTATTCTGGATATTAGTTGAATTTATTGGTTTGGTGATATTTATTAGATTAGATAAGGAAGAAGATTAATTAAATGTTAGCTTGGCAAATAGCCCTTATTTCAATGTCGATATACTTGCTTTTAGCTTTTGCAATTGGCTTAGCTGCGGGCAGGGGAAGGTCTTTTTTCTCAATATCAGAATATGCTGTTGGTGATAGAGGTTTTAGTTTATTCATCATGTGGTTTCTCATGGGAGGAACAATTTTTTCAGCTTTTGCATTTTTGGGTGGACCAGGATGGGCGTATTCAAAAGGGGCGGCATCTTTATACATATTAGCATATTGTACGCTTGGTTTATTACCTTGGTACATTATAGGACCAAAAATTTCCCGTTTAGGAAAAAAATCTAATTATATAACAATGGGTGATTTTCTTGGAGATAGGTATAACTCGAAGTTTTTAATAATCATTATTGGTATAGTTTCATTATTAGCGTTTATTCCATATTTAACATTACAGATAAAAGGAATGGGATATATTTTTAATGTTCTGACTTATGATAATATTCCATTTAAACTAGGAGCACTTTTAGCTTTAGGTATAGTTGTTGTATATGTAGCAACCAGTGGAGTAAGAGGTGCAGCATGGAGTGATGTTTTTCAGGCCATATTGATGTTAATTGTAGCATGGGTTTTGGGAATATACTTTGTTGAAACCTTACATGGAGGTCTAAACAATATGTTTACGAACCTTGCTGAAAATAATCCTGATTTTTTGACAATTGGAAATGAAGGATCAAAAATTTCTGCTGCTAGATATAGTAGTAATATAGCTGTGTCCATGTTAGGGTTTTTAATGTGGCCACATCTATTTACTAAATCTTATGCTACTACATCCAAGAGAATAAAACTTACAGTTTTAGTTTACCCTATTTTTGCGATTTTTTTGCTTCCTGTATTATTTATTGGTTTTTCAGGAATAGGCGTTGTAGATCCTAATGACCTAGAACATTCAGGACAAATTTTGCCTTATTTGATCACGCATCACTTAACAAATTCTGGATTATTATATGGTATTGTCGGAGCTGGTGCTTTAGCTGCGGCTATGTCTTCTTCTGATGCTATAACTCACGGTGCATCTGTATCTTTTGGAAGGGATATATGCAAAGTAATATTTCCATCTTTAACTGAGAACCAAGAACTCTGGATTATGAGGGCTGCCGTAATTGGAGTGGGAGCGATAGCTTACTGTATTGCAATTTATGGAAGCGATGGATTGATAGCATTGTTATTAGGTGCTTACGGAGCTATAGTTCAACTTGCTCCTGGAGTATATTCGGGATTATTTTGGAAGAAAGCATCAACTCTTGGAGTAATATTAGGACTTATATTTGGCGTTATTGTGACTATATATTTTCAGTATATTGCAAATTTCAGTCCATATGATCTTCACCCAGGTTTAATTGGATTGTTAGTAAATGTAGCTATTGTATTTGTAATCAGTATTTTGCAAAAACAAACTCAAGAGAAAATTAATCATGCTTCTAAGTTTGTAGATGAATAATAAAGTATTAATAAATTACATACTGTATGCCATTTCTCTAGCATTTAAATAACCTAATTCTTGATATTTCGTTATTTCGATAGCATTTTTTAAAAACTCTTGATAATGAATATGAACTTTCATAGCGGCAGGATCTTTATTTGCATTATCTAATACAACTTCTTTTGATACTTTTAAAAATTCTTTCATTATATCAATAGGTAGAGTTTTAAATTCAACATTATGCTCTTTAATCATTTTTTGAAAACTTATTGCATTTCTATTTATATACTCTCCATAAGATTGAGTATTAGCATTATTTGCTGCTATTTGTATAATTTCTTTTAAATCATTACTCAGTTTATTGTATTGTTCCATATTTATTAGAATTTCATTCATTGATCCAGGACTATGAATGCCAGGCCCATAGCAAATATTTGCTATTTTTGGAAAACCAAAAGCAAGATCCATCCAAGGACCACCCCATTCAACTGCATCAACCACCCCAGATTGGAAAGAGGTTAATACTTCTCCACCAGGTATATTTACGGCAGTAGCGCCCATTCTATTTAATACTTCATTAGGTAATCCTGCCATTCTTATTTTTAGTCCTTTTATATCTTCCAAAGAGTTTAAGGCATTTTTATACCATCCAAACATTTCAGTTTGAACAATTCCTGCTTGAAATGGTTGTATTCCATAGGGTTTTAAAATTTCTTCCCATAATTTTTGTCCTCCTCCCTGAAGTATCCATGCACTTTGTTCAGATGGACTTAAACCTCCAGGAATACCACCAAAATATGCAAGTCCAGGATGTTTTGATATCCAATATCCACTCCAACCATGACCAATTTCTACTGTATTTTGCCTTACTGCTTCAAATACTTCATAGGCTGGAACTATTTCTCCTGAGCCATATACTTTTATTTCTAATCTACCACCAGATGCATTAGTTATATCTTTTGCAACATTTTCTGCCGTCGTTCCTACTCCTGGAAAATTTTTAGGCCAAGTAGTTGCCATACGCCACTGAATAATATTTTTTGAAATGTTAGTTGCTTTTTTAGGTTTTGCAGGAGTTCCTCCTTCTATTTTATTATCTTTACAAGAGGCTAATAATCCAATAGCACCAAATGTGGATACACCAACTAAAATTTCTCTTCTTTTAAAAATATTTTTATTTTTCATTTCTTCTCCTTATTTTCTTTTAAATTATTAAAGGCTTTTTCCCAATTTCTTCCATCGAATTCAATGGTTTCAATGCTTTTTATAGTATTTGAATATATGCAATTAGCATTAACACTTATTTTATTAGGATGAGAACGAGGAATATAAAATGATTTAATACCGCATTTACTGCAAAATATATGCTCTGCTATATTAGTATTGAATTTATAAGTAGTAATAAATTTGCTTCCCTTGAGCAATTTAAAATTATTTTTTGAAATTATATAGTGTTTGTATTGAGTCATGGAACAGATTGAGCAATTACAATTTAAAACTTTTATATCTTTTTCACCTGTTACTTCAAATTCAATTTCTTTGCAGTGACATCCTCCTTTATGTGTTACAATATTTTTCATCATATCTCAGAGTAAATTCTAAAAGGTATACAATGCAACATAAAATTTTAAAAAGTATTAGGTGATATGTTTGATTTAGAAGTTTTATTATTTATTACATTAATATTTTTATTTGCTGGTTTTGTGAAAGGTGTTTCTGGCATTGGTTTGCCTGCAGTTTCTTTATCACTTCTTACCATGATAATGGGTTTAAAGTTTGCCGTGGCATTGGTTGTAATGCCAGGTTTATTAACTAATGTTTGGCAGGCAATAGGCAAGACTAGAATTATTTTAATTATTCAACGATTATGGCCTTTAGTCTTGACTATGTTTTGTTTTTCATTAATTGGCTCGTCTTTATTAATAAAACACAGCTATTATCTTACTATATTGTTAGGATGTTTATTAATTTTATATGGTTCTATAAGTGTGTTTTTAAAAAAACAATATTTTATTCCTAAAAAATATGAAAAATTACTAGGGTTTATATCCGGTTCTTTTGGAGGGTTTTTTGGAGGCTCTACTGGAACTTTTGTATTTCCCATAGCTTTATATATATATTCATTAAATATGACAAAAGATGAATTTTTACAGACTATTGCTTTCGTCTTAATTACAGCAAGTTTTTGTTTAGGTTTTTCTTTAACGGTTAGCAATTTATGGTCATTTAGTCTTGCAATATATTCCTTTTATGCAGTTATTCCGTCTATTATTGGGATGTATATTGGAAGAAAAGTACAGTCAAATTTAGAGGAAGGAATTTTTAGAAAAATATTTTTATTTATGATTATTTTAGTTGGATTTCTCATTGTTATAAGATCCTTAAGCTAAGACCAAATATTATTAGGTAAAAATAAAGTTAAGAACGGAAAAATTAATAGAATAAGTAATCTTATTATATCCATAAATACAAAAGGTATTACCCCTTTAAATATAGTATTTAAAGTCATTTTATTTTTTACAATAGTTTTTAGGACGTGCACATTAAGTCCTACTGGCGGAGTAATTAAGCTTATTTCTACTGCTACTACAACTAATATACCAAACCATATTAGATCCCCTCCCATTTCGGCAACTAAAGGATAAAAAATAGGAACTGTTAGTAGCATCATTGAAAGGCTTTCTAAAACCATTCCAAGAATTAAGTAAATAAAAAATATTAATAATAATAACGTGTAAATATTAAAATTAAAATTGGATAAAAAATTTCTAAGATCATTTGGCAGGCCGGCTAAGTTTATAAAATTAGAAAAAAGAATAGCTCCAAAAAGAAGAAAAAAAAGCATTGAGGTAATTTTAACTGTTTCAATTAAGGTATCTTTAAAAGAACTTAATGATAATTTTCCTTTTAGAACTACAATTATAAATGCGCCAAAAGCTCCTATTCCCGCAGCTTCCGTAGCTGTAAATATTCCTAAATAAATTCCTCCCATAACAAGAATAAAGAGAGCTAATATTCCTGAAACACCTTTTAGGGATTTTAATTTATCTGATGTGGGTAAAGGGGTGAGCTGTTCGCTAATTTTATTTTCTTTCCATAAAGTTAGTTTTACAGAAATTATATATCCTATAATGCCTAGTAATCCTGGTATTATTCCTGCTAAAAATAGTTTTCCTATATCTTGGCTTGTAATGATGCCATAAATTACCAGTATCATAGAAGGTGGGATTAATATACCTAATGTGCCTCCTGCAGCAATTACCCCTGCAGACAGAGAATCTGAATAACCATATTTTTTCATAGAAGGTAATGCAATTTTTGCCATTGTAGCTGCAGTAGCTAGGGAAGAGCCACATACAGAACTGAAGCCACCACATGCAATTACGGTAGCCATTGCTAATCCTCCTTTTTTGTGTCTCAGCCAAGCATTTGAAGCATAATATAGTTCATCTGCTAGACCAGCTTTTACAACGAAATTACCCATCAATAAAAAAAGAGGTAGAATAGATAATGTATAACTCATGCCATTATCAAAAAACACCTGTCCTACCATTGATAAGGCCGGTTCTATTCCTATGATAAAACTTAAGCCTATGAAACCAACTGTCATCATTGAAAAAGCAATGGGCAAACCCAGAGAAATTAATAAAATTATCATTAATAATCCTATTATCCAAGTTATCATGCTATCTTTCCTTTTTATCAGTTATTGAAGATTCTATTATTCCCGGTCTTTTATAGGATGCATATATTCTTTCTTCTAGATTTTGGGAACTAACTGTCTTTTTATTTGTTAGGTATTGATAACAATTTAAAAAATTCATGAATGAAGCCAGAAAAGATAAAGCGGACAATATAAATGCAATAGGTGCTTTAGGAATTTCTAAAAAAGTTGTTATGTCGTTGTATGATTTTAGGTTGATTCCATATAAATAAAGTTGGATTCCTATTGATATTAATATTATGCCTATCAGCAAATTAACAATAATGCTGTGTAATTTTGATAAATTAGATTTTAAACTATGAGAAAGAATTGAAACTGTAACATGCCCCTCATCTCTACATATGTAAGGCAAACCAATATATATCAAAATAGCGAGAATAATTTCTGTTAATTCAGAGGCGCCTGGTAATGGCAGTCCTAATATGTATCTTCCTATAACATCTATTACAGTAATTATTACTAGAAAGGACAAAGATATAACACAGAATGTTAATAGTAGATTATTTAATATATGTATTATATTTTTAATCATAATTTAAAAAAAGTTATTTGCTCTCAAGGTTTTTTATTTCATCAATTAATAAAGAATAAATTCTTGAAGCATCAATATTTTTTTCTTTTGAAATTTTATCTAGAGTTTTATCTATTATGGGAAGTAGTAATTTTTTAACTTCTGCTTTTTTATCTTCAGAAATTTCTAAAATATTAATATTTTTTTCTTTTGATATTTTAATACTTACCTTATCTGCATCATCCCAGGCTTTTCCAGCAAGTTTGGCTAAGGCTTCTCCTGAAACAGAGCTAATAGCTTGTTGGTCCTTGTCGGATAATGATTCCCATTTTTTTTTATTTATAACAAGAAACATACTAGTATTATATAAGCCTCCATTAAATTTAAAACCTTGCTTAATAATACGATCTAATTTGAAAAAATGTATGCTTTCTGCAGGTAAAGTGATTCCGTCTGCTACGCCTCCTGATAATAATTCATATGCTTTTGTAACTGGAGCTTGAAGAGGAACTAAACCGAGAGCTTTAGCAGAACTTTGCGCAATGCCTCCACCAATTCTTATTTTTAAGTCTTTTACTTCTTCTATAGAATTATAATTTTTACTTAACCATAATTGTCCTGGACCATGGGTATAAACTCCAAGAAGATGTGTGCCTCGATGTTCATTAAGTTGTAATAATTCTTTTTCATAGACTCTCTGCCATGCTATGGATAGAATTTCTGCACTATTACTTAAAAAGGGTAATTCTGTTATTTGAGTGGAGCTAAACCTACCTGAGGTATAATTATGAACTCCGTATGTTATATCGGCAATACCTTTTGCTGCAAAATCAAAATGTGCAGGAGGTGGGCCAAGTGGTGCTTTTAGTAAATCTATAACTACTCTCCCTTCTGTAGCTATTTTTACTTTTTCTATCCAAGGTATCATAATATTAGTTACCCAAGGATGTGTTGGGGGTAGCCAATTAGCCATTCTTAAAGTGGTATCTTGGGCGTAAACATTTGAAGAAACAAAAAATATAAATAAAATAAATTTTATTATCATTTTACCTCTCCTTAAAAATGAATTACAAGTCTAAGTTCTTATAATACTCTTTTAAAATTTTATAATCAATTTTTCCCAGGGCATTTTTAGGAACTTCATCAATTGTAATTATTTTTTTAGGTATCTTATATCTCGCCAGTTTGGTTTTCATTATTTGAAATACTTCGTTAGATGAGTAGCTTTTATTTTTAATTTTAATAAATGCTATAGGAACTTCTTCCCATTTATCATCGGGTATTCCAATAACAGCTGATTCTTCAATATTTTTAACTTGATTAATAATTCTTTCCACTTCTGCAGGATATATATTTTCACCTCCAGAAATAATTAGGTCTTTATTTCTTCCTAATATAAAATATTTGTTGTCCTTATTTTTTTCTGCAATATCTCCTGTCATAAACCAACCATTATTCAAATATTCTTTGCTATTTTTTTTATTATTCCAATATCCAGAAAATAGGTTTAACCCTTTAACTCCAATTTCTCCATACTTACTATTATTATGACTAAATAATTTAATTTTTGTTTTTAATGCTGGTTTACCAACATTGCCATATGGTTTGCGTTCATCATTTATATTTTGACATATTGCTATTGGGCATGTTTCTGTGGATCCATAAACTTGTATAATCTTGATAGATTTTTTTTCATAAGTTTCTATCAATTCTGGTGAAACTATAGTGGATCCTGTGGTTATCGCTTTTAAGGAATTGAGTTTTGATTTCCAATTATTTAATTTCACTATTTCTTTCAAAATACTGGGAACAAATACTGTATAAGCAGGCCTATAATGTTTAATAAATTTTATAGTTTGAATTATATCAAACTTTTTAAGAAGAATAACTGTTGCTCCTATATGTAAAGCAGGTATTGTTTGTATATTTAATCCTCCTACATGAAATAGAGGAATTACCGTTAATATAATATCTTTTTTATTAAATTGGTGCATATGTATACTGTTTAAATTGTTATAGAATAAGGCTTTTTGAGTTAGCATTGCTCCTTTTGGTTTTCCGGTTGTGCCAGATGTATAAATTATTAAAATAGTCTTATTAATATTATTTTTAATTTTTTTTATTGAGTTATTATTAATATTTTTATTTTTTATTTTACTATAAAAGCTATTGTTAAAATTAATATCAACAACATTTAGTTTAGTATTTTTTAATATGTTATGATTTGCTTTTATAAATTCTTTTTCAGAAAACAGCACTTTGGGCTTAACTTCATTTAAAATATTTTCTATTTCATAGTCAGTTAGTCTCCAATTAATAGGAACCAAACTAGATCCAATTTTAGCTGAAGCATATAAAAGTATAATATATTCAATTCTATTTTTAGATAAAATAGCTACTCTATCATTTTCTTTGATATTAAAATTATTTACTAAATATATTTCCAGTAAGTCTACTAGTTTCAATAATTTTTCATAAGTAATCTCATTATTTTCTGAAATTATTGAGATTTTATCAGGGTCATTTTCTTTATGATATTTTATATATTTATATAAATTATTTTTCATATTTTGAGATTTATTAATCTGTTTCACCAGGATTATATAAAGACATTTTTCCTAATCTATCCATACATATTTCTGCAGTCCAAGGAAGCATTAGAGAACCGCATCTGCTATCTCTAAATATTCTTTCTAATGGTAAAGATTTTAACATAGATTGCCCACCGCAGGTTCTAATAGCTAATTGAGAAATTTTTTGAGCTCCCTCCATAACACTATACTGAGCAGCATAAGCTCTCTTTATTTGAGAACTGGTGGGGTCAACACAGGCCTCTGATATACTTTGAAACCATATAGATTTTATGTTTTCAAGTAATATTTGCATTTCTGCTACTGCTATTTGCTTTGTAGCAAACATCCGTCTTTTTATGGGAGGTGTGTTGGGAATCTCTCCTCTTAAATATTTTATTGTGAAATCTAGGGCAGCTTGTGCTAATCCTACATAAGTAGGAGATAATGTGAGAAACATATGTGGCCATCTTTTAGCGGCTTCAAAATACATACCCTTAGGCATAAGCATTTCTTCTTTAGAAACAAAAACTTCATCAAAAATGAGTGTTCTTGAAACTGTTCCTCTCATTCCTAAAGGATTCCAGTCTCCACTTACTGATACTCCTTTTGCATTAGAAGGGATGGCTAAGTAAAGAGTATTTTTTTGTGAAGGTTTTTTATTTATAATATCTTCTGTACATAAAATTCCATAATAAGAGGCATGACCTGACAGGGAAGCGAAAATTTTTTTTCCATTAATTACCCATCCATCTTCAAACTCCTTTGCAGTTGTAGCAAATGGACTTGCTCCCGCTGCAGCATTTCCGCCTTCTGAAAAAGGCTGTGAATAAATATCTCCATTTGATACTATTCTACCGTAATGTCTTTCTCTTTGTTTAAGATGCTCCCTTTGTATAGCTTGGGGCATATTCAAGTCATCAGCTAAGTCACCAGTCCATAGAGTAGAACATACATGCATATTCCATGTTAATGCTGTGGATCCACAATATCTTCCTATTTCCGCTGCTGCTAAACAGTAATTTTTAAAAGATGCGCCTAGACCACCATTTTTTTCAGGAATACATATTGCTAATAGTTTTGCTTCATTAAGGTCTTGATAGTTTTCTGTTGGAAAAATAGCTTCTTTATCATATTTATTTGCTCTTTTAGAAAATTTAATCTGTCCTAATTCTCTAGC
>MDTD01177823.1_pt1 | contig 13063 bp, 15 predicted proteins | sample 811221 | NCBI WGS metagenome assembly MDTD01 (sample SAMN05326646, study PRJNA326480) | marine metagenome | isolation source: seawater | place: Pacific Ocean: South West | collected 2011 | reverse complement strand
GGACGATGGGACCACCAATGGCTCGGACGATGGGACCACCAGTGGCTCGGGCGATGGGACCACCAGTGGCTCGGGCGATGGGACCGGAACGGACGGAACGAGTGACGGCACCTCCACTGGTACAGTAACCGGATCCGTTACAGGAAGTATTACGGGAACGATCAATGGCACCTCCACCGGCACCAGCAATGGTTCTACCGAGGGTTCATCCGAAGGCTCCTCCGAGGGAACCGGCTCAAGCCCCTTCGATGGCGGCACCGACGGTTCCGCGAGTGACGCTGGATCCGATGATGATGACGAAGAAGATATGAGTTGTACCGATGATGACTATGCACATTGTGGCGACAACAGCGACTTGCCTAATGGGTGGCAACCCTGTTGTCTAGATGGCTATTGTGGCAGCTGTGCCGTTATGATTGGAATCTAACCAAAGCCAAAAGCCGTTTTATTATTTTTTAACAACGCCTAATTCAAGGGTTACAAGCGCGCTTCATTCAAAGCGCGCCATGAATCACGATGGCCAAGGCCACGTAAAATGCACCTTCGACCCAACCCACGGCTACATTGTCAGCCTCGTGGATGTGATGGTTAAAATCGAAAGCCGTGGTCTTCACCAACACAAACCGTCCCAACCAAAGCAAAACAAAACACAGCAACAAAAACCCGGCCGTCACACCGATTTCCATGAGAATATCGTCGTGGAGTTTTTGGCCCTGAATCAAACCATGCAAAATGATGGCCGACCCCACCAAGAACCCACCTTTGCTAATGCCCACAGCCACATTCTTATCTTCTGTGAGCTCTTTATCAGCGTCGAAAGGCGTAATGACGTCATAGACCTTACGCGATAAAAATAAGGCGAACATGCCTCCCAAGGACCACCCCAACAAGCTCATTCCCAACTTTACAGTTTCATCTAAAGTCATTCTCTACTCCTTAAGCCGCACTGCCGGCACTAAAATCGATTTCTTTTCGAGACACCATTCTTTTTACTTTGAGGTTCTGCCAGTTGATGGCGCGACTGAGTTCCCATTCGGTATCATTGTCATCGTACTTGGTTAACGACAAAACCAAATCACCATCGTCGTCTGGAATCCCTGCCGTGCTCCGGGCGTTGCCCTTTCCTCTCCAATTCTCCGGTCTTTCCGAATTCATGAATACTTTCTCAACCACCCTGGATTTAAAAACCATGCCATCCTTTTCCGTGTAAACCTCAGATACCCCGGAGTAATCTCTGTCCTCACGAAACTGCTTACCGCGCAAGCTCACCGTACTTTTTCCCACAGCTGACAACTGTTCTTGCTCGGCTTCGGTGAGGGGCTCCGAGATTAAGATGGCATCAAAAGAGGCATCATAGTCATCGCCCTCAGAGTCTTCATATTCGTAGTCATAGGTTTCGATGCTCAAATAACGATCTTCGTCTTCGTTGGACTTGAGGTGATAGCTAATGGAATAGGCACCCGGCGTGTTGGCGTAAGGGCGATCGCGACCCGCATCCCCAAAAAACAAGACGTCTTGAACTTCCCAAATTTTATTGTCCCATTTGAGGACGGTGCCTTTGCCCATTTGCCCCAAAAGCTTTTTAAACAAACGACCGCGACTCAAAAAGACAATAAGTGAGATCACCATGAAAACAAAAAAGCCGAACAAAAATGCCCCGGCAGAGTAGGGTTTCTTGGACAAAGTAAATCGAATATTGAGTTTCGCCCCGTTGGCATTGTTGTTCTGTTTGACGGTGAAGTTGTATTCACCAGCGGCGGGCGCGGCAAAATAGAGTTTGGTTGCACCATTTTTCTCGTACCAGGTGCCAGATTCTCCGCCTTCACGCCAAATGCCAGACTCAGCCCAATAACCATCTTCCAACTCAAACAAAGGCTCTTCGTCACCTTCTCGTTGGACAGCCAGCTCTATGTCGGCAAGAAAGCCGTGTTTGGGTTTTCCTTGCATCTTGAGTTCGAGCACATAGCGGGCTTTCTCCTCCAACGAAAAAGGACCCAGTTTTTGGGATTCACCGGGCAACAGCTCAACCCACTCATTTTTTATTTGGCCCTGCCCACCACAGGTCCAGCCCATGCCCAAAAAGCAGGCAAAGGCAAAAGCCAACGGTATCCAGTGTCGACGCATAATCATTTGGCACCTCCCAAGAGGTCGAAAGTGGTTTCAGAAATTTCTTTGCACAAGGAGACTTCAAAATCCCCTTCGGCCCATTTAATCACTTCAAGCGTTTGGCCGTCGGGTCCTTCGTAATTCCAAAAGTCGATTTTTGCTCGAGTGGGCGTGTCTTGTTGTTCTTTCTTTAAAACGGCATCGGCCTTACCCGTGTTATTTTTTTTATAGGTGGCGCCCTCATGCTCTAAGGTGGCCGGAGGGTCACCTTCAAAGTTCATGGTCACCGCTTCGCAGATTTGTAAAACGAGTTCATCATCGTTTTCCACCGCGAGCCAACATTTACCGGTGTCCCCTTGCATGCGATAGTCGTACCAAAAGAAGCCCGATTGGTGGTACGTGATCTTTTGAATTACGATATAGCTTTCCTCGTACCAAAGAACCACATCCCCAATATCCAGCGATTCAAAAGTAGGCACACGTGTGGGCGACTTGTCTTCGCCGCCACCAAAAATATTTTTAAGAAATCCAATCATGGGTTCTCCCTAAGATCGCGTCACAATCACATCGCGTCCGCCCGAATGGGTCCTCACTTCGATCAACCATGGTCGGCAACACACTTCACAATCTTGAACCCATTTTCCTTCATCTTCGAATTCCACGCGAAGGTCATTGGGTTCGCCACACCAAGGACATTGAATAACTGACCAAGTCGCAACTTCTTCAATGGTCATTTTTTCTTCTTCTTCACCAAATCGAGCGTTTTCTTCACTTTTACTTTCCCCAGCCCTTTTGGGGGGTTCACCCGAACTTGACGGGGCAACTCCCAGTCGGGCTTGGGCGCTTCTACCTTCTTAAACAAATCCAAACCGCCCCAAAGACCCAATGCAGTCCCCAAAGCCAGCATCCCTGCCCCTACCGTAGCGGATCCCACACTGGCTTCTGCACCAGCAAATGCACCAGAACTCCCAGCGCAGACAAGACCGCCACACACCAATTTGCCACACCCTAAATTCCGCAGGTTCGACATTTTTTTATTGTGGGTATTCATTTTGATGTGATGCGCTTTTTGCGCCTTTTTCTTCAGCAAAAGGAGTTCCGCCTTCATGCTGGTTTCTTTGCTTTGAAAAACGGGCACCTCTACCACCAGCGGGCGATAGTTTTTGCGTTCCAATCGCAGCTCCACGTCACCGACTTGTAGGTTATGTACAACCATGGGGGTTTTCCCCACCTTTTCACCACCGACGATGATGGTGGCACCAGTGGGAACGCTCTGTACTTTCACGCTGCCCGCCATGGCGAAACCTGTCACACGCCCTGAACCCTTTTCAGATGCCGCAAGAGGTGCAGCCTTTTTCAAAAACTTTTCTCCCATCAACATCACCGTGAGCTTCTCAACCCCAGAAATCAGCTGTTCTTCTTTAGCGGGAATGGTTTTTTGGACGCGCCCCACAGGCTTGAGGCTCTTTCCATCAATTTCGGTCAGACCAATCAAATAAGACTTCCCCATCTTGTCCATGGTCCCAAGCACCAATCGATCCGCATTCATCACGTTGGCCAACTCGGCCAAGCAACTGGCGTCGGTACATCCCATGGATTGCCGCTCGGATTCAAACTCAAAAACCCGACGCAGGTCTTCTTGTCCGAACACCTCACGCTGACGGTCCGTGGCCAATGTGCTTTGCACCACCCCTTCCAACGCCAACGCCAACTCCGGGTCCACTTTTCGTCTGGCCTCCACCCGAAGTACGAGGGTTTTAAGAATGGTTTGAGGCTCTTTTTCGGCTTTAGATGCAGGTGCCTTGGACACGGGGGCAGGTGTTGGCTCTTGAGCCTTTTCAGCCGCTTGACTGCTGGCAGACCCCAACAACAAAACAGAAAACAACAGCAAAGAAGAAACAGCGCGCACGACAACCCACCTGGACCAAATCAAGTTTGCGACCGAATGCTACTGCAAGGGACCCCTTGCTTGCAACTGGTTATAAGTACCTGTTTTTATTAGTCAACGCAGTTATAGCCCACGGTATCGCTCACCCAATCGCACCGCTCGCCACGATCGGCGCAATCTCGCTCTCTCGAGCGGCCTTGGCGATCGCACCATTTCAATACGGCACCATCACAGAATCCAAGGTAATCCAGGTCTCCACCGCAGCTGGGTGCACAGGCGTACCCAGTTTCTTCACCCAAGTATCGACAGGACTCGCTTTGGGCCGCGCAATCTCTTTCGCGAAGGGTGTCTCCATTTTCGCACCACACCACCGTTTCACCGTTGCAGTAGCCTTCATAGGTGATGCCTTGGCAAGGGTCTTCCTCGCAGGCGTTTCCGATCAGTGCGCTTTGCCATGCACATCGCTCCCCGCACTGACCACAGGGCCGCTCGCGAATGACCCCTTCTTCGCACCACGCCAAATCGCCATTGGCCGCACATTCACCTTGGAAGGTGAGGCCTTCACAGGCATCTTCATCGGCGGTCACACAATCCCACCGGTTGTTAGATGCATCAAACCCGCAATAGGTCCCCTGAGAGCATACTTCCACTTCTAAAACGTCATCCACGCAACGGTAAACTCGCTCTTGGTTGGTGTCGCAGCGGCCTGTTTCGGGCAAGTCGTCACAGGACCTTGGTCCCAGCTCTTCTTCCAAAGGACCCATGTGTTGCTCAATCCAAGATTTAAATCGGTCGGTGCGCGCGTAGCGATCGTACCCCACACAAGACGGGTCGCCCCAGCTTAGAACCCCGGCCACTGCCACATGGCCAGCGTCGGTCACGAGCATGGACGGGCCTCCGGAGTCACCAAAGCAAACCCCGTGTTGCCCTTCACCATTCACCACGTGAAGGTTGCCGTTGTCTTCGAAGCCATGAAGGACTTCGGCCACGAAGCGTCGTCCCTCCCCACTGCCTGACTCGGTACGGCCGTAACCGGCTTGCTCCATAATACGGCCGGGGTCAGAGTTAGAGAAATCCCCCGTCCATACCGGAATGGGAGTGACATCGATGGAATCTGCTGGCTTTTGGGTGAGCCTGAGCAGCGCCATATCGTGACTGGGATGCGCAATGACTTCAGCAACCTGCACACGTAAATCGGGGTTGCGGTCATCAGGGCCAAAGAGCACATATGTGTTGTTGGCGGATGTACTATTGGTGCAATGCTGAGCGGTTAGCACCCATTCGCTTTTGACCAGTGTTCCCGAACAATTCGCGGGTTGATTGGCTCCGAATCCCAAACCCACCACCGCTTGTTGCTCGGCGGCAGTCAGTGGCACATACTCGGGTGTGGTGGAGCCATAGTAGACCCACATTCCCGAGATATCCGTGAGTTTGTTCGGATAGGCTTCGCAGATGTCTTCAGGCGGGTCGCGATCATCAAGGTCTGTTTCCAGATTGCCGGCCGCGTCTTCGGCGTCTGAGGAACCTGTGGCTGATTCAGATTGGGCCGTGAATCCATCGGTTCGCGGTAGAAGCACACCACAACCGATCATCAGAGGAAGAAGAAACAAAGAAGCACGAGCGGATAATTTGATATTCATGATCTAGCCCTCGGTCCAGAGTAGAAGTCATTTTGGTATATTTTTGAATCCGCCTTTTGCCCTAGGGCAAAAAACCATTCATAATGAGCCTCTATGACCCCATTCACCCACAAAATCATAACGAAAAGCATCACCGCCATCAACACAGGCGACCAAAGAGACATGATGATTTCCAGTCATCTCATGACGCACGAAGGTCATGCGCTCTTTGTAGACTGTGGGACCAACCACTGCGTCCCCCGGTTGCTGGAGGTGCTTCACGAAAAAGGCTTTTCTCCCAAGCACGTGGATTATGTGATTTTAACGCATATACACCTCGACCACGCAGGGGGCGCTGGAACCCTGATGCAAGCCCTCCCACACGCCAAACTTCTGGTTCACCCCAGGGGGCAACGTCACATGATCGACCCGAGCAAACTCTTTGCCGGTGCCACCGCGGTCTACGGAGAAGCGTTCATGCTCGAGAACTATGGCGAGCTCCTGCCCATCGACGCAGACCGCATTATAACCCCCGCTGACGATGAAGTGTTGGACTGGCACGGTCGGCCGCTTCGTTTCTTGCATACAGAGGGCCATGCCAAGCATCATTTTTGTATTTGGGACGCCCAAAGCAAACACATGTTCACCGGGGACACCTTCGGCCTTTCGTACCGCGAATTCGATACCGCCCATGGCGCGTTCATTTTCCCTACCACCACGCCGGTTCATTTTGACCCCCAAGCCATGCATGCGAGCATCGATCGTCTACTCACCTACCAACCAGAGGGCATGTTGCTCACACATTTTTCTCAGGTGCGCAATGTAAGCCGACACGCCGAACGACTGCACCAACAAATAGATGATTTTGTCGCCATGGCCCAAGCGAACCCGTCGCAAGACGCCCTGGCCGAAAAACTCATGACCTACCTCATCGCGCAGTTGCGAGAACATGGGGTGACATTGCCCGATGCGCAATGCAAAGCGGTCCTTCAAATCGATGTGGACATCAATGCCCAAGGCCTGCTGTTTTGGCTGGAACACGTGTATCGCAAACAAGCTTAATCTTTTGTTTCGAGGTGTTTGGCGCCCACATCGCAAACCACTTTGACCACGGCAAACGGTAAAGCCACCAACACAGCCAAACACACAAAGAAATAGAGAACCGGTGGTCCTTCAAAAACGCCAGAACCCACATGCAAGCGATACAGAATCAAAGTGGGCTGAATGGAAAGGACCAACATCAATAAAACAAAACTGGTACCGAGCATCATGTAGAGCACACCCCCAAAACCCGTTGCAATCTTAGCGGCATTGTCCACATGAAATTTAGGAAACCGTGCCCCCAGCCCCACCGCTAAGCCCACCACACCCACAACCATCAAAGAAGCCGTGAAGCTGGCAGACAAGGTCATGACCCAAAAGGAGTCGATGACCCAGTTGGTCAAAATCACTAACGTATTCCCAACGAAGAGAAATGGAACCACCGCGGCCTTCCATTTGCCGAGCAGAAAGTCACGAGGTGAGTTCGGTGATGACTGAATCAACCAAAAAGCTTTCCCTTCGAGGGAAATCAAAGGGTAAACAAAGCGTGCAGACATGGCAACGATCACGAATCCGCTCAGCACCATGTTCAAAAAATGCAAGGTCATCCCACTGATGATGCCCCCCTGAACCACTTTCTCGATAAATGAAAAGTTGAGCACGTACATGGCCACAAGCGCCACCAACAGCAGCAGCTGTGACCATTGCGCTGTATCGCGGACGAACGCCTTAGCGTCTTTGCGCCACAACACTTCAAACAAAGCCAGTTTGCCAGGCTTTGCCTTGAGGTCCGCCATGGGGATTTGTCGCGCCAAACCTCGCTGTTCTTGATCCACGTTGTGAATCATCCCAGCAGCCAAGCCTTCTTGCGCTCTGGAAAAAGCGTAGGGATGCAACGAACGAAACAGCCAGGCCGATAAAAAGAAAGCACTGCCAGACACAAGCATCAGCAAAGCAAATGCATGGGTTTCACGAAAATCGTGGGTGCCGCTCAGATGCCCCCACAAAAGGTCATGGGCCCAAGTGGTGAGCATCCATGGCTGCGATGGCCCTTCCAGGTTGGCCAGGGTTTCAATTAAGGTGCCCCGCATTTCGGTGCGAAGCAGTTCTTCGGGTGCCATGCCCCGGAACAGCAACAACAAAGCCACCAAGGCAAACCCGCCCACAAAAAGAATCACGTGCCGGGCCCGCCGCGCCGAAAAGACTGAACACAGAAGCAACGACACCACAATGGCCACGGCCGATGGCACCACAAACAATACTGAAAAGACAAACACCAAAGAGAGATAATAAGCCCACCCACCGTGCATGAGGATGCCCACGGCAATGAAAGGCGCAATACCAAATATCAAGGTCATCCAAGATGCCGTTAAGGCATTTTCTAAAAACCGGGCGGCAAAAAACTGATTGTTGTGCAAAGGCATCGTTAGCAACAGTTGCAGGTCATCCGATAAAAAGAACGAAGAGAATGCCGCCACCAAGTTCGAAAAGATAAGAATTACAAAAACGAAAAAAATGGCCATGGCAAGTAAATGCCGGACCACCATTTCCCCAATGGGTTCCATGGCGAGCGTTTGCAAAACAAACCAATGAGACACCGCATAAATGCCGCCCCAAAACAACAACGCCAAAACCAACAAGCCGATGCCGCGTCGGAGCGCGTTATCCATGGCATTGAGTTGGTTTGACAACATCTGTCGTCGCATGCGTATGAAACCAAAAAACATCATGAAGTGCTGTCACCCTCTTGAATGTCTGAAGTTTCCTCGGTGATCTGTAAGAAGATGTCTTCTAAACGGCTGTTGTGTACACCTACCTGGTTTTCGATTTCGGCCAATGTGCCCAATGCAGCGATTTCCCCTTTATGGATGATGGCGATGCGGTCGCAAACTTCTTGTGCCACATCCATGGTGTGGGTGCTCACAAACACCGTGAGGCCTTTGTTGTGACACAGTTCTCGAAAAACATTCTTCACCAGCTTGGCCCCTTTGGGGTCCAGGCCCACCATGGGCTCATCCACGATCAACACTTTGGGATCAGTCAAAAGTGCCGCCGAGAACACCAAACGTTGCTTCATGCCATGGGAAAAGTTTTCAACCATGGCATCCCGCCAGTCCGTAAGACCGAAAGTGTGCAGCATCTCGCCCGCTTTTTTCAGCACGTGGGCGCGATCGAGCTGGTACAACCCCCCCACGAACAGTAAAAACTCCATGGCCGTTAGTTTTTCGTACAGATAGGGCCGGTCTGGAATGAAAGAGGAAATGCGTTTGGCCTCTTTGGCCTGGGTGGCCAAATCAAAACCACCGATGCTGATGCGACCTTGAGTGGGCATGAGCAACCCCGCAATCATTCGCATGGTGGTGGTCTTTCCTGCGCCATTAGGCCCCAAAAAACCGAACACTTCACCGGCCTTGACTTCGAACGAGACATTATTCACCGCCCGAAAATCGCTATAATCTTTAATCAGTCCTTGAACTTGAATCACGAACTTTACTCCCAGGTTAACTCTTGTAGGTTGAGATTCCCTACCACTTGCAACAAGGCCAGTTGGGTCTGCAACCCACCCAGCAAAAACCGAACGTGCCCCACATCTGCGTAACGCTGCCCCCAAGTTGGATCTGCCGAAACCCATTGGGTGCCGTCGTAATATTCCACCCAAGCGTGAAACAAGTAACGCCCCTCCAAGTACGCCAACCCGGTGGCCATGCGCGCCGGAATGCCGGCCCCTCGCAACAGCGCCACTCCCAAGGTGGCGTGTTCGTTACAATCCCCTTCTCGGGTTTCGAGCACTTGAACCGCACTGGGCAAACTCACCACCGGTTTTTTCTGAATGTTTTGAAAAACCCAATCCACCAACGCCGCCCCCAAATGGACGTTCTGTGGTTGCGCTGCTTTGACCTGCGCGATCACCGCTTGAATCTTGGGATGACCGATGGACAGCATGCTTTCATCCCCTAAGGCCAACGCCTTTGTTTTATCGTCAATGGCCCCTGGGGGATGCATTTTGTTCACCACCAACTCGTATCCCACCTCCGTTTTGCGCAAGGTTTGTCGTCCACCGTCCATTTGAAAGTCGGCGGGACTCACCCCTGAGAACTTCCAAAGTGCACGCTTCGCGTCGTCACGCTGACCGGTCACCTTTTTGGCGTACAGCGCTGATTTCTCCACCACATCATGGCGCACGGTCCCCTCGTATCGCATGACCCCGTAGGTGGCCTCAGCTTCGGATTCACGAATGGCCACGTACCCAAGCGGTAGACGTTCATCTAAAACTTCACCCAAATCGTTCACCCACGCGTCGTAATATTGTTCGCCGATAAAGCGACGCAAATGATGGGCTTCCACCTCTTCGCCCAAGCTGTGCATTTTTGACTTCCCCAAATAGATAATGCTCATCTCTTTTTCGGTGAGCGACAGGGGGTCAAAATATTTCATGGCGTACCGTTCATCTTTTTTTAGTTCTTTTTGCAGCAACAGCGGCCGAATCCCCAGCTCCACCACCGGCGGTTTGTCCAGCTGGATGGTTTTTTGCTCCTCGTAATCACCCATTTTCAGGGAAACCCGAACGGTGGCCCCATCAACATCGCCCACCGCGGCAAAAGGAGCCGCAGCATTGTCCATTTTGAGGTCAAAAGAGCGCAAGGTGTAATCGGGGTTGAGATGGGTTTTCACACGGACGGTGAGGACTTGGTCTTGGCGCATCACCGTCATGTTCAAGCGCATCATTTGTTTGAGCAAAAAGCCTTCTTCTGTCTTTTGCCGCTCCAGTTTGGAAAAACCCACCTTGGCTTCCCGCAGGTAGATGGCGTGCCATTCGGTGCCCGAACGAAAACCATTGGCCAAATCTTGTGGCGTGATGGCGATATCGGTTTCCTCAGGAGCGTCCATCCCGATGCGAAGGTGGTGGGTCAGCATGAGCACAAACCCCAGCACCCAAATGAGGCCGATGGAATCAAAAACTGGGCTGAACCATTTTGCGTTCAAGGTGTGCACTTTCCTCTGGAAACGCGAAGTGATATCGCAACGCTTGGTCCCCATGCTAAAGGCGTTTGCGGGAATGGGTCAAATCATGAGTTCTAAGAACAACCAACCAGACTTTTTTATGCCCGCTGGGATTGATCCCCCTGAAAATGAAGCGCAATTGCTCACCCGCGCTCAAGGGCTGGCCGGCCTGTGTATCGGGCAGCTCGCCCACCAACTGCAAATGGAACTGCCCAGCCTGAAAAAGCACGGCAAAGGGTTCACCGGGCAACTGATCGAGACTGCATTGGGCGCCACTGCCGGCAACAAGGCGCATCCCGATTTTGAAAACCTAGGCATTGAGCTCAAAACCCTGCCCGTCTCCCCGAAAGGACAAGTGCTCGAAACCACGTTTGTGTGCAGCATCGATCTCAAAGCAGGGTTTGAAAAATCATGGCGGGACAGTCGCACGTTCCACAAAATCGAAAAAGTGTTGTTTTTTCCGGTCGAGGACGACGACAGCAAAAACTGGCATGACCTGCGCTTGGGGATGCCTTTTCTATGGTCACCCAGTGCCGATGAAGAAGCACTTCTCGCCCAAGATTGGCACGATCACATGGAAATCATCGGCCAAGGCCTGTCCGATGGCATCTCCGCCCGTCGGGGGAAAGTTTTGCAGGTGCGCCCCAAAGCCGCCAACTCACGGGTGAGACGCCAAGCCATGGATGCCTGGGGTGACGCGTTTGAAGCCAAACCCATTGGCTTTTATTTGCGCCGACAGTTCACCCAAGCGCTGTTGGATCGAGCCCTTGCGGCCAAGTGACTTGGTACATGTCAGTGTCCGTCTCTATGTATTTTTTTTCAAACAAGGAGATGGGCGTTTGCGGCCGAATGGGTTGCGGTGCACTTGGCGGTTTCCCTACATAGGTGAGCGCGGCTGCGAACTCCTGCGCATAAATCAACCATGAGGCGCGCAGTTCGATGCTTTGGCTCAAATTGGCCATCACTGGAAAAACGGGATGGGCATGAAAGCGTCGTTTCACCTGGCCGATTTTGGGCCAAGGATTCGGGTAAAACAGGCAATGGCGTTCGATGGGGACCTGTGCTTGGGCCAACAAGCGCCACAGGTCCACGGCCTCTGCCCGGAAAAGATAAGCATTTTCAGTAGTTTTCAGCGTTTCTGGGGCTCGTTTTAATCTTTCGGCTGATTGATCAAAGCCAATCACGCGGGCTTTAGGGTGGGCTTGGGCCAAATTCAACGTGGAATGGCCAGTGCCGCAACCCGAATCGAGAATGATGGGGCCCTCGTGTTGCCCCAACCATCCAAGCAGCCCGTCAAACCCCTCAAGGCTCTGTTTTCTAATGGGTTTATTAAATTTTTCGATTTGTGCGCGCCTCACCCATTTCTCTAAATCGGGGTGAATCGTGGATTGGGCGCTCTGGATCAGATAGGTCAAAAAAGCATTTCTTTCTTTTTTGGGGGCTCGTGCCGATAAATAAGACAGAACTCGAGGATTGAAAAGATGAAGCAGTCGGATTCCAGATGGGCCATTACGTTTTTCCTGCTCCTATTCGTGGGGTGTTTGGGGGCCCAGCTCATTCAAACCCCAAAAAAGAGTCCCTATGCCCCAGCCAAAGCGGCAGATCCGGTGGCCATGGTGCGCTACCCCATCGCCCCCATGTCCGGGACCACCCGTGAGCCCGTGACCCCCGATTACGCGGTTAAAAACCGTGAAGCGGCCTACCAGCTTATGCACGACAGCTGCGAGGGCCCTGATTATAAGATCGTGGGTGAAGCCGAAGTGGTCGTTGAAGGTGAAGCGGTTTGGAAAGAAGTGCGTTATTTGTGCGATTCCAATGGTACAGATGGCGGCGTTGCCACCCGCCAGGACGCCGGCCCTTAAACAATCCCCCTGGCGTTGACCCAGCGACTCGAATGACTAGAATGAGAACGAACCTTCATTTTGGTAACACTCATGTCTGACCCAAGCCCCACAAATCCCACCAAAAAGCGCAGATTTCTGATGCCGCAATGGATTTTGGAAGCCAATGAGGTACGCAAACAAGACGGCATGAAAGGCATGATTAAAAAAGGTGGCTGGCGCCTCATCGCCGCGTTTTTTATTTTCTACCTCATTCGAGACACTATTTTATATGTCATCCCCTTCATGCTTGGGGCCAACTGTCTCACCGATATGTTCCAATAAAAAAGGGGCCCCTTAGAGCCCCTTTTGTAATGTTACTCGTAGTTAAATTAGCGTAGCCGCTGACGGCGACGTCGCCAGAGGAACAAGCCAGCCAGAAGGCCCCACAAACTAACCGGTGCCGCGTCGGTACTGGCGCAACTAAAGAGCGTGATGGGCGCGGGTTCAGGTGCAGGTGGGTCACCCGGGACATCATCCCCATCGGTATCCCCATCGGTATCCCCATCGGTATCCCCATCGGTATC
>MDTD01118989.1_pt1 | contig 13063 bp, 8 predicted proteins | sample 811221 | NCBI WGS metagenome assembly MDTD01 (sample SAMN05326646, study PRJNA326480) | marine metagenome | isolation source: seawater | place: Pacific Ocean: South West | collected 2011 | reverse complement strand
TTGTTCAAAAGTAACACGGATTTTATAATACTCCTTACCCTTTATCACGCTTTTACCTTGGTCTTCTAAAATGACCGCAGGGTCTTTGAGCCAAAGGGGCAAAAACGCAAAGTAGATGACCGAATTCACCGAATTGGCATAGGCTTTCTTTCTTTTTTCGGTAAGGTTTACCAAGGTATCGGCCACATAACGGACTAGTCCCTTATTGGTATATATATCCTGTATTTTGGTGCCATCGCCTTTCTTGCCGATTCTTGTGTATTCAAATCGCCCCTGGTTTCTTTTGTATGTATAATGATAATCCCGAAAATCGAATGAAGCCTCCGCGTTTTTCAATTTTTCGGTTCCCGAAACTGCTATGGCCTTATCGATGATATCTTGTTGCGCAAAGGAAAGACTAAAAGATAGTATGGATATGATTATTGGAATCGAAAAAAAGAATGGTTTGTTGCTTACTTGTTTCATATAGTCCTTGATCGGTCCAGTTGTTTTTTGGTAATTCATTTTATTTCTTGTTTGTTGGTATTCCCTTATTCTATTCATCAATAGCTTTGGTCTCCGTCTGTAAAAAGTCCGGTGCCAAGAACTGTATCTGTTCCCGTATTTTTTTTGCCTTATCTTCTTCCCCGGTACTGACATATCGCAAATAACGATGGTAAAGCGCCCCCACTTTTACAAATCGAATTTCTTCCTCTGCCAAGTTGGAAAGATAGGGGTCTTTCCCAGCAGGAAGATTAGTATTTACTAAGGTCATCAAATCATCCAACTCCTTGCCTGTAATATAGCTTGCACTGCCCGAATTGGCTTGTTGCGATAGAATAGGTGCCTTAAATTCAATAGACCTTCTGTCATCGGTATTCAGTTCAACACCCGACAACCGATTTCTAATGGCCTCCAAGTTACCTAGATAAAAAAGACCGGCCATGTGGTTGTTTTCCGGGTCAATTTGCTTACCCACTACATGGACAATATTTTTGCGTAAGGTATTATCGTTAAGCTGTGAGCCTGCTTCCTGGCCAACGAGTACGATACTGGCCCGGTCCGTGGAAAAATCGGCCCGCCAGAGTGTCACTTGTGGATAAACGGCTGCAAATGTAGCGGCAATGGTATTGAAGTTCTCAGGTGTAAGCTGGTATAGCGGTAACCATTGCGCAAAGATGCCACCGGGCGATAATCGCTTTTTAACTTGTTCAAAATGCTCAAGGGTGTAAAGACTTCCCGTACCCGCATGCCACGGGGTAAAAAGGTCTCCGATAATAACGTCGAATTTCTTATTGGCGCCCAGAAGAAAGTTTCTGGCATCGTCAGCTACTATATTCGCCCGTTTATCTTTGAAAAGTCCATTGGTCCAAGGTGAAAAATAACGTTTTGCCGCAGTAACCACGTTGGACACCAGTTCAACGGCTACTACATTTTCTACATCATGGTTAAACGCCGCACCTGCCGTGATGCCGGTCCCCAGTCCCAAAAACGCCACATTTTTTGGTGCTGGATGTATCATAAGCGGAACATGGGCCTGCATTTGCTCGACCAAAAACGATTTCGAATCCCCGAGCACATAAAAATTATCCAATCGCATCTCTAAATTTCCCGCCAATTGTATTATAGAGACGACACCGTCGCTTGATTGCCAATAATCCAGTACTTTTTCTCCTGTTTTCAATTGTACAAGAGGTGGGTTTTTCAACACGAATATTCCGAAAATCAATGCAACTGGTAATAATAGTTGAATAATTTTCTTTTTTCCGGATGCTGGGAAAACAATCAATAGAGCTAAGATGCCATACAGAACAGCAATGATTTTTATACTATTCCAGAGGCCGACCAAATCAAGTAGAACAAAACCTGCCACTACCGGTCCCACAAAGCCGCCCAACGAATTGTAGAGTACTAATTTGCCCGCGATTATCCCAGATGGCATTTGGATTGTAGGGGCCGCTTTCAACAGAAAGGGAAACACGGCACCTAAAATAATAGTTGGAGGCATAATTACTATTAGGCTTAGTTTAAAGACGGACAATATATATGTAAGCCAAGATGCGTTCACTGCAAGGTACTCAAGTCCGTTTGTCACAGTACTGAATACCGTTGGAGATATTCCTATCAAAATTGCGGCCGAGGCCAACAATAAGATCAAAAGTTTTGTTGACGGCGCCCTTAGCCTTACCAGCACATGGGATAAAATACCGCCAAGCCCTAGGGATAAAAGGAACACTACCAATATTGCAGCGAACGAATAGACCGAATTTTGTAAAACTTGGGCGAACATTTTAGTCCATAAGGTTTCGGCCGCTAGTGCCAAGGCCCCGGAAAAAAAGGCGACCGTGATGAATTGGCCATAACCCAATTCGGATGTAGCGTAAGTGGATTTTTCGTGCTTTTCAGGCCAATCGAAGGCTTCAAGAGCAGCGGGACGGGGATTCTTATAAAAGCGGTCGATAACAAGCGCCAGAACCCCTACAGAAAAAGCCAGGGCCATGGCAAAGCTATAGGTTGCACTGACCCCGTACCTAGCTAACAAATAAAACGCGGCAGCAAAAGCACCTAGAGCGGCCCCTAAGGTATTTACGGCATACAAAGTCGTTCCACGTCTTGAAAGGTCAATTCGGTTTTTCCCGATGTACTGTGCCAAAACGGGAAAGGTGCCTCCCATTAAAAATGAAGGAAAAAAAAGTAATGAAATACCAAATACAAACTTGATGACTAAGAGAACGCTTCTTGAAACCCCTAAAAAAGATACGATATCAGAATAGTATTTTTCATAGAAATGGAGGCCAGGAATCAACAAGAGTGCCGTTACGGCAATACCTAGCTCCATAAAGCCATATAAGCGAAGTGGCCGTTTAAAACGGGCGGAAGCCTTGCCAAAAAACCGGCCCCCAAGGGCCAATCCGAGAAAAAAAGCGGATAATGTTGCAGCCGTTGCATACGCCGCATTCCCGAACACAAGTCCCAGCCGGTACATCCAAATCACTTGGAATATAAGGCCAGCGGTGCCGGACAACAAAAACAAGGCACATAAGAAAATGAAGCTTCCAGAACGTTCAAATTTTGGAATCGCTAACAGGTTTTTCATAAAAAATGTAATTGACAACTTTGACTTCAGCAAACTTAAAAAGAAAAGAGGCCCTAAAAAGCCTCCTCTCTTTTTTGTATGACATTTTCAAATATGTTCAATCCAAACAGCCAACATAGTTGGGATTGTTCGATTCAGACTGGGGCACTGGAAACTTCAGGTTTGAACTGTATTCACCTCCTTTGAAATAGTCTCCCCATGGAAAAACATCTGACGGGGGCATACCGTAAACATCGACAAGCCTTCTAAGATCGCCTTGCCTATGGCAGGTACTGAACAACCAAAAGGCGCGCTCTGAAAAATGGGCCAGCAACAGGTCATCGCCACTAATTCCTGAGAGGTCTAACTCTGATAGACCCATTGTGGCCCTGAGTGCGTTATGAATATCCTGTACGGTGCCCGAATCATCGGCATTCGCAGCTGCCTCCGCTTCGATCAACCTTGCTTCTATTCCCGAGGCCAAGGCAACAGGGGCACTTGATGAGTTGAATTTCAGTTGGTTATAATAAAGGGTGATATCATCTTGGCCAAATTCCGTGCCCCCGTCCCAAGGTACTCTGGGGTCCATGGCAGATCGGTACAACAAGCCGTTGCCACCTTTGCCATCTGCAATGGAAAATTGACGTCGAACAGTGGTCATGATGTAAATTCCATTCTCTTGCCTTCGGCTGTTGTCTGAATGCTCTATGTTGTAAACAAAATCGGTAGGTACGGTTGCCACTTCGTTCGCTGCATCGTCAATCTGGCCAAGGCCCAATAGTGCACGTGCCTTGCCGACTCGGGCCAAGTTGGCCAATTTGTCGTTGCCGCCTGCATTGGCAATGGCTTGGTCGAACCAATCTATGGCCGACGTGAACATTTCTTGTTTACTCTGTGGTTCGCCGAAGATGAGGTCACCCCCATCGGCAGGGGCCTTGCTGAAAGGAATTCCACCACAGAACGTTTCTGCGAACAGAATATAGGAAAAGCCAACTATACTTTGCATTTCACTCTCAATTTCAGGGTCTCCTCCAAAATTTGCAAGAAGATCAATGGTCGTCTCGGCCCCGGCCCTGGCCAAATGAAGATTTCCATATATTCTGTTCATATCAAAGTTGGTGTCTTGAAGGTTTCGGGTGTCAGCCTCTCGCCTGGTGGGAAATGTACCCGAATAGTCATATTCATCGGCCATGAGACCGCTCATGACAACCAAGCCAGTGGTCGCACCATGGCCTGCGGCCGATCCACTCATTGCAACGGCAAGATCGCCCAACGAGCCTGCGCGGAGGGTCTGTAAGCCGGCCTCACTGTCAAGCGACTCTGGAGTAACTATATCTGGATCGGTAACCTCTACGATTGAATCGCAAGATATGCTCAACAATGTAAATGATATTAGTACAAGTGCACTAAAGCACAAATCGGTCAGGTTGTTTTTTGTTTTCAACATCTTTTTCATTTTCTTTTAATTTTAGTTAGAACGAAAGGTTTAGTCTGGCTTTCCACGAACGTACGGGGGGTTGGCTAAGAAACTCCTCTGTGGTAAAGTTGGCCTGCCCTTCAGAACTTATTTCAGGGTCTAGGCCCGTGTAATCGGTCCAAACACCTAAGTTTTGCCCAGAAAGTGTCAAGCTGATTCGGTCAAAACCCAATTTGTTTGAAAAACTGTTGGGTGTGTTGTATGTCAAAGATATTTCACGAAGTCTCCAAAAAGAGGCATCCTCGATATATCCCGCATTGGTGCCCAAAAATTTTGAGGCCACGGCCCTCGCCTGATCGAACAATGAAGCATTTGGGTCGTTCAGTTCACGGTTATTACTGTTCCCGTTTCTCCATGCACCAGTGTTGTTGTAGAGCTTTTGCCCGCCCCGATAGTTTAATAGCCCTTTTATTACAAATTGATTTTCAAAAAAGCTTAATACCGGCGTGAAGGAAATATCGGTAGTCGCGAAAGGTGTGCCCAAATAGGCCACTTCACCTACCTGTATCTCATCTTGCCCAATGAAACCGTCACCATTGGCATCGCTGAAGGTGTACGTCTCATCCCAATAGCCACCAAGCGGGAAACCTTCGACATGGCGTTGCTGGCCAAATATGACCGGTTGTATTCCTTCGCCCAGTTCTATCAGCTCATTGTCAATGAACGAGCTTACGATATCCAATCCGAAGAAAAACTTATCCGTCTCGATGATTCTGGTGTTAAGTGCTATTTCAAAGCCTGAGTTTTTTACGGATCCCAGATTTTCAAAGCGACCTTCACCTACTCCCAAAGACAGCGGCAGTTGTCTGAATATCAATGCATCACGTGTTTTTTTGTAGAAATAGGTCATTTCTAGACCTACCCGGTTGGACAGCAACTTGGCGTCAAAGCCCAATTCAAGTTCCGTAGATCTCTCAGGACTTAAATTTTCATTGCCCACACTGCCTATCGTGACACCCGTAACACTTTGGCCATCCAATGTGGCAGCGATGGGGTTGAAAAACCTAAGGGCATCATTTGTTCCGGGCTGCACGCCAGATGCGCCCCAAGCACCCCTGAGACGCAGTGAGCTGATGCCGAATTTGTCTGAGTTGTTGAAAAAATCTTCTTCAGATATCAGCCATGAGGCACTTATTTTAGGATAAAACACTGAATTGAATGAAGCCCCAAAAGAACTGCCCCGGTCTGCCCTTATGGCTCCAGTTACAAATAATTTATCCTTAAAACTTACTTGTTCTTCCAAAAACACTCCAACGGTACGTGACTCAATAGTCTGTTCATTACTTTGGGTAACCGCGGCCCCAGCAATCGAGTTGCTTCCTGCGACCAATTGTAATCCGGTTGCAAAAGTGCCCTGTGAAAGGTTTTGTAGATACTGAAATCCGAGAGAAGTACGAGAGTTTACATTTTCTGTTAAATCGGTCTTATATGAGCCCACTGCATCCAAGGTATAGACAAAATCATTGAACCTGTTCGAGAACCGGGCCCCTTCATCGTAATTTAGAAAATCAGGTGCTTCACCCGTGGGGAAAAATTGACTGTCCCAACGAGACGTAAAGTCGAGCCCGCCCGCTACCCGGACATTTAATTTCTCATTGGGTTGCCAAAGTGCTTCAAGTCCCGAGGTAAAACGATTTATTCTTTGACGGGTGTCAATAGTAAATAGTTCCTCTGGCGTGAACTCTCCCCAGCCATTGTTGATGTCAATCGATGGCGTACCGTTCAGGCCCTGTCCCATCAGACCCAAAGCGAAATTATCGTTCAATGGAAGTTCAAGGTCACTGTTGGTATAACCAGTGCTCAAATTGACCTTCAGGCTTTCTGTAATCTTTGCCCCAAAATTACCCCTGAAATTTGTTCGTTGAATGTTGTTTACTGGTAGTACACCTTCGCCATCGGTTATGCTACCTGAAAGAAAATAGGAGAGTGCTTCCGACCCTCCTGAAACACTTAGCCCGGCACCGTACGACTGACCTGTACGAAAAGGCGAGGTGCGCGGGTCGTTCAAGGGCTGAAATGAATTGACTACACTGTGTACAAAGGTACCCTCAGCTGCCTCGAAATTGAAACCTGAATTTCCGTCTGCGTCAAGGGCTTGGTAATTTCTAGGGTACGTGGTCACATCTTCAACCAAGCCACTTTCTAGAAATGCCGACCACCTTGGCTCTCCTTGTTTCCCTTTTTTTGTAGTGATTCTTATGACGCCATTGGCTGCAATGGACCCATAGAGTGTTGCGGCCGAGGGGCCTTTGATAATTTCAATCGATTCGATATCCTCAGGATTGATGTCATTCAAACGCGATGGGGACTGTCCGCCGGTCTCGAACGAAATCGAATTTGCCTCATTGTTTATCAAAACACCGTCTATATAAATTACGGGCTCATTTGATAAAGATGCACTGTTGGATCCCCTGATTCTGATTCGCGAACCCATACCCGTAGAACCTCCACTGCTGCTAATTTGGACACCGCTGGCCTGGCCCTGTAAAAGATCGGATACATTTGCGATAGGGCGTTGTTTCACATCATCGCTCACATTTAGGTTGGCTATAGAATTTCCCAATTCTACTTTTCTACGTACACCGGTTGCGGTAACCACTACCTCGTTCAGATCCATCAAATCGGGCTTCATAATCACGTTGATGACCATTTCTTGCGTTACCTCTACTTCATGTTTGGCGAAACCGATATAAGAGAACACAAGTATATCCCCCTCTGAAGCTTCAATTTCATATTGACCATCGAAATTGGTTGAAACACCTTTGGTGGTTCCCTTCACAACGATGCTTACCCCGCCCAATGGTACATTCTGTTGGTCGGTGACAGTACCCGTAATCGTTGTCTGCACTACCTTCAGAAGATTTGGACTTACCGGGTTCTCTTTTATGAAAGCAGGTTTTTCCTCCTTTTCCAACAGCACGATGAGCTTTCTCCTTATTTCATAGGAGACATTGGTTTCCTTTAGCACAAGGTCCATGAGGGTCTCTATCTTTACCTTATCCACATTTATCGAAACCCTTTTATCGATGTCCAAAATCGAATTTTTGTACAGAATGTTATAATCGGTTGTTTTCTCTATTTGTTCAAATATCGACTCAATAGTCGCATCTTCCATACTCATAGATATTTTTGATTTCTGTGAGTATGTATTATTTGCTTGCAATTGAAACAATGCAACCAAAAGAAGTAGTGCGGTCATTTTCATCTTCAAGTCTACTTTAATGGCAAAATAGCCTTTACATAGTGTGTTTTTCATACTTTTGAGAGAGTTTAAAAATTGGTCAATCAGTTTTTAGATTTGTTTGGAATCAAGGGATTGTTCCAGCAATCCCTTATTCCTTTTTGGTTCACTTCATAGGCTTCCTTATTTAGGGTTTATTATCTGGATTTTATCATTGTTTACGGCATAATCGAATTTCTTTATTCGCTGAAATGCATTGAGCACCTCTTCTATGGTCTCGGTCTCAAACCTTCCGGTATATCGTTCTTTGCCAATAGTGTCTTCGTCAATGTCTATTTTTATGTTAAAATGCCTCTCAAGTTTTTTGGTGATCTGGTAGAAATCCTCATTCTTGAACAACAGCACACCATCTTTCCAAGCCACATGACCACTGATATCAACATTTTTGCTGGTCAACACATTTTCACGGTATGAATAAGATGCCATTTGGCGTGGTTTGAGTTGAACAGTTTCGACCTTACCGGAATTTCCTTTATTCACATTAAGACTGCCCTCAACCAGAACGATTCTGGTTTGTTGGTCGTCTTCGTAAGCGGAAACGTTAAATTCCGTACCTAGTACCTCGGCCGCTAGAAATTTTGTATTTACATAGAACGGCCTCAAAGAATCTGATTCTACCTCAAAGTAGCCTTCACCTCTTAACATTACATTTCTTGGGCCTTTGTTGGGGAAGATGACCGGATAGGTAAGAGATGACCCCGAATTCAAGTGTATCTTGGTGCTATCGGATAATACTACCAGAAATTTTTTGCCGTATGGTACATATAGAGTGTTATAAACCAAGGTTTCGGGTTCTTGGTCTATGGCACCGACCTTCTTATACACTATGGTATTGCCTTTCTGCTCGGCTACATATGCCGTGGACCGGGAGACCATTTTCGGACTATCCGTTTCCGCAACTTCTTTGTTTGTTCCATCACCTAAGGTGATGGTAACTTCATTTTGCTGGAGTATTTCGTCATTTTCTTTGTTAAGAACGTAAAACAACCCCACCGCGATGAGCAGTAAGAAAATGGCCGCATATCTGAAGATAGGTGATGCAATAAGACGTTTTTGGGAACCTTGCTTTGTTTCAAAATTTTCCAGCAGTTCTTTTTTCAGTTCCAAAGCCCTTTCTTTTGACAGTGTACCCGAAATCAAATGATGCAACTCAACTTGGGCGGCGAACTTTGGCTTGTTATCTTTCACCCATTCGGTCAAAAATTCAATCTCCTCGGTTGTAGCACTGTTGATCAGAAACTTGTGAATGATTGCTTCAATATTTCGTTTCCTATGGGCCATTCAGTTGAACTTTTAATATTTACATCCTAAACGACCCAATAATGAAATACCCTTGCTTTTTGTGGAAGTTTATAGCAAAAAAAGATTTTTTTCGTTAAAATAGCTTATGGATTTGAACTCACAAGAACAAAATATTGATATTAGAGCAATCCAAAAAGGGGATAGAAAAGTTTTTGCCACACTAATAGAAATCTATTATGAAGAAACGTTTTGGTATGCCAAAAGCCTATCACGGAATGATGCCTTGGCAAAAGATTTGACCCAAGAGGTTTTTTACAAATTATGGAGTAAAAGAAAAAAAATAAAGGATGAAGTGGTAATAAAGGGTTGGCTCTTTAGATCGGTGCGAAACAAGTTCTTAGATCATGTTAAAAAAAATCGCAGGCAGACACAATTGCTGGAAACCACCTTGGCCGATACATTAGATACCTTTATACAAAGACAGAATGATGAAGGAATGTCCAAAAAATTGGCCATCATAGAAAAGGAGATACAAAACCTTCCGAAAAAGTGCCATGAGGTATTCTTATTGAGTAAAAAAGAGGGCTTGACCAATAATGAAATAGCCGAACATTTGGGAATATCCCTCAAAACGGTCGAAGGTCATCTGACCAAGGCATTAAAGACCCTAAAGGAAAAAGTCATTGAAAAGATTCAGCTTCTGTTCATGATTTTTAAACACAGTTAACTTTTTTAAATTCAGGAAACAAGTACTCATTTGCTCCATCATTTAAATAGGCCAACTACCTTATTTTTCTTAATAAAAACCAACTCTTCAATTCCAAAATATATTAAAACACCATAAATCGGCGTTGAGTACTATAAAGCTGTTTTATGGAACGAAAAGAATTTTTACGGAGTTTAGGCGCAGGGGCAGCCGTTGCCCTTGCATTTCCCTGCTTGAACGGATGCTCGAAAGATGGCGCAGTGGGTGGCCTCCCGGTTCCTACAGGAATTGATTTTACCATCGATCTTGATTCACAGGAAGGTGCCCCTTTACAGAATAACGGTGGCTTTATCTTAAAGCAATTTGTGGTGGTGGCCAAAAATCTGGAGGGGCAATATGTGGCCGCTAGCCAAATCTGTAGCCATCAACAGACGGAGGAAGTTCGTTTCATTACCGAAGATGGGGGTATCTATCGCTGTGCGACCCACGGGGCAAGGTTCGACCAAACCGGAACGCCCCTGAACAGTATTACCAATAACCCGTTGAAAATATTCAATACCGAACTTAACGGCAATGTACTCAGGGTCTTTGAATAAGATATGATTGTACTGGAATGAAATTTGCTGCTATGTGCCTATACAAGTACACGTAAATTATGGTAAAGCATCCATTAGAGCAAAAAATAACCGAGAGTCGAAATCATGGAGGGCGGACTATTTATGCGGTATTATGTATTTTGTTCTTGGTCAACTTATCATTTTCACAATATGGCACAAAGAATCTGGAAATAGCGTATCGCACCATAACCAGAGGCTCTTATCAGCTTTTGGAGTTGAACGAAGACTTCATCATATTTACCAAAAAAAGTGCTGGGAAAACTGTTGATACGCTTAAAATGGATGGAAAAAAATGGAAAGCCATAGCAGAAACGGTAGAGACCCTTAAATTAAAGGAATTCCCATATTTGGTGGCTCCATCTGATAGGCGGAAATATGATGGTGCGGCACATGCAAAACTCAAGATTTATTTCAAAGGTAGATTATACGAGTCTGCTGGTTTTGATGATGGTAACCCTCCTGAAACCATTAAGGAATTGGTCGAAATGGTCACGGAACTTCGACCTGACTAAATCGAACAAACCACGCACGTTTCCGCAGTTGGGGATGTCTTAAAATATGTTAAACAAAAAAAGAGTGTTAAAAATTTTGTAGTTTTGTAATGGCTTATGAGAGCATGCTGCTATAAAATAGTATCGTTTGTGATGGCACTTATTGTGCTATTTTCCACTTTTTCCTTCACAATGAACAGCCACTATTGCGGTGACTATCTAGTGGATTCAGCGTGGTTCGTGGACGCCGACTCTTGTGGTATGTCAGTCGCCAAAGACCAACATTCACATGAGAAATCAATCATGAAAGATGGTTGTTGTAATGATGTGACTTGGACCATTGATGGCCAGGACGACCTCAAAATTACCTTTGAGGATTTGACCCATGAACAACAATTGTTCGTTGTTTCATTTATCTATTCGTATATAAATCTTTTCGAGGGACTTGAAACCAAAAATAATGGGTTTGGAGACTACTCGCCCCCTCCATTGATAAAGGATGTTCAGGTCCTTCATCAGACTTTCCTTATTTGATATTAAGTTATTGATTTATGGCCTAACGACACTACCGTTTTGGGCTTTATGTACTTGGTTGATTTTTTCAGCGACATTATCAATTACTTAATATTTAATTTTCATGTTAGACAAAATTATTCGCTACTTCCTTGAAAACAAGCTGATAACATTCATTTTGCTTGCCGCCTTCATTTTCGGGGGAATCGTAACCGCTCCATTCAACTGGCAACTGTCATGGCTTGATAGAAGCCCGGTGCCCGTTGACGCCATCCCTGACATTGGGGAGAACCAACAAATTGTTTTTACCGAATGGATGGGTCAATCGCCACAGGATATCGAAGACCAGATAACCTATCCTTTGACCACAGCCCTACTGGGCATTCCCGGGGTCAAAACGATAAGGAGCAATTCCATTTTTGGACTTTCCAGTATCTATATCATTTTCGAAGATGATGTGGACTTTTACTGGAGTAGGACCAGGATATTGGAAAAACTGAATTCACTGCCACCGGGCACGGTGCCAAGTGATGTCACCCCAGCTCTGGGGCCTGATGCAACTGCACTCGGACAGGTCTATTGGTACACTTTGGAAGGCCGAGACCCCAAAACGGGAAAGCCGACTGGTGGATGGGATCCACAAGAATTAAGAACCATCCAAGATTTCTATGTACGGTACTATCTCACTGCGGCCAGCGGCGTTTCAGAAGTAGCCTCCATTGGTGGTTTTTTAAAGGAATATCAAGTCGAGATCGATCCGGATGCCATGAAGGCCAACAATGTCAATGTGGCCATGATCATGAATGCCGTTAAGGAAAGTAATCTTGATATTGGTGCCAGAACACTTGAAATCAACAGGGCAGAATATCTCGTAAGGGGATTGGGCTATATCAAGACCCTTCAAGACATCGAGGAGAGTGTAGTGACGGTTAGGGACAATGTTCCCATACGGATCAAGGATGTTGCCAAAGTACAGTTTGGCCCAGCTACCCGACGCGGTGGATTGGACAAAAGTGGTGTTGAGGCCGTGGGTGGCGTCGTTGTTGCGCGATATGGGGCCAACCCCCAGGCGGTCATCCAAAATCTGAAGCATAAAATTGAGGAAGTGGCCCCGGGTTTGCCCTCAAAGACTTTGGCCGATGGAACCGTGTCCAAAGTGACCATCGTGCCCTTTTATGATCGCTCTGGGCTGATTCAAGAAACACTGGGAACCCTTGAGATGGCCCTATCCCATGAGGTACTTATCAGTATACTAGTGGTCATCATTCTAGTGTTGAACCTAAGAGCATCGATTCTTATTTCCACCTTGTTGCCGGTGGGAGTATTGATGACGTTTATTCTTATGAAACTTCTAAATATTGATGCCAACATCGTGGCCCTTTCGGGTATAGCCATTGCCATCGGGGTCATGGTCGATGTTGGTATTGTCTTTACCGAGAACATTATACGTCATTTAGAAATGCCAGAAAATGAGGGTGTCCGGGGCAAAAAAATGGTACAGGTAATTTATGTTGCCGCAGTTGAGGTAGGAACGGCTATAGTTACGGCAATGGCGACCACCATTGTGAGCTTTCTGCCTGTTTTTGCCATGCAGGCATCCGAGGGCAAGCTGTTTAGGCCCTTGGCATGGACCAAGACCTTTGCGTTGGTATCCTCTTTGTTGATCGGTATTATGTTCATCCCCGCATTGGCACAGGTATTGTTTTCCATTCGATTTGACA
>MDTD01168789.1_pt1 | contig 13064 bp, 9 predicted proteins | sample 811221 | NCBI WGS metagenome assembly MDTD01 (sample SAMN05326646, study PRJNA326480) | marine metagenome | isolation source: seawater | place: Pacific Ocean: South West | collected 2011 | reverse complement strand
GATTTCAACATCTCCGTATCGAGGATGTACGAGGCAATGGGAACCACACTGAACATCAATCAGATAGGTCTCCAGACACTCGACGAGAACGGCGACTTCGATCCATACACACTCCACTGAGCTGAACATGATCGGACCACGCATACTCCCGGCTAACAACGAATCGATTCAGGAGGCGGCAGCCGATCTGGAACGCGGTTCGTTGGTGGTCTTCCCAACCGAGACCGTCTACGGACTTGGTGGTGGAACACTTGATGAATCATCCCTCGCATCCATCTATCGATTGAAGGGTAGGCAGAGCGACAATCCACTCATCGCCCATGTTCTGGACATCGAGGGTGCCCGCAGTCTCACGACCGGCTGGGATGATCGTTGCACTCTGCTGGCAGAAGCCTGGTGGCCCGGTCCATTGACGCTTGTTCTGGGAAGATCAGGCGTGGTTCCCGATCTGGCATCGGGTGGACGACCGACACTCGCGGTTCGCAGTCCACAGCATCCAGTTGCCCGCGCATTGCTGGAAGCCTATGGAAAACCAATCTCCGCACCTTCGGCAAACCGATCAGGCGAGGTCTCACCAACCTGCGCCCAACATGTTCTGGACGACTACTCCGCTGACCCAGCGGCCGACGGCATGATCATCCTCGATGGCGACAGATGCCACGTCGGAATCGAATCGACGGTTCTCGACATGACAGTGGATCCACCGAGAATCCTTCGTCCAGGCGCCTTGACAGCCGAAGTGCTCCAGAACCTCATCGGTTCCGTGGAATACACCGAGCTCCACCATACATCGGCATCACCAGGCACCATGGAGAGTCACTACTCGCCACAGACGAACTGTCTTCTGGTCGATGTCGAGGAAATGCGCCATCGGCTCTCGAACATGACCGAGCGATGTGTCGTTCTGGTCTCGAATCCGGATCACCACGAAATGGTTCAACCACCCCATACGCTTCTTGCCATGCCATCGGATCCCGATGGGTATGCACAGGATCTGTACGATGCGCTTCGAAAGGCGGATTCGGAGCAGGCTGATCTGATTCTCATCGAATCAAACGGCGAAGAGGATCCGAATTGGATCGCCATCAGGGATCGTCTAATGAGAGCGGCGTCCGACAGACCGGTTTGATCGGATTAACAAATCCACCCTATATGCATGTTTGTATTTTCATTTGATCGCCTGTATTTGAAAATCAGTTTCCACCTGTATGGACAATGATGTCGGAAGGTGGACTCCCTTTTCCGGTTTCAAGCGGTTCACCCCGACCACTTTCGAGAGTCACGGTCACGATATTGTGATTCGGTATGAGATTCCGGATTTCCGTGACCGTCCCTCCCTCGTGGTCCACATGGAATCTACCAACAAGCAGTATCACCGGTGTGTCACCTTGCTGAACGGATTGGGCGACAGATTGCGCCATAGTGGCATCCCACACCTGTTGAGCCTTGTAGAAGGATTCAATGATCTCAGGATCGATACCCGGTTCAGCGTCCTCCTCATCAGTACCGTGGTTGGCCGGGTTCATAATCTCGAAGAAACGTTCGCGATACATTCCCTCAATGGGCGTTTTTGGAACAGTGAAAAGTTGTCGGCGATCATCCGGTAGGTTCTGGATCCGTTCCCATCCCTCGATTCTTGCCAGACGCACGTACCGTCTAGGGGCATTCGCCGCCACGACTTTTCCATTTCGAGCCAGAGCCGCATCAATGATCGGTTGATACCAGGCGAACCAACTACCCTCTCCAGCCCAGGATGCTGAACCGGTTTCCTTGGCGAAGGCCTTCGCATCGATGACTCCATCGACATGGTCGTCGATGAGAATCTGCTCATCCCGCTCGAGCATCTCCATTGCCAATGTGCCGCCATTCCTGCGATCAAGCACATCCTCGACCACAGCCAGCTGGACGGCATGTCCGTTGGCATCATCATGTTCCTCACCAAGCAGAATCACGTCCGTTTCCGCGATCCGCTCGATGAAATCCTCCCAGTCCAGGGAATCCCCATCAGCCAACTCGATTCGGAGTTCGTTCCGTACATCGACGGTCGAAGGGGTGGCTGGTGCCTTTCCGGTCTGACATCCGGTGAACAGGAGGGCCATCGGGATCATCAGATAGGGGGCCAGACGGCTTTGGAATCGGAGAAACATGGGTACACGGCTCCTTAGGGGGTTTGGGAGGAAGGTGGCATTGTCCCTTGTCCATTGGCGGGTTACCATACGCGATCGCGAACAGGAACCCGAGTTTCCGGAGTTAACAGCATGTCTCACGAATCCTCAAATGCCCTGGACACCGTCATCGGCGGCAGCTCCATAGGAACCACGGTCGCCGGACACACCAATGCGGATGCCGCCACCGTTCTGAAGGAGGCAGCGGCCCATGAAGCCGATGGCAACCGGATAGCCGCCATCGAGGTGCTTCGAACAGCGACATCCAATGACGAGGTGGCCTTCAGACTCGCCTACCTTCTGGATCTCGTTGGTGAGGAAGCCGAATCGATCTCACTCTACGAGGAGATCATCCAGCGGCAGACGAGACCGTCGATCAACGTGCTGTTGAACCTCGCTGTGATCCTCGAGGATCGGGGTGACATCATCGGTGCGGAACGCTGTCTGCGGCAGATTCTGGATACCGATCCGAACCATCCGAGAGCCCGTCTCTTCATGAAGGACGTTCTCTCCTCCAAGGACATGTACTACGACGAGGAGCAGGCTCGGGATCTCGCCAAGCAGAACGCTCTTCTCGACACACCCGTTACCGATTTCGAGTTGTCCGTCCGAGCCAGGAACTGTCTCAAGAAGATGCAGATCAGGACACTCGGAGATCTTCTCAAGGTGAGCGAGGCCGAACTGCTCAGCTACAAGAACTTCGGTGAGACTTCACTGGTCGAGATCAATCAGATGCTCACATCCAAGGGACTCAGGCTCGGTCAGAGTCTCCAGTCCCACTACAGCCGCATGCGAGAAGAGATCTACGACGAGATACGAGACAAGGCCTCCGACGAGATTCTCAACAAATCCATCAACAACCTGAACTTCTCGGTCAGAGCACGCAAGGCACTCCAGCTTCTGGGCGTCCAGACGGTTGGCGATCTGGCTACTCGTACCGAGGCCGAGCTCATGGGTGTCAAGAACTTCGGAGCCACCAGTCTGGTCGAGGTCCGGGAGGTTCTGGGCAGCTTCAATCTGGAACTTCGAAAACTAGATTAGGCCCTGTCTAGAACACAGGCATTCGACATTCCAGCAACCGAAGCAAAACAGCCGAGATGTTCTGCATGAGGTTGTTTTCCGGAATCACCCCATCAGTTCTCATGATCCTCATGATCTCATCATGCTCGGATCATGATGAAAGGCGCGAAACGCAAGAAGGGGTACTCAAGCCGACCCCTGCTGTAACCACCATTCCGATCCCCACAGGACCGCCGGTTGTCAGGGTGAGGTTGCAACGTGTCACAGGCGATCTGGAACCAGTGCATTTCGCCAGGAGTGGAGAACTGGTACTTATCGAGGATGGTTCCGGCGATCACATCGATGTCAGGGGGCCACTCACCATCAGGCGTGATCGCCAGGGCTGGATCATCCGTGGGTCGGATTCAAGGTCGATCTCCAGGAAACTTGAGGGTGCACCGTGGTTGGAACTCTCGACAGACGGTGAAATCGAGATTCACGACGATTCCGGAAAACCAAGACGGTATTCGGGCCGGATCAGGTGCATTCATATACCAGAAGGCAAGGAACCGACATGGGAAGTCGTCGAGCACGTCGGTATCGAGAAGTATCTTCCTGGTGTGTTGGCTGGAGAGTTGTATGGACACTGGGGCCTCCAGTGTCAAGCCGCTCAGGCGATTGCGGCAAGAAGCTTCGCTTGCATGCAGATCGCATTCCGAAAACGCCGGAACTGGGACGTCATTGATACGGCTGGATCCCAGGCCTACGTGGGATCGGTATCGGACAAGCGACTTGAGAAAGCCTGTTCGATGACCAGTGGAATGGTATTAACCTGGGGTTCGGAACTGGTTCCCGGATACTTCAGCAGTTGCTGCGGCGGACGTGCGGCAACTGCAACGGAGGCCATCGGACCCAATCCAATCAACTCCCTCAAGCCTCTTCAGGGACATTCGGGAACAGGCTATTGTCAGGATGCGCCATTGTTCAAATGGGAACGCGAATGCGATCCTGACGCACTGGGGACAGCCATCAGATCGTCCACCCGACGGATATCGGGCGCTTCTCGAATCGGCAGAGTGGCTCGGATAGAAATCACCGAGACCAATCAACATGGCCGCGGTGTCGGATTGAGGATCACGGATACACGCGGAAACCATGTTCAGATTGAATCATCCGAACTGGCATTGTTGTCCAGCAACCTTCCGGGAGGAAGATTGTATTCCGGTTGGGTCGAAGGTCGCCTCGAGAACGGAGTGCTGAATCTTTCCGGTCATGGATACGGACATGGCGCGGGTCTGTGTCAATATGGATGCGCCGCGATGGACAAGCAAGGCAAGTCGTTCTGGCAGATGATCGAATACTACTACCCGGATGCCGAAGTCAAGAAGGCCTGGTGATCAGGAACCGGAAGCGACTTGACCGCTGTTGATGGATGCATCAGGTTTCCGCCAACTCAAATCCCCAGCGTGATCCTCAACCACATCAAATGTGAGTGGAATCGGTCCGATCTTCAGTGAATCATGTCGCTCGAGACTTCCCTCGATACCGGAATCGGGAAGGACAGCCACCACGGCATCCTCGAGAATGAAACTCAGCGTGTCGTCATCGACATCGATTCTGATGACGGCTCTTGATGCACCGATGTGGGAACGCTTCGATTCCAGACACAGACCAATGAGCGAGTCGCCAATGGACTCGTTCGCATAGATCCACCAGGAACCAAGAACACCTCCATTTGGATGGATAGTGTTTTCCGGTCGGTGGGTAGCCGTCTCGATGATCATCGACTTGACGTCATGCACACTCTTCCCCGAGCCTTGGTCGGAAGATGCGGAATCAGACCATCCAATGAACAGGATCGTCACGGCGAGTGTGAGAAATATGCCGAAGATAATCGTTCCCCGACGTTTTTTTCTCGGACCACCAACGGCTTCTGACGCCTCTTCGAACTGTGGAAAACTGTAGAGCACGTTCATTGAAGGCTCATCGGTCAACAGGACGACGGCCTTCAGCGGGTATTCGAATCTGATTGAGTTCCCGGTGTGGTGCTAGAATGGAGTCCGATATGAATACCAATGAACATCCAGGTGCACGACTTCGAAGGGCAATGTCGTCCGGAACCATCATGTGTCCAGGTGCATTCAATGCACTTGTCGCAAGGGCGGTGGCCCAGGCGGGTTTCCCGGCCGTCTACGTTTCCGGCGGTGCCACCGCCAACAGCGCCGGATATCCAGATGTCGGAATGCTCACTCTTATGGAGATGTGCCGAACCATCCGGGAGATATCCACTGCCAGCAACCTTCCAGTCGTCGTTGATGCGGACACCGGGTACGGCGAGGTCGAGATGGTCGGTCGGACTGTCGTGGAATACGCGCGTGCGGGAGCCGCTGCACTGCATCTCGAGGATCAGGTGTTCCCGAAGCGGTGCGGACATCTGGATGGAAAACAACTCATTCCGGTCGATCACATGGTCGACAAGATCAAGGCCGCATCCGATCACAGGCCGGATGAAAGCTTCGTTGTGATAGCCCGAACAGATGCGGCATCGGTGACCGGAATCGAAGACGCCATCGAAAGGGCGTGTCGTTACCGGGAAGCCGGAGCCGACATGATCTTCCCCGAGGGCCTGTCAAGTGTCGAGCAATTCGAGACATTCTCCAAGGCGTGTCCGGGGCTGCTGCTCGCCAACATGACCGAGTTCGGCAAGACACCGATGATCGATGTCAAGACATTCGAAGGCATGGGCTACGATCTGGTCATCTACCCCGTAACCATGCAGAGGGTTGCCATGGCGGCGGTTTCCAATCGGCTGGCTCAACTGGCTTCAGAAGGCACGGCAGAGCATTTTATCGATGCCATGCAGACCAGAACCGAACTTTATGACCTGCTGGACTACATCCCCGGCGAACCCTGGGCTTTTCCACACTAGAACGCCGACTGTGGTGATCCGGATCGGCTAGGATGAAGGGCTCGACGGGGATCACGTTTCCCGGTCGTTTTCTCCATTCCAACATTTACCAGATAGGGCTTACTCATGGCCGCAACGAGCGAAAAAGCTCCAGACACTAGAGGTCTGGCAGGACAGACGATTGGCGACACTTCAGTCTGCTCCGTGAACCAGACCCAGTTGATCTACCGTGGTTATGAGATTGCCGATCTGGCAGCCCATGCCACATTCGAGGAAGTGGCTTTCCTGCTTCTGGTCGGCCACAAGCCATCACCAGCCGAGCTGGCTGATTTCGATCAGCAATTGAGGTCGAATCGAGAAGTATCCGAGGACATACTCGACATCATCACAGGTATTGCGGCTGCAAGAATCGCATCACCACCAGGTGGCCATCCAGATTCACTGCATCCGATGAGCATTCTCCAGACCGGGGTATCGCTCCTTTCGCATGCGGATCCCGAATGCGAGGACAACTCTCCCGAAGCTGAAATGCGAAAATCCATCCGGCTTGCCGCAAAGATCCCAACACTGATCGGTGCGTGTCAGGCAGGACGCGATAATCGTGAAAGACATGCTCCGGATGCCTCTCTTTCACATGCGGCAAATCTGCTCTGGCTCATGACGGGCAAGAAGCCATCCGACATCGCTGCCAAGGTCATGGACATCTCGCTCATCCTCTATGCAGAACACGATTTCAACGCATCGACGTTTACGAGTCGCGTGATCGCATCGACCAACTCGGATATGCACTCTTCCGTATGTGGTGGCATCGGTGCCCTGAAGGGCAATCTCCATGGCGGTGCGAATGAGGCGGCCATGGATATGCTCAGCGACATCATGAACGATACAGCCGACGGTTCCATCACGGTTGACGCCTGGATGAAGAAGGCCTTCGACGAGAAGCGGAAACTCATGGGATTCGGTCACCGTGTATACAAGAACGGCGATCACCGGGCGGGTATTCTCCGCGGATGGGGTCTCAAGTACTGCGATCAGGTCGATCCATCCATGAAGAAGTGGTTCGATCTCGGGGATGAAGTCCAGGCGATCATGCTTCGCGACAAGAACATCCATCCCAATGTCGATTTCCCTTGTGGCATGACCTACTACTCGATGGGTATTCCCGTGCCCCAATACACGCCGATCTTCGTCGCGAGTCGGGTCACCGGATGGTGTGCCCACATAATGGAACAGCACGCGAACAATCGAATCATCAGACCACTGGCTCACTATGCCGGTCCTGAGCTGATGTCGTGGCAGGACAGTTGACCCACGAATCGAATGGACAAACAGGAATTCATTTCATCAGAGGAACATAGTTATGGCTGAGGTCATCAGTGTCATCGGTGCGGGAACCATGGGTAGCGGCATCACCATTACGGCCGCTTCCGCCGGTATAGAGGTTTGTCAGGTTGATGTCTCATCCGAGCAACTCGATCGTGCCAGGGCCTACCACTCGAAGACCATCAGACGCAACGTCGAGAAGGAACGCATGACTCAGGATGAGGCCGATGCGACCCTCTCACGTATCCAGTACAGCAATTCACACGAACGATCGGGTGATTCTAGCTTCGCCATCGAGGCGGCCACCGAGAACATCGAGATCAAGAAGAAGATCTTCGGTGCGATGGCCTCGACCTATTCCCCAGATTGCATTCTGGCCACCAACACATCGTCCATATCGATAACCGAGATAGGCAACAGCATCGGAAATGCGGCGGATCGGGTGATCGGCATGCATTTCTTCAATCCTGTTCCGGTCATGAAGCTGGTCGAGGTCATCAAGGCGCCTGCGACAAGCGATGAGACTCTGGCAAGGACCATCGAGCTTTCCGAGAAGATGGGCAAGACACCCATTGCAGCCAACGACCACCCAGGTTTCGTCAGCAATCGAGTGCTCATGCCCATGATCAACGAAGCCTTCCACGCCTGGAACGACGGTGTTGCGGGACCCGAGGAGATCGACGGAATCATGAAATTGGGCTGCGCATTCCCGATGGGCCCCCTTCGTCTGGCGGACCTCATCGGCCTTGATGTCTGTCGCGACATCATGCTCGTGCTGCACGAGGGCCTCGGCCATCCCGACAAGTATGCGCCATGCGCCAAGCTCCTGGAGCTGGTCGATGCGGGACATCTCGGTAACAAGACGGGACGTGGCGTGTACGACTACTCGAGCTGATCAAGCGATCAATCGTCCGAGCAGGCATTCCATTGGCTGATGATCACCAGCAGATCCTCGATGTCGACCAGGCCATCCGTGTTGATGTCCGCATGACAGACACCACTGCAGCCGTAGTCTCCAAGGACATCTAGCAGATCCTCGATGTCGACTGATCCATCACAGTTCGAATCGCCATAGCAGGGGCAGAGTGCCCGTACATCGAGTGAAGATCCAACTCCATTCAGAAGAGAGCTGGAACCAATTGTCACCAGATCGTCCTGTCCATCTCCATCGATGTCACCCGATCCGACAAGTTCCGGTGCCTCTCCATCCGCGACGTCACTGGTCGTGAATACGAATGACCCGGAGTTGTCGAATACCTGGACAAGCGGTGAACCGGTCTGATCCACTGTGACGACGGCGATGTCCTCGTCACCATCACCATTGAAATCCCCCGAGGTCATTCGTCCCGGTGAATCCCCTGAATTCATCGAGACAGGGGAATTGAAGACACCCGGAGAGGTCTGCTCGAGCAGAACAAGTGCATTGTCGGTTGAACAGGAGATCATGATGTCCACATCACCATCACCATCGAAGTCGCGGATGATCTGATCTCGCAGACCGTTTCCGGCGTTGTACTCGTCGAATTGAATACCGAATGTACGCGATAGACTCGATACCTTGGATGCGACCACCGTCTTGCCATCCTGCTTGCCGGCTGCGAACGGTATGTCCTGATCCTTCTCCTCTTCACTCGGATCGATGGTTGTCACCGGCGAGGATGTGTTCTGGTTTCCGGCTCCTCCGAAACCGCTTCCACGAAGTGGATTCGATGCGAACATCGCGATCATTCCGGTGTCGTCACCATTATCAAGTCCGACGACAAGCTCGAGTGCCGTACCGAATGTATCCAGCTGAGCCGCAGCGATGCTTGTTGGAACGGATCCCATGGGACCATTGACATCGAAGACATCGAGAATGAAGGAGTCCGATGGATCGTTGTCATTATTGGTGAGAACCCGTACGGTTCCGTCCCCACAGACGATCGCGAGATCGTTTGTTCCCAAGGTGTCACCATCCAGATCGCCCGAGGCCATGGCGATCGGGGAGTTGCCTGCATTCACCACAACCTGCTCGACGACATTACCACTCGAGTTCATGTTGAAGATCGAGAGCTGACCCGGTGTACCGTCGATCAGAACACAGATTTCATCGATTCCATCTCCAGTCAGGTCGGTCACGACGATATCCACAGCTCCACTGTCAACACTTGCTGATGCCGGATCACCGAATTCAATCAACTCATCCAGTGTCACGACATTCAGTTGAACACCCCATGTCCCATTGGCGTTGAGCGTCGTTGCACCATATTCGACCTCGAATCCCAATCCACCGGGAAGACCTGGAAGGGAGATCAGATTGAAGGCATCCCGCTCGGGAGCCGGGACCGAATTCGATGTCAGCAGCGAGTAACTGTCGCCTTCGACAGGTATTTCACCGGTCAACAGTCCAACACTCAGTCCACCGGAAATCAATGCGTCGTTCACCTCAAGGGATGACGATGGAATCTTCATATCCAGACTGCCCACCGGTTCCAGAATCAGACTTCCCACGACATCGATCTCGACACTTCCGTCAAGTCTGAGCACGCCCTTGCGATCGTTGAAGCCGATCTTCACATCGTTTCTGAATATCAGGCTTCCGGGACCAAGCATTGATGTCAATGCGGTATCGACCATATTGTTTCCATTGATCTTGAGTGCCGGAAGGCTCGGTTGCCCAAAATCGCCGAACTCGGAAGTCGTGCCGGAGAGTCTGAACGTTACCTCTTCCCTGATCAGCAACTGATCGAAGCTGGTGGTTCCGTCCATCAAAACCTCGGGATTGTCACCATCCAGCGAGAATACGGCGTTGTCCTGCATCGGACCCGACCAGTTTCCATCGGCGGAAATCGAACCGCCTGTGGGCTGTCTCCAGAAACGGCTTTCAGCTGGATTCAGTCGATACATACCCAGCGTCTGTGGCGCTTCAATGAATGGAGACTCATCATCTCTTGAACCAACGGGGCTCAGATCTATTCCACCGGTATCGAACGTCGCGATGTTGCCTCCTGAAACCGCCACGTTGACTCCGAGATTGCCATCCTCACTTCCCTGCGACTGCATTCGCAGGCTCGCCACATGGCTCCACTCGTCCTCGATGCCGTCGTATTGGTGGATTTCGATGTATCCCGACTCCAGACTGAGCCCGGGACTCCCCGACACGACCGCGTTGCCGACGAGTTCAACGGAACTGCCGAATCCATCATGTTCACCGATGATCACATCCTGTGCAGTCCATATCCCGAACATGCCGGGTTCGAAGATCGAAACCGTCGAATCGGTCACGAATCCAAGATTCACACCAGGTGCACCCACGGCAAGGCGATCGCCATCCAGTGAAATGGAGCTTCCGAACTCGGCTTCGGTGACACCTGTTGGAGGATCGATGGCCGCTTGATACGACCAGTTTCCCGGAATGACTTCACTGTATATGAAGCAGGATCCATCGAACGTAGGCGGAGCAGTGCTTCCCTCGGCCGAAACCACGGCACGACCGGAACCCATCTCCACGTTCTGGCCCCAGGTTGACGGCGATCCACTTGAAAGCATGAAGGTGTCGGAGAGTTCCCATCTGAATGCGAATCCATTCCACTCGTAGTTCATGGTCTGGAATCCTCTTACACCATCATCATTGATGCAGACGATGAGGTCGTCGCCGGAATCAACCTCGATGTTGTCGACGCTGAGGAACGTCTTGTTGGAGGATGACAGGTTGTCCATCGATTCCTCCGACCATGAGCCCGATGTATTTCTCCTGTGCACCGTCAGACCGGAATCCTCCTGGGCGATGACGAGTCGATTGGCGGCGATCGATATATCGACGATCTCATCGCTGTCATCAAGGTCGATGGTGGTTTCGAGCTCCCAGGTTCCATCCTCATTCAGGGTGAACACCCGTACGGAGGGAATCGCCGTCGAGACCGCCAGAATCGATCCATTCATATCTATATGTGTGTACTGGAATTCCGCGTCAGGAGCCACGAATGTCTGATCGGGCCAGACGGTGGGCTCAGCTGCATTCAGCACGAAGGTCGAGTATGCCGACATTAATAGACAGGTCGTGGCAGATATCTTGAACATGAGAATCCCCTTAACCCCAAATGGGTAAATCCAGACATCCAGTATGGCGATCCAGCCATATCAACTCAAGAATTCCCTATGAAATAGACCCCCAATCATCGGTTAACCTAGATCCGTGACCCATTCCACACCCGGAAAACCCGATTCAAACGGTTCTGAACAACCATTTGATCCAGATGCCTTCGAGACGCTGGATTCGGGTATCAGGCCGAATGCCGGCCATGAGGTTCCACCTGAGACCATCGATCCCGGCGACTTCGATGCCGATGCTTCCGCGACACTCGACACCAGCATGAGACAGCGTCCAGTTGCCGATCCGATGGACTCGCAAGCCGAGACGGTCGATCCCGGCAAACAGGATGATGATCAATTTGAGATTGATTCGGCCTACAACGCGCCGGGCATGCCAGCGAGAATCGCGGGCTTCATGATCAAGGGTGTGGTTGGTGCTGGAGGCATGGGTACGGTGTATCTGGGTCGTCAGGATCATCCTCGACGAACAGTCGCCGTGAAAGTCATGAATCCAGGGGTAACCAATCCTCGCGCTTTGAAACGATTCGACTTCGAGGCCCAGATGCTGGCCAGACTCCAGCATCCTGGAATCGCGCAGATATATGAAGCCGGAACCTGGGATGACGGATCCGGTGGTGTCCCATACTTCGCGATGGAATACATCGCCGGTTCCAAGGTCCTGACGGATTACGCCAACGACAAGAAACTGGATGTTCGCCAGAAAATAGAATTGATAGCGGATGCCTGTGAAGCCGTCGGCTACGGTCACACCAAGGGCGTGATACACCGGGATCTCAAGCCCGGCAACATTCTCGTCACATCGGATGGCCACGCCAAGATCATCGACTTCGGTGTGGCGAGAAGCACCGATTCGGATGCAGCCGCCACAATGGCTACCGGTGTTCACGACATCGTCGGAACGCTCCAATACATGGCTCCCGAGCAGTGCAGCGGGGATGTCCACGATCTCGATTCTTCAGCCGACGTCTACGCCATGGCGGTCACCGCCTACGAGGTGTTGACCGGTAAGCTTCCATATACGGTTAGCGGTCTCGGACTTGCTGGTGCCATCAAGGTGATCACCGAGGATGCGCCAACGCCTCTGGAATCCGTGGATTCACGACTCCGTGGCGAAGTGTCCACCATCATCGCCAAGGCGATGTCCAAGAATCGAGAGGATCGATACAGGACAGGTTCCGAGCTGGCTGACGATCTTCGGAGATACCTTGCCGGTGATGCCATCGTCGCCTGCCCCCCGACGCTCATCACGACCTTTCGTCGAGTCATCCGGAAGAACCGTGGTGTTGTTGCTGGCATAGCCGTCATGATGCTCCTGCTGGCCGCTTCGGCGATCGCAGGCGTCTATGCGCTTGTCAACAGCAACCGGGCGTTGCAGGCGGAGAACACGGCACTCGAGCAACAGGCCGAAAAGCATGCGATGGTCGGCGAGTTGATGGGGTTCTACATGCGGGATACCGTCGGTTCTCTGGCAGCGATCTCCGCAAGTCCGGAAGTACGGGAACACTTCATGGCCAAGAATATGGAGTATCTGAACAAGCTTCTGGAGGAAGGCGGCGATGATCCGGTGCTCCTTCGTG